>Ga0209960_1001621_pt1 | contig 27595 bp, 27 predicted proteins | sample ThiBiot_500_plan_2_FD_183947 | JGI IMG/M metagenome (GOLD analysis project Ga0209960, IMG submission 183947) | Wastewater bioreactor microbial communities from Cape Town, South Africa - Thiocy_expt_500_plan (SPAdes) | ecosystem: Engineered > Bioreactor > Thiocyanate-remediating >...
AAAAAAAAAAAAAAAAAAAAGGAAAAAATACTTGAACTATATTCAGCTTTTGAAGCAGCCTCTTCTTTTTGAGCTAACTCATCTAATTCTTCCATTTGTTTTTGTCTTTTGGCAGCTAAGGCCTTTTGTTTTAAGACCCAACTTTCTGCTGAATCATCTTCTTCATCACTTCCTTCTGCTAATGTACGTCCTTTAAGTTTTGCTGCTCGTAATCGCTTTTCTTTTTGTCTACAAAATATCAAATAAAATAAAAAGAATCATTAAAAAAGGATTCAACAAAATTACCATTAAAAAAAATTGTCAAAAAAAAAATTATTTTTTTTTTTGAAAGGACTTGTTGATATCCAAATATTTAATAATACCATTTTTTTAATTTTTTTATTTTGAAAAATAAATCAATGCAAAAAAAAATAAAAAAAAACTTACTTTCTAATTCTATCTTCAATCTCCTTTGTTTCTATTTCCCTAGCTAAATCCTTGCTAACATCAATAGGTTCCTTTTTTTTGTCAGGTTCTAATGCTAAAGGTTTTAATCCTAGTTGTGCACGAATTTTACTATTTTTTTTTTTTTTTTTTGAATAAAAAAGAGAATTAGATAAAAGCAAATAAAAGAATATGCAAAGTTTTAAGTCAAAATTAAAAGTGTATACAGAGAAAAAAAAAGAACTCATGAAATTGAAAGAATAAAATTCATCAAATATAAGTTTTTCAAAACAAAACAAATCAAATCATAAAATGAATCAATAGACAAAGGAAATCAAACCCAAAAGCAACAAATCAAAAAGAAAATTTAAGACAAAAGGAACAAAAAATACATAAAATAAAAAGAAATAAAATCAATATGCAAGGTGAAATGATAGAATTCGTCAAAATACATATATTATAAATGAATTAATTGTGAGTAAGCTTATAAAATAAAGTGAAATAAAGAGGGTTAAAGTTAAAGTCAGAAAGCGGTTACTTGGTCTCTTCGATGCTGATGCTTTCCTCCATGTTTTTTTTTTTTTTTTTGTCTGAATCATGCTTTTTTTTTTTTTTCTGATTCAACTCCAACTTACAAGAACTCAAAAACAAGAGAAAATATCGAATTCAAATTAAAAACATAAAAAAACAAGGAAACAATTGTGTATTTTTGGTTGAAAAGTTGAAATTTTGTCGTTTTGTATCAACATTTCGAATAAGTTTTGATTTTTATTTTTGATTTTTATTTTTCAATCATAAAATTTCTACTCAACGCCAATATATGCAGAAAAAAAAAAGTAATTTAAGGACTCTTCTCCCCTCTCCCGCATCACGCGGAAGAGAGAGAAAAACCTTTATTTTTCTATCACACACACTCACAACCTATAACTCTTGCTCTGAAGTATTTATACCTGTTTGATTGTGGTTGATGGATTGCTTGTGGGATGAAGAAAAAAACAGCTTTATTTTCTTTTCTTTATTTCTTTTTTCTTTTTTTGGTTTCTTTTTTCGAAAAAAAAACATGGCAGCTTTTTTCTCCTCTTGATTCCTTGATTTTAGATCTGATTCCTCTTCAACTGATTCTTTTTTAATTCAATGAATCAAATTGTTCATTGATTATTTTTCTTGCATTTTTTGTTTTTATTTTTATTTTTTATTAGTCAAGAAGTAATCAATTCAAGTGCATCAATATCAATTCATCAAAGTTCGAATTCAGAAGGCTATGATTGGAACTATTGACCTTTTGTATTGAATAGAGAAAAGATCAAAGTAAAGATCGAAATCCCAAAAAATTTTGGAACTAAAAATTTTTCAAAATTCGAAAAAAAAGAATAAAGTTGAGAAGTTTTTGATTTTGGGCACTTCGTGAGTGAAAAGTTTCAGTAAATATTCAATGCTTATTTCAATGAGAGGGCGAGAGGAGAGAGAAAACAAAGGGAAAAAAAAGCAAAGAAAAAAAAAATGAAAAGAAAAAAACGAAAAAAATCGAAGCCTTTTATATCATTTATTTCTTTATATAGCATTTATTTTTTCAATTAATAAAGGGAACAAGTTTATAGTTTATTCATATTATTTTATACCCTTTTCCTTAAATTACATTTTTCTAATTCACTCTTTTTGCATATGTTGGCGTTGAGATATTGAACATCATTTTGTTATTCATTCTTTTGGTCAAAAATTTCAAGAAACCCAAGCTATATCACCCATCCAATTCATCATAGAACTAAGTTACTTAGAAACTTGATATCCAATTTTGATGAACTTTCTGAATCTTTTTTCGATTTCAATCTATTTTTTGTAAGTTTTTAACAATAGAGAATCTTAAAAACCTAAACAATTGATTGTTCAATCTATGATAAAATAAACCTGTTTCTACTAGGACACTCAGCGACAAATTTTTTGAAAAGCAATGAAGAAATGGTAATAAATCAACTCAGACGACATCTTATTGAAAACTCAAAGTTTTTTTATTTTATTTTGGATGAAATTGATTCCGAGAAAACGGTGTGATTTTGAATTTGATTGGCCCCTTTTTTCTATTTTTATTTTTTTATTTTTTCTTCAATCTTCACTTTCTACTAGTTCCTCTTCTTCAATTTAACTCCCTCATACTCGAGATCACTCAATAAAGTCTTTGAAAAAAACACTCTCTATTGGGACAGAAATATAAGAGGTATCATTTTTTCATCGCAGTTTTTTTTTAAAGTTTTTTTTTTGCAAAAGTTTTTGGAGTTAATTTTTTTTTTTTTTTTTTTTTTCCTTTTTTTTTTTTTTTTTTTTTTTTTTTTTTTTTTTTTTTTTTTTTTTTTTTTTTTTTTTTTTTTTTTTTTTTTTTTTTTTTTTTTTTTTTTTCCTTTTTTTTTTTTTTTTTTTTTTTTTTTTTTGTAGCCGACTGATAACTATTTAAAACATAGATCTTGAAATATTCATAAACGAGTTCAATATTTAGAAAAGAGAAATCAATAAGGTTATTTCTTTATTTCTTTATTTTATTTTTATTTTATTTTCTTCTTTTTGTATTAATTATTTATTGACAATTTTATTTTATTGATTGATTTCTTGAAAGTCAAACAAATTAATCGATTTGATATTTATTCATTTAACAAACTAAATTCCAAAGAGATTTTTAAACAATGGCAAAGAAAAAAGTTGTTGGAGTCGATGACTTCATTATGTTAAATGAGGTCAATGAAGATGCCGTGATTAAAAATCTTCAAGAGAGATTCGAATCTGATGAAATCTATGTTTGATTTCTTTTTTCTTTTCTTTCTTTTCTCTTTTTATTTCAAAAATAACAAAATTAAAATAGACTTTTATTGGAGATGTCGTTGTTTCATTGAATCCATTTAAAGATATCCCAATTTATACTGAAGAAAGAATTCAATTATATAAAGGAAAACAATCTTATGAATTACCTCCCCATGTGTATGATTTCTTTTATTATTATTAATATGCATCATACTTATCATTTTTTTTCTCAAAAAAAAAAAAAGATTTTCAATTGCAGATGATGCATACCAATCTTTAGCTCGAGGGTTTTTTTTTTTAAAAAAAATTTATCAAAACTTTCTTTTTCTAATTAATCAATTAATTGAAATTAGAAAAAAAATCAATGTATTATCATTTTCTGGTGAGAGTGGAGCTGGAAAAACTGAAGCTGCTAAAAGAATTCTTCAATTCATTGCTTCTGTATGACTATTGATTTCATTTTCTTAAGAGAATAAATAATTAAATTAAAATTAAATTAAATAAAGGTCAGTGGAAAAACTCAAGATGTTGAAAAAGTTAAAAATCAATTAATTGGAACAAATCCAGTTCTTGAAGGTTTTTTTTTTTTTTTTTTTTTTTTTTTTCCAATTCTAAAGCATTTAATAAAACATTATTTTTTTGCAATCATAGCTTTTGGAAATGCAAAAACCTTGAGAAACGACAATAGTAGTCGTTTCGGAAAATATATGCAAATTGAATTTGATTTTAAAGGAGATCCAGTTGGAGGAAAGATTACAAACTATTTACTTGAAAAATCAAGAGTTGTTAAACCTCTTGAAGGAGAAAGAAACTTTCACATTTTCTATCTTCTTTTAAATGGTGCTTCTCCTCAAGAACTTGGTTTATATTTTCTCTTTTTGATTACTATTTTGATTATTTTTTTTTAAAAAAAATTCATTCAATAAAATTTTTTTCAAGCATCTCTCAAATTGACATCTAAACCCGAAGACTATAAAATTTTGAGTGTTAGTAATTGTACCACTGTCAAATCTATTGATGACAAAGGTTGGTACAAAGAAGTCAAAGTAATTTTAATTTCTTAGATGATTTTATTTTATTTTGTTTTATTTTAATATTTTCTTTCTTTCTCTTCTTTTAGCATGGTATGAAGATGATTGGATTTTCTGAAGATGATGATAAAACAATTTTTAAAATTGTTGCTGGTAATTTTTTATTGATTTTTTTTTTTTTCATTCCCTGTTGAAAATAACTCAAATCCAATTACCTTTATATAAAGCTGTTTTACATTTGGGAAATATCGAATTTATTCAAAAAGGTGATGTGACAGAAGTTCAAAATCCAGATGGTTTTTTTTCCATTTCATTTTTTTTTTCTTTTGGAATAAGTTTCAAGAAATAATAATATTAATCATTTTTTTCTATCTTTATTATGTTATAGTATTAAATAAGGCTGCTGAAATGCTTGAAGTTGATCCAAAAATGTTTACTTTAGCACTTACAAGTCGTACTATTACTGCAGGTACCGCAAAAGCTATTAGCAAAACTTTAACTGCACAAGAAGCAAAAGAAGGATGTAGTGCTTTAACTAAAGCTCTTTATGAAAGATTATTCAAATGGATTGTGAATCGAATCAATGAAAATATTCAATATAAAGGAGATGATGTTCCTGAAGAATCTTTAAATCATATTGGAGTTCTTGATATTTATGGATTTGAAATTTTACAATATAATAGTTTTGAACAATTTTGTATAAATTATTGTAATGAAAAACTTCAACAATTATTTATTGAACTTACTTTGAAGGTATTATCCATTTTATTTATTTATTTATTTTGTAAATTAAAAACTGCCACTTAATTTTTTTTATTTTATTTCAATTTATAGAAAGAACAAGAGGAATATGAAAAAGAAGGAGTACAATGGACACCTGTTCAATTCTTTAACAACAAAACAATTTGTGATTTAATTGAAAATGTATTATTTCTTGTTTCTTATTTTAAGATTGAAATATCGAACTAAAAAAATATTAGAAACCTCAAGGTATCATTGCATTTTTGGATGAGGAAATTTCTCTTGCAACTGGAACTGAACAAACATTCTTAGAAAAAATTACCAAAAGTTTTATTTTCTTTTGAATTTTTTTTTTCTTTTCTTTTCTTCTTTTCTTTTTTTTTTCTTTTTGGTTTTTATTCTAAAACTAAAAATAAAAATAAAAAATTAATTTCAGCTTTTGATGGACATGCTCATTTCCAAAGTGGTGTTTCTGGAAAAAAGGGTGCATCAAAAATTCCTCAAAATTCATTTTTATTGAAACATTATGCAGGAGAAGTGTTGTATTCATCTGATGGAATTCTTGATAAAAATAAAGATCAACTTTTCAAACTCCATCAAGAATCACTTTGCTCAAGTAAGAGTAAATCAATTAGAATTATGTTTCCTCCAATTGATTCAAGAAGTACTAAAAGACCTCCATCTGCTGGTACTCAATTTAAGGTTTTATTTTTATTTATTTATTTATTTCAATAAATCATAAATTAATTCATTTAATTAAATCCAAAAAGCGTCAAGTAAATGAGTTGATGGACACTTTAATGGCATCTGATCCTCATTATATTCGAACAATTAAATCTAATGACAAAAAAATGGGAGGACTTTTCCAAGAAGATTTAGTCAGAAATCAAGTTAAATATTTAGGATTATTAGAGAATATTCGTGTTAGAAGAGCTGGTTATTGTTATAGAAAAGATTTTGGAACTTTCCTTCAAAGGTAAATTGAATTTAATTGAAAAAAAGAAAAAAAAATAAATGAATAAAATAATCAAATAAAATAAATGAACAAAATAATCAAATAGATATAAAATGTTAACATCAGAAACATGGCCAAAATTCAAAGGTTCCCAAGTTGATGCTTGTACTACAATTGTGAAATCTATTGGTTGTGGACCTGGAGACTTTCAATGTGGTAAAACAAAGATTTTCATCAAACGTCCAGAAACAGTTTTCGCTCTTGAAGAAAAAAGAGAAGATAAACTTGATTGGGTTGCTACAAAAGTTCAATCAACATATAGAGGATTTGCTGTATTTTTTATTATTACGATTTCTTCATTTTTTTTTTTCATTATTTAATGTATTAATTAAATTAGATTCGCCATAATATGAAACGTTTCCGTGCTGCATTAATTATTCAAAAAGTTGCTAGAAGATTTATGGTTTCAATTTAATTATTTTTCTTCTAATTACCTGTTGAACAATTCAATAAACTAAAACAAATAATAATTAATTAGCGTGTCCTTCTCCTTAAAAAAATGACTCCAGAACAAAAAGCTCAATTTGTTTGTCTTAAAGCTTCTGCAAGAATTTTCGAAAACAGAAAACAAGGATGGAAGTAATTTTTTTTTTTTTTTTTTTCCCCTTTTTTTTCAAAAACCCTTAAAACCAGGAACTCATTTTTTTTTCTTTAAAAATAAATTAGAGATGAAAGAGAATGGAAATCCAATTATGTTGGTGCTCAACTTACTGCACCTATGAAAGATAAATTATACAAGAAATTTGGTTTTTTTTCTTTTCTTTTTTTAGTTTCCAAAAAAAAAAATCACAATGTTTAACATCTTAATTATTTTTATAGGTGATACAACAACCGTTTTTGCTTGTGTTGCAAGTCGTATCAATTCTCAAAACAAAGCTGCAGAGAGAGGTCTTATTATCACTGAAAAGAGGTATTTAAAAATTTTTTCCAAAAAAAAATCTAAAAAAATCTAAAAAAAAAATTTTTTTTTTCCTTTTAGCATCTACTATACTGATCCAAAGAATTTTGGAATGAAACACCGCATTGATATCAAAACTCTTGATTCAGTTATTTTAAGTTCTAAACCAGGTTTTCCTTTTTTTATTTTTATTTTTTATTTTTATTTTTCTTATTTTCTGGATTTTAATCAATTTTAATCAATTTCTTTTTTTTTTAGATCTTTACTTTGTTTTGAAGGATAATGATTCCAAAAATTATGATTGGATTTTTGAAAGTAAATATAGAACAGAATTTGTAGTTGTTTTACACCGTGTTTATCAAGGACTCCATGGAAAACCTTTAAAAGTTGTCATCTCAAACAAGTCCTTTTCTTTTTTTTTTTTCTTTTTTTTCAATTTTCTGAATTTAAATTTGAAATTATCCTTGTTGTTCTTAGATTTGATATGAGAGTCAAACCAAATAAAACTCGATCAATCACATTTGAAGTTGGATCAGGTATTATTTAATTTTTTTTTTTTTTCAAATCAAATTTTTATTTTATTCATTCCTCGACAATTAAATCTTTTTTCTTTCTAGGCAAATTTGTTCCTACTAGTAAAACAGCTATTACTATTTATGCTCCTCAAAGCAATGAGGTTTCTTCTTGTTTCTTCTTTTTTTCTATCCTTTTTTAAAAATAATTAAATCTCTTTTTTTAGCCTATCAATCAACAAACCGTTTTCCTTGGAACTAAAACCAATAATCCACCTGTTGTCCATAAAAAACGTGAAAAGAAATACAAAGCTTTGTTTGATTATGATCCATTGGAAGTTGATGAAATGGAATTGAAGGTTTCTTTTTTTTTTTTTTTTCGTTCAATCCTTTTGTTTAAAAAAAAAATTAAATCTTCCTTTCTTTTTTCTTTTCAATTCAATTTAGATAAATGATTTGATTATTGTTGGTCATGATGATAAAAGTGAAGCTGGATGGTGTATTGGTTTTAACCAAAGATCAAAAAAGAAAGGATTGTTCCCTCTTAATTATACAGAACCTGCAGATTAAGATTTTTCATTTCCATTCTATTTTCGTTAAATTAAATGTGTTTTTATTTTTTTAAAAATACAGTGCAATTATCTACATTTTTTTTCTTCTTTTTTCCTTTTGTTTCAAAAGTGTGTATGTATATGTTTAGGACTTAAAGTCACTTTTAGTGAATATACTCTCTCATTCCTCAAAAGATGAAAGATAAGTTTCTGTTTAAACCTCCTAATATCAACTCCATTTATCTCTACAATGATCTCCCCAGCTTTCAGTCCAATTTTTTCAGCATAGCTATCATCATTCACTTCCAGAATATAAGTTCCTCTATTTTTCTGGCTTGCTCTTATCATCATTCCAAATATTTCATTTTCTGGTTTATCAATTAGAAGGACTCTTTCCTGGTTTAGGATATTCGTTAAAGAGGCGTGTGAGTTAAGTTGTTCAGTTGTTGAGTTGATTTGTTTCTCATAATAAGAATGTCCATAATGAAGGACTTTTGCTACTTTCTATTCACCAAAAAAAAAAAAAAAAATTGAATAATTAGAGCACACAAGAAAAACCAAATCAAAAAAAAGTAAAAAGAATAGTAAGAAAGGAATGAAACATCTACTTTCCAAAACATTTTCTATCAAGAAGACTTTTCTTTTTGTATTTCCTTTAAAATTAAAAGTTATTTTTTGAATGTTAGTTCATAGAGCGAACTCCTCAGGAATCCTATTCATTTTTAAAGTTATTCAGGAAGAAAAAGAAAAAAGAAAAAGAAAAAAGAAATGAATTTTGAAACTAACTTTAACATTTGATTGAAAGGAATAGTTCAATAGTTTTGTTCTTCTTCTTCTTCTTGATTAATTGAGTGATTCGTTTTTATATCAGTTGTATTGTGTTTCTTGAGAGCTTAATAAGCAAACTGTGAATAAATCAAATAAAATAAAATAAAATAAAATAAATAAAAAAATGAAAGTATTCCCACAAAAAAAAAAAAAAAAAACAAAAAAATTTGGAATATTGTATTGGTATTAGTAATAGATTTTATAGGAGAATTGAGGAGGATTGAGTCAGTGATGGGAGTGGAATTCCATCATTTTTTTGCCAATTGCTTTTTGACCATATCTGGACTTATAAATACGCAATCTCATCCTTGTTTGTTTGATTCCTTCCCTTCTTTCTTGAAGAATCCCTCCCTTCAATCAATTACAATCATATATGTATCTATTTATGATTTAATAATTTAAAAACTGAGTGAAACTCAACATGATTTTCGATTTTTTTTTCAAAAAAAAACAATATTTCTCTTAGGTTCCTTCATTTCACTTTGGAGAAATCAATAAAGTATTCATTTGATTCGATCCTTTAGTGATTTTACAACTGATGTAATATGTAATAAAATGAAGCTCTATTATGGTTGATCACAGGAAAATTGCAAAGTTTGGCACAATTAAATCGAGGCATCATGCAGAACGCAAAGAGAATTGATATCAATTACAAGAAGAAAAAAATCTATTGCTGTCTTTCAAAGTTTTTTTTCAAAAAGACATCTTTTTTTGTTGAGTTTAGTTTGAGTTCAAACGTTTTATACTTTTTTTTTTAAAAAACAATTGTTTTCTCATCTTATTTAATTTTTTTATAGGTAAAACTCAAAATAACTAAACTAAACTCAAAAAGATGTCTGGAAATCTTATTGATTGCTTTAAGATTCTTATTAGATTTTTGATTTTAAAAAAAGAAAAAAAGACAATCATTTTTCTATTTTGTTTTTTTGAAAAATGATTGTTTCAAATAATAAAAAATGATAAAATCTTGAACAAAACCAAGAACTTTGTTCTGGAGTAATAGTTTCTCGTTATGAAATCGGAAATCAAAAATGATTTATTTCTTTTTTTTTTGAATTGATTCATTTTTTTTTTCAAATAAATCTAAATCATATCACTTTAGAAACAAAGCATCAAAAGGGTGAATTGATGAATTGAAAGTTTATTCCTCTCTTTAATTTGGATCACTTGTGAGCACTAAAGGATTGATCTACTGAGGAAGGTTTTGGATTTGGACAGATTTTGGAAGGAAAAAAATGGAAAGACAACTCTTGGATGCTTGTGGAGATGGAAAAGTTGAAAAAGTTAGAAGCTTACTTCAAAATCCACAACTCAATGTAAATTGGCAAAATATTTTTGGTCAAACACCTTTTTTAATTGCTTGTTGGAATAGACATATTGAAATTGTGAAATTATTATTGAATGGTAATAGAGTTGATGTTAATCAGGCAATGAATGGTGTTGCACACCATTTTATATTGCTTGTCAAGAAGGATACATGGAAATTGTGAAATTATTATTAAATGATGAAAGGATTGATTTTAATAAAGCAGACAATGATAATAATACACCTTTTTCTATTGCTTGTCAACAAGGTCGTATTGAAATTGTGAAATTATTATTAAATGATAAGAGAGTTGATACAAATGGTTTTACACCTTTTTTGATGGCTTGTATGTTAGGCAAAATTGAAGATGTGAAATTATTATTAAATGATGAAAGAATTGAGATCAATCAAGTATTAAATCATGGTCAAACACCTTTTTATATTGCTTGCCAATTTGGACATATTGATATTGTGAAATTATTATTAAACGATGAAAGGATTGACATCAATAAATCAAATAAAAATGATCAAACACCTTTTTATATTGCTTGTGAAAATGGATATTTTGAAATTGTGAAATTATTATTAAATGGTGAAAGGATGGTTGATATTAATAAACCAAATAAATATAGTAAAACATCTCTTTTTGTTGCTTGCCAATTTGGACATATTGAAATTGTGAAATTATTATTAAATGATGAAAGGATTGATGTTAATAAAACATATAAATATAGTCAAACACCTTTTTTTATTTCTTGTGAAAATGGGTATAATGAAATTGTGAAATTATTATTAAGTGATGAAAGGATTGATCTCAATAAAGAACAAATTCAAGGAGTAACACCTTTTCATATTGCGATTATAAAAGGACATATTGAAATTGTGAAATTATTATTAAGTGATGATCGAGTTGATGTTAATAAACCAAATAAATATGGTGAAACACCTTTTTCTGTTGCTTGTAGTCGTGGACATATTGAAACAGTGAAATTATTATTAAATGATAACAGTGTTGATATAAATAAAGCAGATAAACAAGGTCAAACACCTTTTCAGATTGCTTGTCAAATTGGATGTATTGTGAAATTATTATTAAATGATAAGAGAGTTGATGTTAATAAAGGAAATAAAATTGATCAAACACCTTTTTATATTGCTTGTGAACAAGGACATATTGATATTGTGAAATTATTATTCAATAATGAGAGGGTTGACGTAAATCAAGCAAATGATTGTGATCGAACACCTTTATACATTGCTTGTTTTTATGGATATTTTGATATTGTGAAATTATTATTAAACGATAAAAGAATTGATATCAATAGAGGAAATGATGATGGCGAAACACCTTTTTTTATTGCTTGTGCGAATGGACATATTGAAATTGTCAAGTTATTATTAAATGATAATAGAATTGATGTTAATAACGCAAGGAATAGTGGAGAAACACCTTTTGATGTTGCTTGTCGAAACAATCGTACTGATCTTGTGAAATTACTATTAAATGATGAGAGAATTGACGTTCATCAAGGAGAAAAGATTAATGGTTTTACACCTCTGCATTGTATTTGCAAAAGTAATCAATTTGAAATTGTGCAATTTATATTGGCAATGAGAAGAGAAATCAATTTAAATATAAAAGATAATTCTGGAAAAACATCAATTGATATTGCAAGAGAAAAAGGAAACGAAGGAAAAATTTTTTGGGAAAGTGAAGAAAAATTTCAAGAAAGAAAAATAAATTGTGCAAAGATTGTTGAATTATTGGAATCATTTGAAAGAAACCCAATTGAAACGAGAACAAAATTGAAGATCCAACTCGGTTTTACAGGTAATTCATTTTTTTTTAAAAAAAAAAAAACTTTTTAATTTCTAAAAAATATTTATATTTCAAGACAAGGATGCTGTTTCAATTTTTTCAATCATGGTTCTGCTTTCAGATTCTTACCTAGATTTCAAAAAATGAAATTAAAAACCCATTTGGAGATCATTATTTATTTATTTGGAGCTTTGGAAGAATAAACTCAAAAAATCAAAAATCCCACAATTTTCAAAAGAAATTGGGTCAATACCAATATCAATCAAATATACCAATCAATTTCTTACATTCTATAGATTTCAAAAAAAAAAAAAAAAAAAAAAAAAGAGCTAATTAAACAATTATTGATTGAAACTTTAGAAAGCTTTACTTTTAAAATCTTCAATCTCATTGTTTTCAATCAAGTCCTGAAATTATAAAAGTTTGGAAAAAATAAGTTTTTTTTTTTGTTTTGGAGGGGGTTCAAATTTCCTTCCCTCCCTTTTTTCCTTTATTCATTAATTATTAATTTCTGGTTCAATCAGGTAGAGTTTTTTCAATCCCCCCTCTCTCCATCAAAGCCATTTCGCCTTCATCAACAAGTGAGTGCTTCACTCCCAATAACTAAAACTTGCTTCATTCTCTTCTATTTCTTGCACATATTATACTATTTCATTTATATTTCATAGACTAATCATTATTTTTGAATAATATAGTTGTTCAATCGTTCTGAGTTGTTGGAAAGAAGTCTTATCGAATGTCGTCGGTCAAAGTCGCTGTGAGGGTGAGACCTCTTAATAGCAGGTTTATTTCGACTTTGTTTCTTTGAGAATTATTATTTATGCTTTGATTTTCTTATTTCAAATTGGTTTGTAATGACTTCCTATGAGTGTTATTCAATAGAAGTTGTTGGATATATTTTATTTTTCATTTTATATTTTAAGCCAACCCCGCAATTTAATATATTTCTTTCAAATGTATTGACTGATGAATTAATTTGTTTTTTTTTTTGAGATTTTGTTGGATATTAATTGATAAAATTACAATTGAATGCGATGGTTGATGTATTTCATGACCCGATTGATAATAGTGCTTTTTGTGAAAGATTGAACATTGATTTGAAACATCACAATCAATTTTTAATTTCTTTCTTTCTTTTTTTTTTTTCAGCGAGAAGAAAAATGGAAGTAATGTTGTAGTAAAGATGGTCGGAAATCAAACTTTATTGAAGAATAATCAAAAAGTTGAAGCAAAGGTTTGTTTTTTAAAAAAATTAATTGAATTGGAATTTTAATGAAATGTTTCAAATTTAGGCATGGCAAACATCTGAAGATGGTGAATCTCAAGAAGATACAAGAAATTTTAGTTTTGATCATTCTTATTGGTCTTGTGATCCTTCTGATTCTCATTTTATTTCACAAGAAAAAGTATTTGAGGATTTAGGAGTTGAAGTTTTAGATAATGGTATTTTTATCATTTGAAAAATTAAAAGAAAATTAAATAAAAATTCAAAAAAAAAAAAAAAAAAAAAAAACAGCATTTCAAGGATATAATGCATGTATTTTTGCATATGGACAGACTGGTTCTGGAAAATCATATACGTAATTTAATCATTTGATTATAGTTTTAATCACTTTTTCCTTATTTATTGTTTATTTATTGTTCATTTATTTTGAATTTTCAGAATGATGGGAGGTGAAGGAGATCAAAGAGGAATTATTCCTCGTTTATGTGAAGCTATTTTTGAAACAATAGATAAAAATGAAGATCCAAATAAAAGTTTTAAAGTTGAAGTAAGGATTTTCTTTGAATCAAAAAAAAAAAAAAAAAAAAAAAAAAAAACAAATTCATAAATATTGTTAAAAAAAAAAAAGGTAAGTTATATGGAAATATATAATGAAAAAGTTCACGATCTTTTAAATCCAACTGCAAAACATGCTGTAAGTCAAATTAAATTGAATTTTCTTTTGATTTTTTGATGAATTTGTTGAATTGAAATTTGAATATCTTTTTTTTTAAAAAAAAGTTTAAAGTTAGAGAACATCCTGTACTAGGTCCTTATGTAGAAGATCTTTCAAAGTTAATATTTATTCAAAAAATTCAATATTAAATTCAATTAAAATTAACTTTATTAATATAATTCAATTAGATTATTAGTTTCAAATCAATTTGAGCTTTTTAAATTAATGGAGGAAGGAAATAAAGCAAGAACTGTAAAAGCAACAAATATGAATGAAGTTAGTTCTCGTTCTCATGCTGTATTTAATATAATTTTAACAATGGCTCAAGTAAATATTTTATTATTTTATTTTCTTTATTTTGAAAAAAAAAACTTTCAAAAAATTAAAGCTTGATCCAGAAGTGAATTTAACAACAGAAAAAGTAAGTAAAATCAGTCTTGTTGATCTTGCTGGTAGTGAAAGAGTTAAAAAAACTGGAGCAACTGGAAATGTTTTAAAAGTACAATTTTTTTTTTTTTTTTTTTTTTTTTGACCAAATTTTTCATTTCAATTTTTTTTAAAAAAAAAATTAAAAGGAAGGAGCAGGAATTAATAAATCTTTAACAACTCTTGGAATTGTAATTAAATCTTTAGTTGAAAGAAATTCAAAACCAAATGCTTTTATTCCATATCGTGATTCTGTTTTAACTTGGTACATCTTTTCAATAATAAACAATGAACGATTAACCGAATGTAATACTTAATTAGGTTAATAAAAGATAATTTGGGAGGAAATTCAAAAACTATTATGATTGCTACTTTAAGTCCAGCTGAAGTAAATTATGATGAAACTTTATCAACTTTAAGATATGCAAATAGTGCAAAAAATATTCAAAATAAAGCTGTCATTAATGAAGATGCTAATGCTAAAATTATTCGAGGTTTTTTTTTTTCTTTTCTTTTTTTTTAAAAAAAATGAATATAATAAAAAATAAAAATAAAAATAAAAATAAAAATAAATCAGAACTTAAAGAAGAAATTGCAAAACTTAAAGAACAACTTGGAATTCAAGTTCCTGGAAATGAATTTTCTCCATCAAAAGAATCTGAAGAAATTACTCGTCTTCGTGATCAATTAAAAGAGAGGTTGGTTAAAATTCTCAAAAAAAAAATTTAAAAAAAAATTCAAAAATTAAAAAGTGAAAAACTAATTGCTGAAATGATGATTCCTTGGGATGAAAGGGCAAAGAAAACTCAAAAAGTTCTCAATCTTAAGGTCATATTCTTTTTTTGTTCTCTTTTTTTGAGACTTTCAATATTGAAGTGTTATCCAAAATTTATTTAACAATTATAGACTGTTGGAATTTCACTTCAAGTTGACGATGATCAAGATCCTTATTTAATGAATTTAAATGATGATCCTTTATATTCTCAAGTTCTTTTATATGAAATTAGAAAAGGTTTTTTTTTTAATTTATTTTCAAAAATATTTTTATTATTATTTTAATATTTTCGAAATAAAAATTAATTAATGAATTAATTAATTAGGAGAAACAAGAATTGGTAGTTCCCCTGGAGATGAATCTCAAAATATAATATTAATGGGACCTGGTATTATGGAACAACATGCACTCATTGAAAGTAATCAATATGAAATTTTTATTTCTCCGCTTTTTGAGGGTTCAATTGAAACTGGTTGGATTTTTTTTTTGAAAAAAATAAAACTAACTTTTCTTTTCCTTATAGCATCAAATATTCCTAAAGTATATATCAATGGGACTCAAATTTTAGAGAGAACTATTTTAAAACATGTCTTTTTTCTTTTTTTCTTTTTTCTTTTTTCTTGTTTTTCTTTTTCTAAATTTTCAGAATTTTTTTTTTTAGGGAAGTCGTGTTCAATTTGGAAAAGTTCACTTATTTAGATTTCATAACCCAAAAGAAGCTTCTGTATTAAGAAATGAAAGATTAGCAAATTTAGCAAATTTATCAAGAAATGGCTCTGAAATGAGTTTTGATGATTCATTTGATTCCTTTGTAAATGATCCCACAATAGATAATTATCAATTAACTGAGGATAGTGATGAGAAAAAAGAGAAAGAAAGAAAAGAAAAGGAGATGCAAGAAGCAAAAGAGAGAGAAGACATTGAGAGAATTCAAAGAGAAGAAAAAGAAAAGTTAGAGAAAGAAGAAAAGGAAAGGCTTCAAAGAGAAGAAATGGAAAGAATTTTAAATGAAGAGAGGGAAAGGATTCAAAAAGAAGAAAGAGAAAGAATTCAAAGAGAAGAAAGAGCAAGAATTGAAAAGGAAGAGAGGGAAAAAATCCAAAAAGAAGAAAGAGAAAGGCTTGAACGAGAAGAGAAGGAAAAGATTCAAAGGGAAGAAAGAGAGAAAATTCAAAGAGAAGAGAGAGAGAAAATCCAAAGAGAGGAAAAAGAAAGAATTGAAAGGGAAGAAAAAGAAAGAATCGAAAAGGAAGAAAGAGAAAGAATCCAAAGAGAAGAACAAGAAAGAATAGAAAAAGAAAGGTTCGAAAGAGAAGAAGAGGAACGAATTCAAAGAGAAGAACAAGAAAGGGTTGAAAAAGAAAGACTTGAAAAAGAAAAAGAAAAAGAAAAAGAAAAAGAACAAGAGAATTTGGAAGAAGAACAGCCCAATGAAAATCAATTGGAAAAAGAAAGTGTAGATATTAGAATTAATCAACAAACAAATGGATTTGAAAAGGAAAATATGGTGAATGGAAATCACCAAAATGTAATTGAGGAAAATGGAAGTGCATCATTTCAAAATTCAACTCAAGAAATTCCAGGTAAATAGAGATTTATTATTATTATTATTTCGATTAATTCACTTATATTATTATATCTTTTAGCTTCAAAAGTTGAAGAATTAGAACGTTTAGTCCATGAAGAAAGAGAAAAAGCTGAGAAAGCTGAAATGATTGTTGAACAAAATAGAGTAGCTTATGAACAAACAATTCGAAATTTATATGCCACTTTGGTTTCTTTTTTTAAAAAGATAAAATAATCATAATAATATTAATCTTATTTCTTCAATTAGAATCCAGATTCTTGTTTAATTGAAGTTTCCATTCCAGATTTTGAATTTGTTGATCCAGGAAAGTTTAAACCACCATTTCATGTATTGATTTTTCTTTTCCTTTTTCTTTTTCAAAAAAAAAAAAAAAAACAAAACAAACTTAATAATCATAATAGGTTTTTCATATTCACATTTCAATTGGTGAAGAGAAATGGACAATCAATAAACGTTTTCGTCAATTTTCAGTATTTCATCAACAAATGGTTTCATTGAAACAAATTCCAGAAAATGTATTAGCGTTGTTTCCCAAAAAAAAATTAGTGGGTTCAACGATACCTAGAGTAGCCGAGGAAAGAAGAATTCAATTACAGCAATATCTCAGAGGTGTTATTGAAGCAATTAGGAAACGACCTTTATCACCATTGCTTACTTCTCCAACAAAAGAAAATTTACTCATTGAAATCCCTTTTCTTAATCCTGATCATGAAGAAGTAATTAAGATCTTATTTTAAATATTATTTAACAATTCATATTCTGATTATTTCTTTTTTTTTAATAGCTTAACTCAGGTTCAGGTTCAGATATTGCCTCTATTTATTCTGTAGTTGATGAAGATGATCATTTTCAACAAATTATTCCCCGTAAAAAACTAGAACCAAGAATTGAATCTCTTCCTCGCAGAAAAAAAGAAGATTTTGATGATGATTTATAATTATAATTTTTAAATAGAGCTGCAACTAAACTAACTTTAGAAGAAAATCTCAATCCCTTGTATTTTATAAATATTTGAATAAATTAAATCTCATTAAAAATTAATCGTTTTTATTGAATGTTAATCATTAGTTAGTTAACTTATTTAGTTTCTTTTTCTTGATTGATAATTTTTTTTTTTTTGAGTTTCTTTCTTTCTCAATTAAATCAAAAATGAAGGGAATGAAATAAATCAAGGTTGAAGATGTTGATGTTGGTGTTGTTGGTGCATTTTATCTTATGTATTTTCTTGATTTACATTTTTGCAATTATTATAATGAATGATAACTTTATAACTTCAATTTATTACACTTATTTTAAAAAAAAGAAAAATATAAATAAAATCAACCAATAAGAAGCTCAGAAAAATAAAATCAACCAATCAGGAAAGAGACTTAATGGAATTTGTAACGGCTTTTTCATAACAAACCTCTCTAAATTCTATAACTAACTCATAAAACAACTTTTCAAACACTTATAGTTGATTTATAATAACTTTCTAATAGATAAATGTTTTATTTGAACTATATTTGAAGATTTTTTGAAAACAGAAATGGGAAATGTAAATGAGGGAATTGAGGAATGAATAGAAATTTAGTTAATGGAATTCGATAACTTGAAGCTAAAGTATGTTTGACCTTTGAACAATAGATATGAAGATAATGAGATTTGTTTGATGTTATTGAAGTTAATGTTTCATTATCTCTTTATTGAAGAAACAATTGGAAAAGAATTGAAAAGGAAGTTCGTGAAGTAAAAAAATTGTTTATATTTATTGTTTTTTATTATTTCTTTCTTTAACTGCTTGAACTAATGAACAAATGAATTTAGGATAAATTATGGAATTGCTGACAAATGAACTCAATGAATTTATGAAAGTTGGAGAAAAAGAAACTAATACGAATGAAATCAAAAAAGAAACTTATTTCGAATGCTACAAACATTTGGTCTTGATTGAAATGAATGAATGAGTCCATCAATTTGAACTTTTGATTGAAAGATTTAAATTGAAACATTAAAAAAAATATTTTTTTATTATTAAATTTTTTAAAGAAATAATAGGAATCTCTTTGAAAGATGGAATCTCCAAAGAAAGCGAAGAATACACCAAAGAAACCTGAGAAACAAACTCCCAAAAAACAACAAGCTCATCAACCTCATCAACCTCAACAACCTCAAGGACAAACTGAGAAGCATCCTCACCATCACCATCCAAAACCAAAACCAAAACCAAAATCATTGATTCATAAAATCTTTGGTTGTATTTGGTTTACATCATGGTAAAACATTTATTTTTGAATTTTTTTTTTTTTAAAAAATCAAAATAATTAATCATTAATCATTTTTTTTTTTCAAAAAAAAAGCAATTTATTTGTTATTTCAGTATCAGTTCTTCTCTTTGCAATTACAATCGCTCTTTCAAATGGGACACTTTCAGAATATAAACAAAATTTTGCTGAAGAATTTCCAAATGGAACTGAATGGCATAATACTGCTGGGATTCAAAGATGTAGACCAAGGGCTTTGTTTTATCCAAAATCAACTCAAGAAATCTCAAAAATTATTTCAAGTTATCCTAAAGTTAAAGTTGTTGGAGCTGGACATAGCTTTAGCCCAATCGTTGGTTGTGATCAAGAAACTGCTTTAATTAACTTGGACTTTATGAACAAAACTCTTGCTTTTTATTACCCACCTCCTTATCATCCAAAAATTTCAGCTAGAGAAGAAGAAGGAATTGAAGAAATTTATCAAGATGGCCTTACTGATGTTCATGTTGAATTTGAAGCTGGAATTAGAATTGCTGAAATTCATAAAAGATTGGCCAAATATGGTTTTGCAATTGAAACAAGAGGCGCAATTAGTGTTCAATCACTTGCAGGAGCAACATCAACTGGAACACATGGAAGCTCCTATACTCATGGTAGCTTAAGTAGTTTAATTACTGGAATCAAAATTCTTGATGGATATGGACAAATCATTGTTGCAAATAATCAAACAAATAAAAATATTTTTGATAGTGCAAGAACTGGATTAGGTGCTGTTGGAGTTGTTATCTCAATTACTCTTAAAGTTGTTGATGAATTCTATTTACGTAAAGTTGAAAAGACTTATGAACTTGATGAGATCCTTGAGAAAAATGAAGATTGGTTAAAAGAGAATGATTACTTTTTCTGGTATTGGGTGATGAATACAAATACAGGAAGAGTCATTAAATGGAATAAAGTTCCTCAAGAACAATTTCAAAAAGGTTTTGTACATACTATTCAAGATTATATTGATAGATATGATGTGATTCTATTCTCTGCACTTTCAGCCATTGTTGCAAAGTTTCCAGGATACTCTCGTTTGTATTATCAAGCAATGGAAAAAGTTTTATGGAGTTTTAATAAAGAATTTGTTGCTGAAAGTTCTCGAGTTTTTGATGTTCCAACTCTTCCAAGATATACTTATGATGCTGAATATTACTTTCCAAGAGAAGTATAACTTTTTTTCTTTTTTTTTTCTATTTTTTAAAATAATTGAAATTTTTATTTATTTATTTTCTGATCTAGAAATGTAATGAAGCCTTTTTAGCAATGAAGAAGGCATTTAAAGAAACTAAGCTTGACTTTAATATTAATGGAGTTTTTGCAGTTCGTTATATTCATCAAGATGATATTTGGCTTTCTCCATTTTACAAAGTTAGAACTTCTTTTTTTTTTTTTAGAAAAAAAAAATCAAATCAAATAAATAGGTTGATACATGTGCTATTGATATTCATGCTACTAGACAAGGAGCAAAACCTGAATTAACAAAATTTTTACAAAAAGTTTTTGCTCCATTTAATCCTCGTGTTCATTATGGAAAAGATCATTTCATGACAAACGAAGAGTAAACAATTTTTTTTTAATTCTTTTTCAAGTCTATCAAATGAAAATTCAATTTAATTTACGATTAATATTCTTTTTAGAATGAAACAACAATTTCCAAAACTTGAAGACTTCAAAAGTGTCATTCGTACTACTGATCCTAGACAAGTTTTTCTTAATGATCATCTTCGTAAACTCTTGGATGTTCCCAACAAATACCCTTTAGAGGAAAAAAAAATGGAATAAACGAAAAAAATTTGAACCTTTTTTTTTTTTTTTTTTTGATTTATTTTTTTTTTTTCTCTAATTGGATTTCTATTCAATTTTCTTTCATTTCTAATTCATTAATTCATTAATTAAAAATTCTTCTCGTATTGTTTGTACAAGGTATCAAGAAATTGTGGATCCGTCTTATTTATTTATTTGTATTATTTTTATTTATTTGAGACAAAAAGGAAATGAAATTTTTTTAAAGAAACAAAAAATACCTGTAAAAGAGATATTAATTTATCTTTAAAAGCATCTCTCGTTAATAATGACTTCTTTGCGACCTTACTTTTATTCTTTAAGTCCATTGGGGATAAAAGAATTCTATCCACTTGATCCTTAATTTTATTTTATTTATTAAAAAAAAAAAAAAAAATTGATTGAGGTGATAGAATTATTGATAGATACTGGTTCTGGACGTTTAAAATAATCTTGAATTTCATTTTGAAAAATAGTTGGATTAATATCTTTTTGCTATTTATTCATTTTATTGAATTTTTTTTAATTATATTTTTTTGAAATGAGGAAACAAAAGAAAAAAGAAAGAAAACCTTGCTCTCAAACTTTTGTTCTAATACATCAACAGAGATAGCCTTTATATTTATTATTTTATTATTTTATTTATTTTTATGACAATAAAATGAAAAAATAATTACTTTAGTGGGAGTTGTTGGACCAGAAGGTTGTTGTTGACCCTATTTTATTTTTTTTATTTTTTAATTATTTCTTGTAAATGGGAAAAGAAAAAATAAAAATAAAAATAGAACTTCATATTTTTTTGAAGCTTGTTCTAAGATTGCCATAATATCGATTGGTTTTTGTTTTTGAGGACTTTGTGAAAGTTGAGAAGAAGATTGAGAAGTTCTATCTTGTGATGGTTGGGATTGAGAAATGTTAAGTGGAGCTAATTTTGAACTTAAATCAGCTTGACGATCATCAAATACTTTTTTTGTATAACTAAATTAAATTTGAATGAAAATTGATTATTTTGAATGAATTGGACTGATTTTTAGAAAGGGTAAAAGACTACTCTCTAATTAAATTTCCGAATTTTTCTCTTTCTTCTTCAAGATAAAACCATAAACCATAAACTTGTCCTTTTTTTTTTGGAAAATGGTTTTAAAACAAGTTAGTAAAGAATTAACAAAATAGAAATAGAAAAAAAGTCAAAAAAAAAACCTTGAGGATTTTTATAAAGAATAAATTGAGTTGTTATTTGGACTTCAAGATCGGGTGTAATAAACTCACAAAAATTATCTGGACTCAAACGATTCATAACAAAAAATCCATAATGAGGAGCAATTGTTCTTTGAAAGACATAAAAAGGTCCTTCAATATTTTTCTTTTCCTATTTTTAGAGGAAGAGAAAAAAGAATTAAAATTAAAATTAAAATTAAATAAAGAAGGAGAAAGAAAAAAAAATTACCCAAGATTGTTTTGATTCATCAAAAGTATAAACAACAACATGTGCTGCAGTATCCTCAATTCTTGAAATATTTGGGTCTAAACGTTGAAGAACAGAAAGCATCATACCAACTGATTTCCCATGTTGTGCAATAATATTTAAATTGGAGTTCAAATTAGTATTGGAATTGTGAGATTGATGGTGATGGTGATATCCTTGATGATGATGTTGTTGTTGTTGTTGGTGTTGGTGATTTTGTTGGTGTTGTTTTGATTTTTGTTGATGGTGTTGTTGATTAGAATTATTATGATAGTTATCATTTCCATTATAATTTCGTTGATGATGGCTTTGATGAAAACATGCTTTACTACAATATTCATAATACTCTCCATTATGATTCAACGGACATCTCCTTCCACATACGCCGCAGTTAGGAGGTTTCTCCATTCTTTCATTAATCCTCAATCAGCTTAATTTTTCCAAACAAAATATAAAACTGATAAAGTTTTTTTTGAAATCTTCCTCTTGAAGCTTTGAATTAAAATTACTTGATTGAATTGAATTGAATTTGAATTTTGAATTGCAATCAATTAAGGAAGGAAAAGAAGAAATCTCTAATTAATTAATTAAATAAGTTCCACTTGCAAGTGAGAATTCTTCTTCTAGTAAGCAAATAAACCCAAGTTCTACTTTCTGAATTCTATCTATTAACAAGAAGAATCATTTTAGTAATGTGTCTTATCATATTAGACTACTGAATTCAATATTATAAATTTATAATTAGTATAACATTCCCTTTTATTATTCATTCCAATTATAAAAATCGATATTTTTTTTTCTTTTCTTTCTCCCTGAAAAAATTATCAACAACAAAATAGATGATAATCATCCAGAAAATAAAAATATAATTTATTTTATGGTTCTATTCAAATTTATATGATTGATTAGAAAAAATGATGAAAGATAATGTAAATGTAATGGATAATGGATTTGAGATTGGATTTCGATGATAAAAAAAATTTTTTTTTGAAGAAAAAATCGACTTGTTCCCTTTTTCATAATTAAAACATAGGAAAAAGGGAACAAGTCGATTTTTCAAAAAAAAATTTTTTTTTTTTTTTTTCTTCAATTCAATCCATCTCATCTATTATATCATCTCTAACTTCAACTCTCAAATTCTCATAATACAGTACTCCAATTGTACTATTTCATTCAAAATATTAATGAATTGATACTTTATTTTTGATAATTTAAAATTTTTTCGCAATTTTGTTCGTTGTTGGGAAAGTGGCGAAACAATTCTCTTGAATTTTTTATATTTAAATTTCATATATTTAAAAGCACAATTAATGTTGCTTTAGAATTATAAAGGTAATAAGATTTTGTATTCATTCAATAAGTATAAGATTGAAGAAGAGAAGAGAAGCTACTTCTTGAAGTTATAATAATGGTTGAATACAGAATTCTTAATAATTATTGGCGATTTCAAAGGAAATTCAAATTTGACTAATCAATATATTGATATCAATAAGAAGACTTTGTATTCATATATTAGAAAGATGAAAATTACAATATTTGCTATTTCATTGAAGAATACAATGCAATATAATGCAATTCTTTTAAGAGTATTTAAGAATATTTAAATCAAGTTTTCTATTTTCTATTTCAAGTTGGCAATTGAATCACTGATTGATATTATTATTTGATAGGAAGATATATATATTGAGTTTCCATTAGAAAAATTATTTATTAGAAATCAAAAGTATAGAATTTCAGGAACTAAACCTCTTTTTTTAAAAGAAAAATAATAGAAGGATTCCTTCATATTTTATAAGATCAATCAGAAGAAAAAGAAGGCAACTAAGAAGATTCAAGAAAGTGAATTTCAAAGTCTCTAATTGAACTGATCCATCTCAGATGTCAAAAGAAAAGAAAATGTTAGAACGAGAACTTTGGGATGCAATCACTGAAGGAGATGTTTTAAAAACTAGATTAATCTTGAATGATCAAAACTTAAATGTCAATTGGACAGAAGAACAATATCAAAGAACTTGTTTTTATCGAGCTTGTGGACTTGGAAAAATTGAAATTGTTAAATTATTTCTTGATGATGAAAGAGTCAACGTGAATCAAGTTCAAAGTGAAGGTGTCACTCCATTTTATATCGCTTGTTGGTATGGACAAGTTGAAACTGTAAAATTATTGTTAGAATATCCTCAAGTTGATGTTCAACAAAAAGATGATGAAGAGATTGCTCCATTTTATATTGCATGTCAACAAGGATATTTTGATATTGTGAAGTTATTATTAAATGATCATAGGGTTGATGTGAATGATGTTAGAAATGATCAAGCGACTCCTTTGTTTATTGCTTGTGAAAAAGGAAAATTGGAAATTGTAAAATTATTATTAAATGATAAAAGAGTGGATGTAAATAAAGGAAGAAATGATCAAGCAACACCTCTTTTCATGGCTTGTCAAAATGGGCACTATAATTGTGTTCTCTGGATCCTTGCAACCAGAAAAGAAATTAATACCAAGATTCGATGGAATGGAAGAAAGAGAACTCCATTAGAACAAGCAATTATCTTTTCAACTCTTGAACAACAAAATGATGAAAGATCACTTGAAATAGCTCTGAAAAGACAACAAAATTGTTCAAAGATTGTGGAAATTTTGAAGGAATATGAAAACAATGAAGAGCAGACAAGATTTAAGATTCGAAAAGAACTGAAAATTTTGGATGCGATTGCTTCTGAAATTTTTTCTTTAGTTGTATTAGTAACTGATGAATACCTTCGTGTTTATGAAAGGTGTGATTCTTCAAGAAAAAGAACTCGTCTTGAATGAAGAGGGAAGAAAAAAAAAATTCATAGGAAGGAAGCATCAAAAATTTGAAAATTGTAATTATAATTGTAATTATGAAAGATTATTTGTCAAGTTGTAAATAAAGATCACTCTATTTTTATTTTATTTCTATTGTTTAGATGAAGATAAATTTTGAATTTCAGTAATGGCAGCAGAAAGTGTATGTTTTTCTATTAATCTGTATTGAATGAGAGTCTTCAAATGTTCTCCAATATTATTTGTTTTTAATTTTGTTTCATCATCCTAAATTATTTTGTTTTAAATTTTTTTTTTTAAAAAAAGAAGAAAAGATTGCCACACATTTTCCAATTATTTAAAAAAAAAAAAAAAAAAAAAACCTCAATGGAAGTAGAATATCCTCGAAGTAAAAGTTTACACCGAATAAGTAAAAATCTGAGCATTTCAATTTCATTTTCGTCATTTAAAAATCCTTTTTCATCAAATTGAACTTTCTCTCTCAAAACATCTTCAAGTAATTGTTTGTTTGTTGATGAAACAACTCGAAGATAAATTAATAAATCTTTTGAATTATAAATTGATCCTGATGCGAGTTCAAAAACCTGTTCGCTCATACTGAATAAGTTATTTTTTATTTATTAATTGATAAATTTAAAAAAAAGAAAAAAGAAAGAAAGGAAAAGAAGAAAAAAAATTACTCAGTAATTCCAAGTTTTTCTAGAAGTTGTTGTTTTAAACCTAGTAATGGGTCAGTTTGTGACAAAGTAAATTTGAGTTCTAAGTAATCATTTCGATTATTTTGATAGACGAAGCCTGAGAATAAAAGAAGTTCTCTATTGGGGCGATCTCCATAATAAATATAAACCTAATTTCCAAAGAAGCAAGAAAAAAATGAAAAAGTTAATATTGAAAAAAGATGAAATAATAATTAATGATCCAATAGGAAACCTGTTCTCCTTTTTTAAAAGACCTCATTGCTTGAAATTCAGTCATTTTTGATTGAGTATTGAAAAAGGTTGTAATCTAGATGATTTGTTTTATTTTTTTGAAAAAAGAAGAAAAAAAAAAGAAAAAAGAAAAAAGAAATGGAAAAGAGAAGAAAAAAAATTAATTAAAATTACATTTCCACCATCATGATTACACATATCCCAAACAGGGATGAGGGCTAACATGAATTCACCTTCCTTTTTACTATTTGGAATTTGATTTTGACGAGTCATAACTGCTGAAGCTGCCCATCTAAACTCAGCAAATGTAAATTGGAATGATTTTAAATTTCTCTTTTAAAATTGGATAAGAAAAAAAAAATGTTAGTTCCAAGTAAGTAGTTTTTTTTTTTTTTTTTCAAATAAATGATTTACAATTAAGAGAGCTTTTATATGAAGATATTGACGGCAAATATTGTAAAACAATTCAATAATTTTTTCTATAATTTCATTTGATTTATTTTTAAAAAAAAATGTTTTGAAGAAAAAGAAAAAGAAATAGAAAATAGAAAAATAGAAAATAGAAAATAGAAAAAAGAGAAATAGAAGAAAAAAAACCTAAAACAGGAGACCCTTTTAATTCAAGGCATTCTTCGAATGTGTAGAATAATGGAATTGTATAGATTTGTGGGAGAATATCAATATAAGGTTTCCAAAATGAAGATGGATTATTTTTTTCCAGTAATAAAAATGTTGTTAAAGTGACGGTAGGGAAACTTTTCATTAACAAATCAGATTTGAACATTGGACCTATTTGAATTATTTATTTGATTATTTAATTGATTATTTAATTTTTTAATTTTAATTATATTTTTTTTAATTAAAATAAAAAATTCTACCAAGTTTTGAATTTTGAGCTTTTTCAACTGTAATCATCAAAGATTGAGGAATTTTTGATATTAATTCTCCTTTCTAATTAAAAAAAATTCTTTTCTTTCTTTGGAAACAAAAAAAAGAAAGGAAGAAAGGAAAAATGACTTGAATATCTTTAGTTGCAATAACTCCATTGCCTTCTTTCAAATTTGAAACAAAATCGAGAGGTGCTTCAGGGAATTTATTTTCACGAAGCCATTTTTTGAAATTAGAGAAATCAGAATCCTTTTGTTCAATTTTGAATTCTAAATTTTTATTTAGTTTTTTTTTTCAAATTCAAATTCAAATTTTTCAATGGAAAAAAAAAATTACCTTTTTGTGAAGAAATGAGTTGATTGATGAGTTCAAAAAGTTTTTGAAATTGATCAATATTTTTCACACTGGGACTTTGACGAACTATTTGATTTAAAAAAATTAAATTAATTTTTTTTTAAAAAAAAGGAATTTAATGGAAAAGTAAAGAAAAAAATAGAATATCGAAAAGAATGTATGGTTTCGCTTAATTCTGATAATCATTTTTCTATAACATAGAAATTAAAAATCAGAAGAGTTAAAAAACCAATTTCACATTGATGTTCGGTTCTCAAAAACTGCTATCTCAGTGCCTTGAAGAGAAAGTAGGGAACGTTTGAAAACCAAATTCAAATATAAACAAACAAAGAAAATTAAGTTCAAATCAATAGTTTGTTGTGGAATCAGAGAAAAAAAAAAAAAAAAAAAAAAAAAAAAAAAAAAAAAAAAAAAAAAAAAAAAAAAAAAAAAAAAAAAAAAAAA
>Ga0209960_1001625_pt1 | contig 27564 bp, 28 predicted proteins | sample ThiBiot_500_plan_2_FD_183947 | JGI IMG/M metagenome (GOLD analysis project Ga0209960, IMG submission 183947) | Wastewater bioreactor microbial communities from Cape Town, South Africa - Thiocy_expt_500_plan (SPAdes) | ecosystem: Engineered > Bioreactor > Thiocyanate-remediating >...
TTTTTTTTTTTTTTTGTTTTAAAATATGAAAAAAAAAAAAAATTACATATTGTTTTGCAACAATTTTTGTGAACTGAGAAAGTGTAATAGCTTGAGTGTGTTCAGGTGCAACTTCAGCGATAAGATTCGGAATTGAATCAGTATGTACTTCTATTCCAAGAGCTCTTAGAGCTAAAAATACTTCTCCACGTTCAAGTGTTGCTTCAACTTGACCTGATCCTTTCTGAAAGAAATTTGTCTTTGGTATCCCAGCAAACAATTCAAACGCTTCTTTCACTTCTTGTGATCCATCAACGTCAAAAAGAGTTATATTTGGATTAGGAGAAGAAGTAGATGAAGATCCTTTCTTTAATTTTTTTGAAAAAGATATTAGAAAGTGAATCAAAAGAGTGAAATAGAAGCAATTAATTCAATTCAAACAAAACAAAGAGAAAATAAAGGAAGGAAAGAAAAAAACTTTCGCGCTCATGTTTGTTTTGTTTATTATTATTTTATGTTGGCTTAGAAACTTAGGAAAAATAAAAAAAAAAAATAAATCTAGGTTTCAGTTTTGTTTTCAAAGAAAAAAAGAAAAAAAAACAAAAAAGAAAATTATAAGAAACTTTTCATTTTGATGATACATATCCTCAATGATTCTTGTTCTTTCAAATATTTGTAAATCAAGAAGAAGAGAAGAATAGAAAATTGTTTCAAGGAAAGAAAAAAGAAAAAAGAAGAAAAAAAAAGAGGGGAGTCTTCGGGAGGGAAAGATAGATTTGGATAGATCGAAGGGAAAAAAGAAAAAAGAAAAAAAAGAAAAAAACAGAAAAAACAGGGTGTTCGTTTGATAATTTTGATACCTTGATTTCTTTTTCTTTTTCTTCAATCCAAAAAATAAAAAGCAAGTTTATAGCAATCATTTTGAAAATCATTAAATTTTTGATTGAGAATAGTAATAAAGGAGATAGAAAGTTAAAAGTGAAAGTGGGTTTTGAATTTTTTGATGATCTGTTGTGGTTTTTTGCTTTTATTTATTATGGAACAAGGGAAAGATCCTTCTTGGAGTGCTTTTTTTTTTTCTAGGAATCACGCATAATCAAATAAATAAGGGAAAAAAAAGAAAAAAGAAAAAAAAAACAAACCAAAAACAATCAAAGAAAGCAATAATAAATAATACAACTAATAACAAACTAATAATAAAAACTCATAATTATAAAACTTGAACAATAAAGTAATAATTTTATACTTTTCCACTTCATTACAGTCTTCTCTTCTTCTTGTTCTTGATTCATTAATACCTCTTGATTCTATAAAATTCTATAGAAGATCACTGCGAAACAAAAAAAAGATCACTTTTTTGTTAATAATAACTGAACTTTATAATTATTCTTATAATAGTTTGCTTGTGTTGTTGGAAAAGGGAAATAAAAGGATTAATTAGAAATTAGAAGCTTTGAAAGTGAAAGTGATAGTGTGATAGTGAAAGGAGTTGGAGGATGGAAGTTGCTTTGAACGACGTATGATCTACTTTTTATGATTTGATATTTTGATATTTTTTTATGCTTTGAATTAATTATTTATGCTTTTGAGATTTTGATTTTTGAGAAAAAAATCAATTATTACTATTTGAAAATTTGTTGTTGTAAATGTTATAAATGTATAGTATAAATATGTTGCTTATAATAATATTGTTGGAATAAAAAAAATAGTTCTCAGTTGGTTCATTAATTTGGATCAGTAGTTCAACCACAGAATGGAAAGATGCCGAGATACTTTCTTTGAATGCTGACAATATTGAAGTTCGAACATTAGATGATGTATTATTTATTATTTACTTACTATAATTTTCTATTTCTTTTTCTTTTTGACAAAATGAAACTTTGACTAACAAATTCTCTTTAAAAAATTGAAGCAATTTATTACAATAAAACGAGAATCTCAAGATTATAAAAGTATGAGTGAAAGTTCAAAAAATGGAGTTGATGATATGATTACTCTTTCTGAATTAAATGAAGGAAGTTTATTAAGAAATTTAAGGATCCGTTTTGAAAAGGATGTTATATATGTACTCTTTCTACTTTTTTTTTTTAATTTCTTTCTTTCTCAATTGGAATTCACAAGATCTAAAATATTTGTTCCTTATTTTCTTGAAAAAAAATAGACATATACAGGCTCAATTGTAGTAGCTTTAAATCCTTATAAATCTGTTCCATTATATACTCAAGAACAAATTCGACAATATAAAGGAGAAAAAATTGGAGCTTTATCTCCACATATTTTTGCAATTGGAGATGATGCTTATAGAGAGCTTGTTGAAACTGAAGCTAATAAAAGTATTTTAATTAGGTTCTTTTAATTTCTTTTGATATTTAACTTTTGCTTTTTTTACTTTTCAATTTCCCATTTTCTAACTTTATATTTTTTTAAAGTGGTGAATCAGGGGCTGGAAAAACTGAAACAACTAAATTAATTTTACAATATTTAACTCATTTATCTGGAAGTCATTCTTCAGTTGAACAACTTTTAATTGAATCAAGTCCAATTCTTGAAGCATTTGGAAATGCCAAAACATCAATTAATGATAACTCTAGTAGATTTGTAAATTCCTTTTTTTCTTCTTCTTCTTCTTTTTCTTTTTCTTTTTCTTTTTCTTTTTCTTTTTCTTTTTCTTTTTCTTTTTTCTTTTCTTCTATTGTTTCTAAATTTTTTGAATTAGGGTAAATATATGGAAGTCTTTTTTTCTCCATCTGGTACAATTTTAGGAGGAAAAATTGAACAATGTAAGATTCATCTTTATTTGATTTTGTTTTCTGTTTTTTCTTGTTTCTTTTTTCTTTTTGGAAGATGAGAAGTTGATAATCAAGAGCTGATTACTCATCGATGCTATCTTCCTACATTAAATATCCATTGAACAATCACACGAACTAACATTGTTTTTAAAATTTATTTTTTTTAAAAATTAAATGGTGCTACAACTAATGGAAACATATTATTTTCTTTTTTTCTTTCTTCTCTTCTTTCTTTTTTTTTTTTCATTTTCTAACTAATTTTCAATTTCCTCCACGATGAAAACTAGATTTGCTTGAAAAGGTTTCTTTTCTTTTCTTTTCTTTTCTTTATCATTTATACAATAAATTTAAATTTCTTATTGAATAGTCTCGTATCGTCACTCAACCAAAAAATGATCGAAATTATCATGTCTTTTATACTCTTGTAACAGGCTCTTCTCCAACAGAAAAAGGTTCTATTTTCTTTTTTCTCTCCATCAAGACTTTTATCCTTTAACATTTTAATAATATTTTTATAGAGGAGTGGTCTTTAAAAGAAGTCACAGATTATAAATACCTCAGTGAAGGATCAAAAGTTAAAGTTGAACATAATGATTCACCAAAAGCTTTCCAAAATTTAAAGGTTTTATTTCAATTTTATTTCAATTTTATTCATCTTTTTTTTACTCTTTCCTATTCTACCAAAATTTCCTAGTCAACAATGTCAATTGTTGGATTCTCACCCGAAAGTCAAAATGATGTCTTCAAAGTGGTTTCTGCAATTTTAAATTTGGGAAATATACATTTTAAAAATGCTGGAGATGATGTTGCAGAAATTGAGAATCGTAACCAATTAGAAATTACTGCAAAATTACTTCAAGTTCCTGTAAATGATCTTGAAGAGGCTCTTATTTGTCATCAAGTAAAAACTGGAAAAGATGTTATCAAAAAAAATATTTCTGTTTCAAAGGTAAAATTTTTGATTTATTTATTATTTTTTCAAAGGTAAAATTTTATTTGTTTATTTTCACAAATAAAGGCTGAAGCAACAAGAGATACAATTGCAAGAACATTATATGGAAGACTTTTTTCTTGGATTGTCTCTGAAGTAAATGAAGCAATGAAAGTTAAAAAGAGTGCTGAAACTGAAACTGAATATCCATCAGTTGGAGTCTTAGATATTTTTGGTTTTGAAACAGTTGAAGTATAATTTTTTTTAATTTTTTTTTTTTCCCTTTTCATCCTTCCAATTTTACTTCAATTAATTAAATTATCATAGACAAATAGCTTTGAACAATTCTGTATTAATCTTGCAAATGAAACTTTACAATCATTTTTTAATATTCGAATTTTCCAAATGGAACAAGAGGTTCATCAATTTTCTTCTTTTTTTTATCTTGTTTTCTTCGTGTCTAATTAAATTCTTATTTTAGGAATACGAAAAAGAAGGAATTTCTTGGGAAAAAATCAATTTCGTTGATAACTCTCTTTGTTTGAAAGTTCTTTATAAGGTTGGTTATTTAAGTCATTAATGAATTAATTTAGATTTATTGATTATTTCATTTTCTAACTTCTTTATATTTAGGGAAAATTATCATTATTAAATTTACTTGATGAAGAATCAAATTTCCCAAGTGCTAGTGATGATACTCTTGTTGCTAAATTTCATGAAAATAATTCAGATGCAGAATGTTATGAAAAACCTCATGGTTTAGCAAAAGAGTTTACAATTGTTCATTATGCAGGAAAAGTAATGATTTGAAAAAAAATTTTTTTTTTTTCCATTTTCTTTCTTTCTTTTTTATTCAAAACCTAATAAAATTACAGGTAACATACAACACAATTGGTTTCTTGGAAAAGAATTCTGATAGTTTAAATGATGGAATTATTTCAGTATTCACCCTCTCTTCATCAAGTGTCATCAAATCATGGTTTGAAAAAGATCAAGATTTACTTCAATTAAGAGGAACATTAAAAAAGAGTTATAAAAGTCCAACTGTTGGAGGACAATTTAAAGTGATTTTTTTCTCTTGATTTCTTTTAATTCTAATGAATAAATAAATAAATAAATAAAATTAGGAATCTTTGAACCTTTTAATGCAAAAATTAGAAGCTACTGATCCTTATTTTATTCGTTGTATTAAACCAAATGCTGAGAAATCCCCATCAGTTTTCAACTCAGATTTGGTTTTGAAACAATTAAGAAATACTGGAATGTTAGAAACAATTAGAATTAGAAGACTTGGTTATCCACTTCGTTTAACTTTCGAGGAATTTTATCAAAGATATTTCATGTTAAAACAAGACCCACAACAAGTTGAACCCAAAGATAAAGCTCTTGCAATTGTTATTGAAATGCAAGTTCCTTCTGAAGATTATCAAGTTGGAAATACTACGGTTAGCTTTCTTTTCTATCTTTTTTTTCTGTATCAATTTGTTTTTTTAAAAAATATTTCAATAGATTTTCATGAGAATTAGAGCTCAAAGATTTTTAGATGAAAAAAGACATAAGATTATGGTTGAAGCATCATTCAAACTTTCAAGTTTTGCAAAGGCAATGGTTACGAGAAAAGGATTTTTAAAGAAAAAAACTGCTATTGTAACTTTACAAAGAGGTTTTTTTTTTTTGAAAAACTTTTTAAATTTCTTGATTGATTAATTTTTTGTTCAAAAGTTTATCGTGGAACTCAAGCAAGAAGAGATTATACTAAACATAAAGAGTCAGCTATTGAAATTCAAAGAAGTTCTTTCTTTTTTTTTCTTTCCTTCTTTCTTTTTCTTCTTTTATTTACAAATTTAAAAAAAATTAAAGTGATTCGTGGTTACTTACAAAGAAAAAAATATTTGGCTTTAAGAAAGAGTTTACCTATCCTTTTGAGAAGTAAGTTACAAACTTTAATTTTAATTCTTTTTACTTTCTTTTCCCAAAAAATAACCAACAATCAAAAAGGTTTGACTGCCATGGCATGTCGAGGAATTCTCCTTCAAAAAAAGGTTTTTTTCTTTCTTTTCTTTTTTTTTTTCTTTTTGAAATAAAATTTCTTAATATATATATATTAATTTAGATTCAAGCAGACAAAGATGCAGAATTAGATGCTATTGAAAAAAAGAAACAAGAAGAAGCGCTTGCAAAGAAACTTGCAGAACAAGAGGCTGAAAGACAAAAGTTTTTTCTTTTTTCTTTTTTTTTTTATTGTTGTTATTGTAAATTTTTTTTTATTAAATAACAATCTTCAAAAGATTAATTGAGGAAGAGAAAAAACGACAAGCTCTACTTGAAAATCCTGGATTTCAAATTATTGGTCTTAAACAAGAAAAACTTACTGGAGAAAATCAAATTACATTTTCAACTGAAAAGTATCTTTCTTTCCTATTTTTTTTCTTTCTTTCTTATCATCAAACCAAAATCAATATGATTTAATTAAATTATTTCAATTATTATTGTAGTGAAAATCAATACAGCTTCCAAAAATATGCCACAACTTACTTCCGTTCAAATTTGACAATGGAATATTCAGATGTAAAATCTTATTTTTTAATTTTTTTTCTCAAAAATTAAAAATAATAAAATTTTTTTTTTGTTTTTCAGGTTGAGGTTACTGGAGGATTACTCGCAAAAATTCCAGAAGAAGAAATTGAAAAAGCTAATTCTCTTCAACAAAGTGATTTTTTTTTCTTTTTTCTTTTTCTTTTTCTTTTTTCGTTTTCATTTTTCATTTTTCTTTAATTCTTTCCTTTAATTAGTATTTCGAAGTTTTATTGCATGCTCAAGTCTTGTTGAAGAAAGGAAAATTCTTGAAAATATCAAAACTATTTGCCTTTCATCATCAAAACTTACTGATGAACTTTATTGTAATCTTGTCAAATATACTTATCATAATGTGAATGTGTAAGATTTCCCCTCTTTTCTCAAATTTAATTTTTAATTTCATTTTTTTTAATTTCAAAAAAAAAAAAAATTAAAAAATGGTAGAGCTAATGTACTTCGAGGATGGTATTTAATTGCTTCTTTGTTATGTTTTCTTGCTCCTTCAGATGAATTGGAGAGATATTTGACTCAATATATTGTTAATCGAGGACCAGAAGGATATGCATCTTATTGTTATAGATTAACTCAAAAATTCAAAATTAATGGACCTAGATCCTCTGTCCCTTCAAAGTTTGAATTTTTTTTCTTTTTCTTTTTTTCTCAAAAAAATGTTAATTCATTCATTTTTATTTTATTAGCATGGAATTAAAATCTGTTCGTGACAAAACTAAAATGGAAATTACTGTCATTTCTCCAAACCAAAGCTCACAAGTTAATGTTCATTCTTATTCACTTGGAAGTGAAGTAGCTGCACGTGTTTCAAATATTCTAAATATGACTTCAGAAACAGGATTTTCACTTCTTGTTAATGGTAAATCAATTGGAGATAATGAATATATCATGGATGCTATTTCATCACTTGAAGAAATTGGTGCTCAAGAAACAAGTTTCACTTTCTCATTCAGAAAACAAGTACTCTTACCAGAAGAACCTAGATCTTCAGCCCAAAATTCATTTGCATTTGATCAAGTATTTTCTTTTCTTTTTCTTGCTCTTAATCTTTTTTCATTATTTTTTTTCAAACCTTTGAAACAAAAATTTAGATCATGCTTGAATTCCTTAATGAAATTATTCCAGTTGAACTTAAAGATGCTGTATCTTTTGCAATTATTAATTTCCTTGTTTCTGGTGGAAAAAAAGAAGATGTTGGTTCAATGCCAATGTAATTTTTATTTTATTATTTTTATTTTATTATTTTTATTTTATTTTATTTTCTTCATTTAAGCCAAAATTTTTATTTTAGGAACAAAAAATATTTACCATCTACTCACCTTTCACAAAGTGAGAGTGAATGGAAAGAATTACTCCAATCTACAAGTGCTTCAATTTTCCAAGGTTTTTTTTCCACCAAATTCTTTTCCTCTTTTTTTCCGCCTTTTTTCCTATTCCCCAATTTTTTTAAATAGATCTCAAAGATTTCTCTCAAGATACTTTGAAATCAAAAGCAATTGATATTGCTGAACATCTTCCCTTATTTTTTGGACAAATCTTTTCTGTTAAGGTATTTCCTTGTTTCTTTTTTTTTTTCTCTTTAGCTCTGGGTTTAACAATAAAATCTTGATCAGCAAACTGATGGACCAACTATATCACCAAACAAATTTTATCTTATGGTAAATTTGTCTGGAATTCATGCAATTCAATACCAAGGACAAAAAAGAGTTTTTTTTTCTTCTTCTTTTTTTTCTTCTTTTTTTTTCTCGTTTGAATACCGAACATTTGTAACATTTTTTCAAAAAAAAAGGAACTTATTTCCACTTTATCTTATAATGAAATTACTGAACTTGGATTAAATGATAATATTATCACGCTTCAATTTGGTTCTACATCATATACTTTCGAAATTCCTAATGTAATTTTTCTTTTTTTTTTCTTTTTTCCAAAAATTTTTTTTCTAATTGCTCAAACCAACTTTTAACAATTTAAGGCATTCTCATTTAAAGATTTGGTTGAAACTTATATGATTGCTCTCAAAGAAAAAGCTACATTATTTGTTTCTATTGAGGTAAAGAATTCTTTTTTGAACCTTGTGAGAACAATCAAAATTTAAATACAAAAAAAAATTAAAAGGCACACAAAGTTTCTGATCCATTACTTTTGAACTTTTCTAAGGGTACTATTATTAAATTAGTTCCTACTGATGAGGTTGCAGTTTCTGGATGGGCTAAAGTAATCATTTTTTTTTTTTTTTTCTATTGAAATTAATTTTTTTCTTTTAAAAAAATGAACAAATAACAAATCAAAGGGTGAATGTAATTCTGAATTTGGAATGTTCCCACTCCAATCTGTTGAAGGATTGGTTGGAACAGAAGTTCCATCAACAAAAGAAGCTCTTCTCTTCCAAGTAAATTTTTGTTTTCAAAAAAGGAAAAGAAAGAAAAATTCAAAAAAATAAAAAAAATAAATAAAAGGTATCACTTTCTTCAAGTGAAAAGGCTAAAGCCAAACCAACCTCTGAGAAATGGACTAGAACACTCAACCATCCCAAAAAAATGTCTGTTGATTCAATTCCAGATAGAACTCCAACTATTCCTGCTCCAGTTGATGATCCAAAATTACATTTTATTGAATTTGCTAAAAAAGTTCATTTTTTTTTTTTTTTTTCTTTTCTTTTATCTAATCAATCTTTAATTCATGAATTTTTCTTAAAAAACAGTATTTCATTGTTCCTAAGCGTAGCAAACATGCTGAAAAAACTACATTATCACGACTTGCAACTGTTTGATTTTATTTTCAACTTTTCAATTTTTCATTTCCTCAATTAAACAAATAAAAAATAAATTATAAATAAATTGTAAATAGAAAAAGGATAGAAAAAATTCAACTGGTCAAATCTTTGGAAGTATCAAATTTCAATCTAGTTCATCTCTTAAATTAAATCCTGAAGTTGAAAAGGCTCTTGAATCACCTCCTTCTGATTCTGCAATTACTATTCATGATATTTCATATTCATCTGATCCATTAAAACTTCCACTTATGCAAGGACTTGAAGGAAAGAAAAATATTAAACTTGCTATTTCAATCTCTACTCGTAATATTTTACCTCCTTTTTTTTTTTTAACCCATTTCAATTAAACTTTTTTTTTTAAATATAAAAGATATTATGAGATGCATGGGAGACTATCCTTCTAAAAAAGATTGGAAAGAGGTTCCATTTTTTTTTTTTTTTTTTTTTAACCCATTTCAATTAAACTTTTTTTTTTAAATATAAAAGATATTATGAGATGCATGGGAGACTATCCTTCTAAAAAAGATTGGAAAGAGGTTCCATTTTTTTTTTTTTTTTCTTTTGACTTGCTTACTCACTTAACAAAAATATATATAGCATGTTACTTCAACTATCGAAGTGGGAATTGAATGTCCAGAGATTAGAGATGAAACATTTTGTCAAGTTATGAAACAAGTAACAAATAATACAAGAATGTATAGAATTTTTAATTTTAATTTTTATTAATGATGATTTCAATTACTAACATCAATTAAAAAATTAAATTAATGAAGTCAAAGTCTTGAGAAAGGATGGATTTTATTGAATTTACTTTGTGGTTCCTTCCCTCCAAGTGAAACCATGTTCCCATATTTAAGAAATTTTATTTATCAACATGTTAGTGATCAAGAATTTTCATTCCAAGATCTTGCAATTGGTTGTGTTTCAAAATTAGAAAGAACTTCAGTAAATGGACCAAGACAATTTCCTCCTATTCCTCTTGAATTTGATTCACTTATTGTGAGCTTTTTCAAATTCTTTTTATTTATTTACCCCTTCTCTTGAATTTCTTTTCCAATTCAAAAAAAAAAAAAAAAAGACAAAAAGACCAATTGTTCTTAAAGTTTACTTCCCTGATCACTCTTCTCGAAGTTTCCATTTAGATTCAGCAATGACTTCGAATGAATTATTGAGAAGGGTTCATAGAAAACTTGACTCTGATCAAGCACAATGGCCTGGTTGTGCTTTGTATATTACTACTGATACCTTTGGTAAAATTTTCTTTTCTTTTTTCTTTTTTCTTTTTTCCTTCTATTCATAATCATATTCAATCCTAATTTAATTAATGAATAATCATAATAGAAATGTCACTCCCATCAAAAGCATATTTATTTGATGGAATTTCACTTGCAGGTGTTCAACACTCTGGATATCGTCTTGTATTCAAAAAGAAATTATGGCTTGGTAAAGAAGATACATCAAGCGATGCACTTAATAATATTATTTATCATCAAATTTTGCCATCATATTTAAGAGGTTTTTTTTTCTTTTCTTTTCTTTTCTTTTTGAAATTCAAATTTGAATATTTTTTTTTTTTTAAAAGGTTTACTTGTTTGTCCTGTTGCGGATCCTTTCGAACATATCCAAGAAACTGCATTTTTAGCTGCATTACAATATAAAGCTAGTGAAGATGATCAAAGAAAGAATCATAATTTTGGGTATTTATTTCTTAATTTCAATTACTTTCAAAAACGTTTTTTCTAATCTTTTTTTTAAAAAATAAAAAAATTTCAATAGTGAATTATTCAAGACTTATCTTCCAGATCATTTATTTGAAAAGAAATCAAGAGATGAATGGACTGAAACAATTCTCTCTGCTTATACATCTTTATTAAACGGAAAATCTCAAGCTGATGCTAAAGCCATGTTTATTGATGCTGTTAGAAAATGGCCTTTCTATGGCTCTTCATTCTTCCTTGTAAAAGTAAGATTCTTTTCTTCTTCTTTTTATTTCTTTCAGGATATTAAAATTTAAATTATCTTAGCAAACTTTTGAACCAAGTATTCCAGAAAATTTAGTTATGTGTGTTAACATTAAAGGAATTAGTTTACTAGATCCTTCAAATAAGGTTCTTTTTTTGCCTTTTTTTCTTTTTTTCTTTTTTTCTTTTTTCAAATATAAAATCTCATCAAATTTTCTTTTTTGAAATCAATAGAATATTTTAATGTCTTATAAGATTGGAGAAATTGCTTCATGGACATACGGTCCAAAACATTTCAGTATGAAGATTCATGACCTTCAATCAGGAGATAAATTTATATTCCATACGACGTCAGGAGAAGAAATTACAGACCTTTTAGAAGATTACATCTCTCATCTTTTGGAACAGAAGAAAACAAAAAAGAAGTAAAGTAAACAAGATCTATCCTTCTCATCATAATTTTTGTGTATTTCAAATAAAAATCAAAATATAACCATTACATTCCTCTTGATTCCTTTTAGATTTTAGACATTGATTCAATGGAATGTTAAATGAAATTCAAGCAATCAAATATGATTTTTGTCAAGATGTCTACACAATTCATATTTCAATCATCTTATAACAGTATTGACTTGATGTGATTGCAATTGTAATCAAGGATTCTATTGTTACAATTATTTAAAAATGTTGTCTTACCTCCGTTTCACACCTCGATTCCTCTCAACTCAAATAAAACACCAATTTACTACTTCAACAATATGTCTCTTTTCCTTTATTTTTTCAGATCTAACATTCATATTAAAATGAATTCAAAATAATAACAATAAGAATGTGAATTATTAAAGAGCGTGAATGAAAAGTTTTTAGTTTTGGAATAATTAATGAAATGAATTATACAAAGATTAATAAAATAATAAATAATTCAATATTATAATAGTGAGAATGGAGAAAGGACTTCCCCCTCCTCAAGACCCAGCTCAAGACACAATCTTTGGCAAGATCATTCGTAAAGAGATCCCAGCAAATGTAAATTTCATTTTTCTATCTATTTTTATATATATCTTTTATCTTTTTTATAGTTCATTATTTTATAATATCAATGTTCAAATATTGGAATATTTCAATTCAAAAGGAAAGTATTTGAAAAACAACAACAAAAATTTCAAATACTTTCACATATGTTGATATTATATAAAACTAATGAACAAATACAATAACTTTTTTTCTTTTTCTTTTACTAACTAAATAAATCAATAAATTATAAAAGATTGTATATGAAGACGACCAAAGCCTTGCTTTTAGAGATGTTAATCCTCAAGCACCTACTCACATTCTTTTGATCCCAAAGAAACCCATTCCTCGTTTGTCATCTTCAGATGATTCTGATGAACAACTCCTTGGGCATTTGTTGATTGTTGCAAAAAGAATTGCTCTTCAAGAACAATTGCTTCCTGGATATCGTGTTGTGATTAATGATGGTCAATTAGGTTTGACTTTCATTTATTTATTATTTCCGTTCAATTGACTTTGTTTTAATTTCTTTTTAAATTTTAGCTGGACAAACAGTTTATCATTTACATTTACACATTATTGGAGGAAGAGAATTAACTTGGCCACCAGGTTAATGTTATTTGATGAATACAAGAAATATATGAAAATTTCTTTCTTTTGACTTTTCTTTCTTTCTTTCTTTCTTTTATTCAATTCAAACTTTTTATGATAAAGAAAAAAAAAGAAAAAAATTCAAAGAAAAATTTTTAAAATTTATATACAGTTAGACAATTAGTGTTGAACTTTCAAATGGATAGTTAATTTTACATTCTTTTGAAAAAACTTTTCTAAATCTTCTGTTGCTTTCTCTTTAATCCAATTAATTGTAGTTCCTCCTGGTCCAAGTAAAATTGTCTGTGATAAAGTGAAAAAAGAAAAAGAGGAATTAGATTGAAGTTTTTTTTTCCAATTCCAAAAAAAAATAAACATCAATTTTTTTAAAAAAACTAACTTTTTGACCTTCCCTTCCAACAATTACATTTTGAATAATATCTAAACCATCTTCATTATCTATCCAACTTACATTTTCTTGATAAATTCCATAAGGAACTTCTTGATTTGATCTTAAAAATATTTTTTCACGAATTGCCTCTTCAACAACAGTAAGATCTGGAAGATCCGTCTTGAGAATTGGATCATAATCCCATTCCCCAGGTTTAGCTTTTGATAATAAATGTCCCTAAAAAATTTCAATTTTCAATTTCTGAAGTGACATTTTTTAAAAATAATTGATTTTCAACCTTTAAATCTTCAATTCCATCTTTTTTCAATGCCGAAATCATAAATGTTTCAATATCATAGATACTATTATATTTTTCTGTAATATCAAGTAATTTTGATTTTGGTTTGACATAATCAATCTAATTCATTTGCAATTATAAAGTCAACTTTTTTTGTTCGGAAGTTGGAAAAAAAAAAAATACCTTATTTAAAACTAAACAACAAGGTACTTGATTCTCTTTTAATTGTTGAAGTAAACGGATTTCTAAATGATTCCTTGTTTTTGCTGCATCAATAATTGCAACAACTAAGATATATTAATTAGAATTTTGATCAAAGGAAATTGAAAAAAAAAAAAAAATTCAAATCAACCATAATCTACAGTTTCAATTGCTTTCCAAGCAGCAAGAACTAATTCACGACTGTGTCTTTTTTTTAAAAAAAATAATTAGTTAATACATCTTCGTTCAGTTTTATAAATAAAATTTACTTTTTTGATTGATCTGGAGAGATTATTCCAGGTGTATCGAATAATTTCTGTGAGAAAGAAAATTGATAATCATCTTAGTTGAAAGAAAAGAAAAGAAAACATAATGATAGTAATGAAAAATTACAAGTTGAATATTTTCTTCTGTTAAAACTCCAAGAATCTTAGTCCTAGTTGTTTGAATTTTTGGAGATACAATTGAAACCTATTGGAGATGAATTGAATTGAATTGAATGAATGAATGTTTAATAATCAAAATTCAAAAGATTCAAACCTTTTGGCCAACTAAAGCATTCACAAGAGTTGATTTCCCAGCATTTGGAACACCCACAATTGCTACATCGAGAGTTTTCGAGTCTTCAACATCTGTTAGAGGAGGTATAAACTTTGGTACTCTCAATTCCACACCTATAAAACAATTATTAATAATACATCATTATTGAATTGTTGATAATAGACATTATATAATGAAATTATAAGAAAATTGAAAAAAGAAACAATACCAGCTGGTTGAAGATTGTCTAAATAAGTATTCTTCTTCTCTGATTGTCTATTTTCAAACTGTAATTGCTTTCGTTCTTGGAGCTTTCGAACTCGAGTCATAATGGTGTAGTGCCTTCGTAATGAGAAGGTGAGGCATGAGGACAAGGCGAAAACCATTCTGTCAGACCTTTTTTTATTTGAAATAATTGATTCATTCTCAAAGATATAAAATCAACTTAATAACTTAAGATTGAAAGATTTATCAATTATCAATTAGATTCTTAAATTTTTTTTTTATTTTGTAAATTTTTTTCAAAATTTGAAATTTCAATGAAACAAATAAGAAATCAATCAATTTAAAATAAATAGAAAACAAAAAGCCATCGTAGAAACCAATGAAGGAATGAAAGTAAGGAAAGTGAATTTTGGTTTATTGTAAATTTGGTAATACATGATATTCTATGATTTTGATTATTTATAATACACGATATAAGAAGGATAAGTTTGTGATTCATGAACAACTAATTCATCAACAGTCCATTCTTCATTCAACTGTTCAACTTTGGTTATTGGATAAGCTATCCCTGTTGAGTTCCCATTTACTAAATAAATTGGAAAAAAAATCAACTTCTTGTTTTCGAAAGGTGAAAGGAATAGAAAAAGGTTACCAAGAGTAATATGAGAATCATAACCAGGATTTATAGGCTTTCCAAAATAACCATTCTCGTTAATTTTTCGTTTGTAAGTACCCATTCCATTTGAATCATTTTGATTTTGTTTGATCTCCATCACCTCTTTTCCTTCTTCATCTGTCATAAATGGATGTTCAACAACTGGAAATGGATTTCCAACAATCATAAATCCAATCACAAATACTTTTTGATCTCCTTTACAATATTTTCTTGCATATTTTACTTTCGATGTTGTATACACTCCTTTATTTTATTTTATTTTTTTGAAAAAAAAAAGATTTGAAGTTTTAGAAAGAAAGCAAATAAAAATATACCTAGAGAAAAATATCCAAGATCATCATCACTTGCTGGGACCGCGCTGAATCCGTCATTACCTTAGATATTTATTGATTAATTTATTTATTTAAATTCAAATAAATGAATAAATGAAAGAGTACAAATTCTTTGAGCAACATCTTCACTTGTTCCTTGAATCATTGGGATTACAAATGCCTATATTTGAGTTGACAATTCATTAATAAAATTGAAAAAAAAGGAAAAGGAAAAGAAAGGTAAACATACATTATTTCCATGATTCCAACCAAGTTTTTTGAATTTTGAAATATAATCTCCTAAATATTGAACCATTGATTTTCTAAGTTCAATATCTTTTCCTTCATACCAATTTTCATTTTTGTATCTAATTGGATTACTTTTACATCTTTGAAATGTCTGTTGGCATTGCAATTTGAACTTTTCCTTCAAATTTCTATTCTCGATTCCAATTACTTTATCAACTTTTGAAGGATCAAATTCAAGAATCTCTAAAATCTTTTTCAATCCTTCAAATAGTTCTTCATCAAATATTTCGGAATTTTCAATAATTGCTTTCTTTTCATTTTTTTGGTTTTGGTTTTGATATGTAAAGCTCCAATAATCATTTCCTGTGAAATTTATTTATTTTGAAGAATTGAAAAAGAAAGAACAGAAAAAAAAAAAAAAAAAAAAATGAAACCGATATTATTTTGATGATCCAAAGTATCAAGCAAACCAGTTTTGAATAATAAATCTTCACCATAAATTGGAAAATGAGTAATTGGACAAATTAATGTTCTGTCTTTTAATTCCAATTTACAATCCTCAATTACTTCATTTAAATCAATCAATCCTTTTGAAAAATGAGGAGATCTAACACATTCTTTCCATTTCACTCCTTTATAATTTTCACTCACAATTTTCACTTCTTCATAAATATATTTCATCATTTCTAAACATTCTTTCCTTTCTTTTCCTCTTATTCTAATTTCAAATAAATTTTCTAACATTTTAACTTCCAATAAACATAATACTTTCTCATTCATATCCTTATTCTCAGCATCAAAATGTCTTAATAATACACCTCTTCTCCAAATGATATTATCAATAATTCTATCATGAAATCGAACCAATAATCTTGAAACCATTTCACTTGGAACTTGATTAAATGAAAATATCCTTTCAATTTCAATTGTCTCCAATGGAATTGTTGTTGGCCATTTCTTTTCTAATTTATTCTCAATAAAGTTCATTTCATATTCCATACTAACTATTCTTTGATTTTCTTGTTGAATCAACTCTCTCTTTTTTATTATTTTCTCTTTTTCTGTTTGATTTGATACCGACTTTTCTAATTTTTCTAATTCTTTCATTAATTCCAAATTTTTAACTTTTGTTTCTTTTATCATATCTGGATCTGGTAGTAAATTTGGAATTATAAGTTTCTTTTCATTTCCGTTTTGAACTCCTATTCCATTTTGTTGATCTTCCAAAATAAAACAAACTTCAAATTTTTCCAATAAAGATAAATAAGTATCAATTAAATTTATAGATATATTCCAAATATTTGATAATTGAGAATAATCAATAATTCCATTTGATCTCATTTGTCTTATTGATTCATCTGCTTTAAATAAATCTCCTAAAATTGTTTTTGTGAAATGTTGAGGATCCAAAACAACAATATTTGATAATTCCTTTGATTTATCAAAATAAACACAAATTCCCCATTCATGTAATAATTTTAATCCTCTTTTTGTAAATTCAATATCAAATTCAAATGATTGTGATTGATATTGTGATTGGACATGATTAATTAAATCTTGAATTTCAATAATTGGATGATTTTGTTTCAATTTCCTTAATTCATAAATTGATTTTTCAATTTTTAAATATCCAATTGGAACATTTTCACCCATATATGAATGACTCAATGAAACATTAAATACAATTTCTCTTAATTCATCAATATTTTCCAATGTTGAACAACTCACTTCAAAATAAAATGGTGGGGATTTCAATCCATTTCTATCATATATTTCCATTATTTTGGTTTGTCTCAAATTTTTATTCTCATCATTTTGATTATCATTAACAATTGAATCCAAAAAAGTACCAATAATAATAATTGAATAAAATGGTTTTCCTTTATCATCACAATAATTTTGATTTAAATGAGATGATAATGATTTTAACCAAAAATCCAAACTTTCTAAACCTTTTATTCCTTTATCCATTCGATATAATACTAAAAATATTGATCGATTTGATAAGAAATAATGATGTGTATTATAATAATCATTTTGTCCTGCAAAATCCCATGTTGAATATTCTACTTCATCATCTTTATCTTTCTTTTTTTCATTTCCATTTTGTTTTGCATTCAGATTTTTGTTTTGAAGTTGATTGAATGTTGAAGATTTCCAAATATGAGTGTTCACTTCAATTCCATGAGTTGCAGAATTTAAAATCGTTCTTTTCAATCTTTCAATCCATTTATCTCTTGTTTCTTTATCTCCACAATAAATTTCAATTTTCATTTGTGATTTATCATTTAATGGAATTAATTCCAATCCTATTTCTTTTATTTCTTGAACATTCCATTGTTTATTCTCAAGAATAATTTCTCTATGAACTCTGTTTAATTCTTTTGGTTTATATTTTCTCAAATATTTTCCTTGTAATTCAATTAAATATTCAGTTCTTCTCAATTTTCCTTTTGTTTCACCAAGATCTATAATTGGAAATAAACAATCTAAAACTGTAGTTTTACCAACATTTTCAAAACCAACAACCATTAATTTTGTTCGATAAAGTGGTTTTGAATTTGGTGATTTGCATAAATCCAAAATATATTGAGCAATTGATTTTGTTCCTTGATTTCTAATTTCAATTGGTATTATTTCTAATCCTTCTGTTGATTCCAATTCAATATCATCAATTCTATTCAATTATTTATTTTATTCCAAAATGTATTCAATTTTTTTAAAAAATGAAGAAAAACGAATTCAAAAATACTCAATATTTTGAATATTCCAAGTTGTGAATGTAAGCTGTAAATTTTCATATTTCCAAATCAAAGTTTGCAAAATTTCGAGAATATTTGAAGGTGTCAAACCACAATTTGTGAACCTATTTCAAATTGTAAATATTTTAGAATTTGAAGGAAGAAAGAAAATAATAAAAGAAAGAAAAGTTAACCTTAATTCTTTGATGTTTTTATTCTTTTTCAAATGTTCATTTAAAATAAGAAAATCTTGTTTGTTGATTGTTTCATTTTCCATGCAAACGAAGGGAGAACTTTGAAATGTTTCTAAATATTCTTGATATCTTTGTTCTATTTCATTTTTATTTATTTTATTTATTGTTCTATAATTTCCTGTTAATTGTAAATTACCTGTGTCAGCTTCTTTAATTAATTCTATTATTTCTGAATGATTATTTGCTATTGCAATATCAAACGCAGTTTTTCCAGAATTTGTTTTTTTCCTTATTGAAATTTGTTTATCATTTAATAGCAATCTCACAATTTCAATATGCCCATTTAAACAAGCAATATGAAAAGGTGTCCAACCACTATTTGATGCTTTATTAATATCAACTCGATTATCATCCAATAATAATTTCACAGTTTCAATATGTCTATTATTACAAGCACTATAAAAAGGTGTTGATCCATCACTTTTCAATTTATTGATATCAACTCTTTGATCATTTAATAATAATTTCACAATATCAGTGCGTCCTTTTTCACAAGCAACATAAAAAGGTGTTGTTAAGTGATCATTCTGATTTTGCCAGTTAATGTTAATTTGTGAGCTTTGAAGTAACTTTTGAGCTTCTTCAATTTTTCCGTTAAAACACGCTTTCCAAAATTGGATGTGTGCATCTAATAAAATAAGAATTAATCATCATCATAGTAAATCAAAAAAAAAGGAAAAGGAAGAAACGAGAAATAAGAATTGTTTGAACCAAAAAAATCAAAAATAAAATAAAATTCTTACAAATTGGATTCTTTTGAAATGATTGAATTAATTTAACAATATTTGTATTTCCTTTTTGTTTTGCATAATCAAGACAAGTTTTTCCTTTATTATCTTTTTTATTGATATCTATTTCTTTTCCACTCTCCAACAGATATTTCACCACTTCTGTTTTTTCATAATAACAAGCAATCAAAAATGGTGTTCGACCATTATTTGATGTTTTATTAATATCAATTCTTTGATCATTTAAGAATAATTTCACAATTTCAATATGTCCTTTTTCACAAGCAACATAAAAAGGTGTCCAACCACTTTTTTCTGCTTTATTGATATCAACTCTATTATCATTTAATAATAATTTCACAATATCAATATGTCCATCTCGACAAGCACGAGAAAAAGGTGTTTCTCCATCTTTTTCAGCTTTATTGATATCAGTTCTTTTATCACTTAATAATAATTTCACAATTTCAATATGTTCATTTAAACAAGCAATGTTAAAAGGCGTCCAATCATATTCATTTGCTTTATTGATATCAACTCTTTTGTCATTTAATAATAATTTCACAACTTCAATATGTCCTTCTCGACAAGCAATATAAAAAGGTGTTTTAAAATAATCCTTCTGATTTTGCCAATTAATGTTAATTTGTGAGTTTTGAAGTAATTTTCGAACTTCTTCTACTTTCCCATCTTTACAAGCTTCCCAAAGTTGTTCTTCCATCCTTCAACCCAAAAAAATAATGGCACGAAACTATCAAAAGCTGACAAAAGAAAAATTTAATTGTTTCCAGACAACTTTGGAAATGGAAAAGGCAAACAAAAAAAAAACAAAAAAAATGAAACTCCGCCATTTTTCTTTCCACCATTTTTTTTTGTCAAAAAGGGGATCAATTTTTTTGATTCAAACAACCCTAACCAATCGGAATCCTTCGACTCCACCTGATAAAATCCCTATTCGGACATATTTTGATTGGTTGACCATTCTTTCTTTTTTTTTCTTCTTCCTTTTTTAGACTGGTTGATTTAATCTTACAAAAAAAAACAACTATTTTCCCGGGCTTTTTTATTTTATCTCTCTGTTCCAAAAAAAAAAAAAAACAAAAGAGAAAAAAATTTACAAAAAAAAACCACACAATTAGATCAAACTTTCAACGCATAAATTAATAATTATAATTATAAGAAACAAGTTTAAACACTTCAAATAGATCAATCATCAAACTTCAGACAACAACCTTTTTTAAAAATCGCACCTTTTTGTCCACAAAATTTGTCCACAAATATCTAATCGAAATCGAATCAATTTTTATATTTAATCTTCTAATTATCATCATTTTTATCATATCTTTTTTATATTTTTACTATTTTGTTGTTAGTTGTATCATTCTTATTTATCATAAATGATCCTTTAGATTTTGTTTTTTTTGTTGGTTGGTTTAGTTGTTTCTTGACTGATTTTTTCCTCTTTTGAAAAAATCTTTCAAGAAATTATCAATCCTTTATTAATCCTTTTTATAATCCCAAAAGTTTTTTTTTTTGATCTTTATTATTATATTCTATTTCGAATTATAATACATTTGTTGTATTGTTTGTTGTCTTGTTTGTTATAATTGGAGATTGGAGAAAGAAAGATGGTTGATGAGAAAAGCCCTCGTCCAAAAGCTTGTTTTCGGACAACTCGCTGGTTCAATTTCTTAAAATCGATTTTTAATCACCTCAATAACTCATTATCTTATCATAACTACATTAGGAGATTGATTAGAAAAGCTTCATCAGTAGGAAGAGGACTCATAGCAGATGCTACCTCACGCCCATTGATCTCAGAACATTGGTTAGAAGTTGCAGATCCACGGCATCGATATGGGTCATTGTTAAAGGAGTACCATAAGTTGTGGCAGGAAAGTGACACGAATCAAAATTTCTTCTTCTGGCTGGATTATGGGGAAGGAAAGAATATAGATCTTGAAGAGTACCCAAGGAAGTTATTGAATGATTCAACTGTTACTTATTTAACTACTGAAGAGAGAAAACAATACGCTGTTACTGTTCAAAATGGATTGCTTACTTATGAAGAAAGGTAATCATTTTTTGATTTTTTTGATCTTCTAAAATGATAAAATCAATCATATAATAGTGGAGATCTTGTTCATACAGATGGAGGTGATGGATCAAAATGGATCTTTGTGGTTGATCCTCAAGGTACTTTATATATTGCTAAGAAGGTTCGCGGAAAGTTTCATCATTCAAGTTTTCTCTCTGGGTGAATTTTATTATCTTTTATTCTTTATAACTTCACGCCCTTTATATTAATCATTTAAATTTATATAATTTTTTAGAGGAACAACCAAAGAAGCAGGGAATCTAAGTGTTTGGAATGGTGTCTTAACTCGGATCTCACCTTCCTCTGGTCATTATCGCCCAATCCCTGAAGATGTACATAAATTTTTGAAAATTTTAGAAGAGAAAGGCATAGACATTAAGAAAGTTCAAGTCGAACCTCTTTGATTTATAAATTTGTTTGTATTGTAAATAGTAGATAAAAGAAATGAATAGAAAGATAACAATCTTTCTTTTCAAACAATCAAATTCAATTTTAAATTTGATTTTACTTGTCTTCTCATCTTAGTCTTGATTCATTTGATTTTGGAATTTTACATCTCAGAGTCTTAGAATTTATTTCAAGTTGAATCAGTCATTGATTGATATTGGTTTGGTTTGAGAATTTTAGGTTCGTTTCAAAAAAAAAAAATTCGAATGGATTCAGGGCAGTCGTTTGAGGATGACTTCAATATCATCTTTTCCTTCAATTTCTTCAAGGTATCTTCAACTTTTTTCTTATTACTCTTTCTTTTCATTTCTTTACTAGCTATTCGAACATTATACCACTCGATAACATTCAAATTATTCTCATATTGGTTGAGTTATTGGAAAAGTGTTTTATGTTTTGTTGGTTTTGTTTGACAAAACTTAATGAAATGAAACCAACTCTACAATTCAAGACTCAAAACTCATCTCAAGAATTCAAACAATGAACCTTTAAAATGTATCAAAATGTATCAGAGTTAATCAAAAGTTGAACAATTCTTCAAAAAGCAAGAGATTATTCAAAGCTATTCTTCAAAACTATATCTAATTCATGGAAGAACTGATTTTCATAAAGATTATCAAAACTACAATTCCAAACTAACCTCACATCAAATACCAATAACTAATGCAAACATTTCTAATAGGATACTGCAGTCTTACTGTTCTCACAGTTTGTATTCTTTGCCTTTGCTTGGGTGTTCTTTATGAAAAAACTGTTCCGTGATTATGAAATTAGAAATGTATTCGTTCAATTGATGTTTTCTATCACCTTCTCTCTTTCTTGTACAATGTTTGAACTGATCATTTTCGAGATTGTTGATGTTCTAGACAAAAAGTATGAGTTATTTCATTCATTCATTCATTCATTTAATTCAATTCAAAACTAAACAAAAAATAGTTCAAGATGGATTCATTGGAGACTTGATCTATTCTTCATGCTAACTTTTGTTACTTTTCTTCTCCCGTTTTATTTCTTCTATCTTTTCGTTGTTGAAAGAGAACAAGGATTAAAACCAAAATATGGATTAATTGTTGCTTCATTGATGTGGTCATTATATATGTTTCTTTTTTGGAAATTAGGAGATCCATTTCCAATTAATAATCCAAAACATGGTTTCTATTTTATTTTATTTCACTTCATTTCATTTTTAACTTTGTGGATTTCAAATTTTTTTTTTTGAAGGAACATTTTCATTTGAACAAGTCATCAGTAGAGTTGGTGTCATTGGTGTCACAACCATGGCTTCATTATCAGGTTTAATTTTGATTTTAAAAAAAATTCTTATTTTGATATAGGAAATAAAATAAAAAATCCAATTTAGGATTTGGAGCTGTTAATTCACCTTATTCTTATTTAACTTATTTCATTCGATCATTTAAACAAGAAGAACTTGTTGCTTTGGAAAAAAAACTTTTACAAACAATGGAATTAACTTCAAATAAAAAGAGAAGATATCTACTTACAAAAAGAAAACAAGGTTCTGTTCAAGAAGTTTCAAAAATGAGTGGATTTGTTAGAAGAGTATTTGGAAATGGATCAATATCAGATGATGAAAGTATCTTTTACTTTTATTTTAATTTATTAGCCTCATGGAGAAACAGAATTGATTTTATCATTCCTTTTTTTGACAGCTTTAAACTCCAAAAATGAAATCAATGGACTTGAAGAAATTTGTCGTCAACTATTTTTAGACATTAATGACTTACGTTTAGAGAAAGAAAGAATAGAATTTTCAAAAACTTGGAGAGGGATTGCTTTTAATCTTCTTGGTTATTTCTTTTCCATCTATTGTATATATAAACTCTTTATGGTAATTTTTTTTTCTTTTTCAAAAACAAATATTCATCAAGGAAAAAAACCTCAACTTATCTTTTAGGCTTCAATTAATATTATATTTGATCGTCATGGTAAAACGGATCCAGTAACAAGAGGACTTGAAATTCTGGTAAACTATAGTGGATTAAGTTTTGATGTTGCATTTTGGTCTCAACATATATCTTTTCTTTTGATTGGAGTTATTGTTTTGACAAATATTCGTGGATTTTTAATTAGTTTTATGAAAGTAATTTTATTTTATTTAAATTTAAAGTTAAAATTTAAATTTTCTTTTTTTTTTTTTTCTTTTTGAATAGTTCTTTAGAGCAATATCAACAAATGTTTATTCTAATATCTATATTTTATTTCTTGCCCAAATCATGGGAATGTATTTTATTTCTTCTGTATTATTAATGAGAATGAATCTTCCAGAGGAATACAGGTATTTACCATTCTTATTAAATTAATTCAATTCAAATTTTATAATAAATAATAGGTCAATTCTAACCCGAGTTTTAGGAACTCTCCAATTTAATTTTTATCATCGATGGTTTGATGTTATTTTTTTAGTTGCTGCAATCATTTCTATTATCGGACTCTTTATTTCTCATCAATCTGTTAAAGTTAAAATTTCTGAAACTCATCTCTATTCACTTCCTTACCATGATTAAATTCATTTCTTAAATGTGTTATTCAACTTGTATAAATCTTAGAATTTTTAGAATAAAACATTTCTTTATATTATTTATTTTTATTTTCTTTGATTTTTATTACAAATAAAAAAAACAAAGACTTCTAATTTTTTTGGTGGAAAAATATACAAATTTCATAATTACAATCCATAACTAAAGTTTTTCCTTCCTGGTCTTTCTCCAAAAAGTACTTCTGGATGTGTTGTGTATGTTTTTGCAATTATTTCATGAGGAGCTTCAAATTCGGGACTCTATTTTTTTATTATTATTTTACTTTACTTTTGAATTTCAAAAAAGAAAAAGAAAGTACATTTTCATTATCTTCATCAGAACCAAGTTCTTCAAAATTTGACACATGAGAGAACTGAGAGGGTATTGTGACAGGGAATGATGTTCCAAATAATGATTTAATTTTATTGTCCTCTTGATTTTCTCTTCTCTTTGGAACTTCTTCTTCTTCCACATCTTCTTCCTCCTCTTCTTCTTCCTCTTCTTCAATTTCTTCAGTTTCTGCTTTTTTATTTTTATTTTTATTTATTTTATTGGGGTTGGAAATAAAAGAGATAAATAAAGAGATAAATACCATCATCTTCTTCATCTTCAAATCCATCCAAATTAAATAGGGCTGTTTAAATAAGTGAAATTAGCAAACGAAAGAACTCAAGAATCAAATTAAAACAATAAAAAGTTCAAACCTGGTTCAGTTGAACGAAGAGAACCAATAATAATGGGGAATGACTTTTGTTCATTACTTTCCTTTTCCAAATTTTTGGATTCTTCCTTTTCTTTTCCTTTCGTTTTGACCTCTTGTTTTTTGGCTTTAATTTTTTCCTGTTTCTCTATCTCTTGTTGTTGTTGTACTTCTTGTTCTTGTTGCTGTTGCTGTTGAAGAGAATATGAGTTATCGGTTTAATAAAGAAAAAAAAAAGAAAAGGAACCATTTCTTGAGTGATTTGTTGATCTTGATTGATGATTTGAGGTCTTGAATTTTGTCTTTGAGTTGTTTCCAAGTTTTGAGTTTGATATTCTTGTGAAAATGTTGCTTTCATTTTATCATATCTACCACTTTTTGGCTATTTTAATAATTGATGTTAAAATTACCAAGAAAAGAAGAAAAGTGAAAGTGAGTAATCACCTTTTCTCGAGATGTTACCAAAGAAGAAGATAACATTGATGGAGAAGGGTAATTTTGTTTAAATTGTTCTTTTTGATTTGATTTCGTTTGTAAACTTGATGTCAAAGGATCTTCACCAAATTCAACTGGTTGACTTTGAGTTCTCTTTTTTTTCACCAAACTAATTATTATTTTATTTTATTTTATTATTTCTATTTCAATGATTAAAAAAATGAATCTAACCTTTCATAATTTACGACACAAATAGAATTCCAAACTTTTTGTCTATCAAGATGTGCTCTAGCTTGTTGAGCATTTAATTCTTTTTTTTGTTCTTCCTCGAATTTTCTATTCATATCCAATATTTTTTTATCATTCAATTACCTATAACATTTAAATAAAAAATAAAAATAAAAATACAATACCTAATTCTTTCTTTCATTTCTTTTTCTCGTTTTGAAAACTCTACAGTGACGGTATGATGCAAAGTCAATAGAATATCATGATATTCTTTATCCAATGAAATATCTTTGACAGAAATATTAATGGAATTCAATTGATTATTTCAACAGAAAAAAAAAAAAAAAAAATGTGAACCAGTCAATGAATTTTTCTTGTTACTTAAATCATCATTAATAATTATTTGAAAAACTTCAGAGTAATTATCTCGAAGTTTTGCTTCACTAATTTCAGCTTGAGACTAGGAAAGAAAAAAAAAAGAAAAGAATTTAATTTTTTGTTTTTTTTTTTTTTGTAAAAAAATCAAATCAAATCAATCAAAGAAAAATTACCAAACAAGAAGTTGAAACATGCAATGTTCCTCTATAATTCATAAAATTTGAAAGTTGTTCTTCAAAATCTTCTTGTCCATCATAAAAAGGATTGTTCTCTACAATCTTTTCAGGGATTACAACAACGTCCATCAAACAATTTGAACAATGAAGAATTTGATGTCCATTTTCTTTTCTGATTGATACAAGTTTTCGATGTTCCTTTTTATTGATTGATTGAATTGAATTGATTTATATTTTAGAATGATTAATTCAGTGTTGAAATCAATCAATCAATAAGTTAAATAATAGTAAATGAATCAATAAAATAAATAAAATAATTACAATTTTAATTCCTCCAACACCAAATTCACCTTGAAACCAAACTCCTTTAAACGATGAAGGAAGAGTACTTTGAGCTTCCTTTTTATCTCCCAAGAGATTCACTTTGACATTTAAACATGAACATGTAAATAGAACCATTTTATCTACTATTCTAAACTTCTCTAAAGCCAATATCTAAATATATAACAAAAAAGAAAAAAGAACAAGAAAATTATTAATGAAATATTCAAATGGATCTCTTCAAAACTTTCAAAGTCGTTCATTTTCAATTCAAATTCATGTTCTGTTATTTTAAAGTCTGATCCTAATTCCTCAATTCTTAACTTTGTAATAGATATTTCAATAAATGTATTAATTAATTTCTGGTAAAACGGTTTCATTTCAAAAAAAATTACAATTTTTCCAATAAACTTACTTATAAAGCTATAAAATAACAGATTCTCGTTTATGAAATGAATTAGAAATGAAATAGAATATATGTTTCTTCAATTACAGAATGAATCAATTAGAATGTTAGAATGTAATAAGAGTAATATAAGACTTATAATAATTATAATTCTAATTCTAATTGCAATCAATCATTTCCCATTTCCCCTATTCATTTCGATTGTTTTGAACCTTTTTTTCCTCTCTCTCTCTTTTTATTCTTCCTTATTCAAAAATTTTTGAATAAAGACAATCATAAAAGTTATTTGTTGTTTCATTCAATAGATATTCATTTTTTACAACAATCAATTCCATCTTGATGCAATTCAATGTTGAATATTGAATAATTATTGAGTTTTTTTTCTTCAACTTTTGGTTTCTTTCCTCTCAAAACTATCTTTCTAGATTCAGTTTTCATCAAATAAAAGGTTTCGTAGTCTAGTTGGTTATGACACCTCGTTAACACCGAGGAGGTCCCCGGTTCGAGCCCGGGCGAAACCACTTTTTTTTTCTTATTTTTGATTTTTTTTTTTTTTTTTTTTTTTTTTTTTTTTTTTTTTTTTTTTTTTTTTTTTTTTTT
>Ga0209960_1001630_pt1 | contig 27488 bp, 42 predicted proteins | sample ThiBiot_500_plan_2_FD_183947 | JGI IMG/M metagenome (GOLD analysis project Ga0209960, IMG submission 183947) | Wastewater bioreactor microbial communities from Cape Town, South Africa - Thiocy_expt_500_plan (SPAdes) | ecosystem: Engineered > Bioreactor > Thiocyanate-remediating >...
TGAACAGGAAACGACGCTTGATACAAATTGCTCACCTTCTGTCCCGAACTGATCTTCTTATAATTATCTTGAAATTGCTGATAGAACCGGTTGTTCGGATTATTCGGATTCGTATATTTAGCTCCATTGGGTTTCTGTTTTTGTTGTTGAAGAAGATTGAGCACATCGGCGACATTATGAACATAGGCTGGGTTCGAAAGTAGACCTCCGCGACCACGAAAATTGTTCATCGGCGGTCGATAACCACCAAGGAGCGATTGAGGCGGAGTGTTGCCACCGGAACGACGATTGCCGTTGTTGTTTCGCATCATTTGGCCAGGCATCATGCCAGGTGGCATGTACGGCATTCGGCCACCTCGATTTGAGCCAGGTGCGTAGTGACGTGGCATGTTGCCGCCGAAATTCGACATCGGCGCGTAGACGTTCTGCATGTTCGAGTTCGAACGACGCGTTTGATTTTTGTGACGATAACGGTTTGGTGATTCTCGAGATGAGGATCTAAATTTGAAGAGATGAAAAAATTTGTTGAGAAAATCGACTCGATTGAAACAAAGCAATGATCAGTAGAGATGATAAAATCATTCTGAATTTTTATTCTTCATATGTCCCTATCTCTGAAAATTCATCATATCATTGCTGAAATGCGCTTAGGTGGACTCGAACCGAAATCGAACAAGTGGATATCGGACTTGGATAACTCATTTCGAATTCGTTCGAGCTGAAATACGTCAAAATGCATACCTGTCACTCGATCGGTCGCTCCGAGATCGTGATTTCGATCTCGATCTCGATCGACTTCGTCTGGCTGGCGATTCGGATGAATCATGTTTCGAACGGTGTGATGATTTCTTTTTATTCGTCGACGATTTTTTCTCGTTCGTACGCGTGTCATTGGACGAGGAAGTTTTCGGTTTATCTTTCGAATTTTTCGGTTTCACCGTACGTTTGGAGGATGATGTTGATGTTTTCTCTCGTTCGTAGTCGTTCGACGAACGTGATGACGACGAATCCGAACGTTGTTGACGATTGTGTTTCGATTTATGATGACTAGATTTCGATTTTCTCTTTTTTACATTTTTCGACGAGGATGAGGATGATGTAACGATTGTTACTTTCGACGATGGTTGTTGGACAGCTGTTCTGCTATCTGTACCCATGAGAGAGAAAGAGAAACAAATAATATAATAAGAGAAAATAAAATCAAAATCTAAAATAGAAAAGCAATCAAATAATAATTAACATTAAAACAAAGAAGAACGATAAAAAGAGAGAAAGACAAGAAATTTTCTTCTAAGTGCAGAAATAACAATCGACGGACATGTTCGAATGTGTGAACTTTCTTGCCTCGATACTGGTTTTATTCGTTTATTAATCCAATGAGAACCAGTTGCGATAGAGGTCATCAATGAGCGAATTTCGATGAGTCAATAACACAAGTCGTTCTGGATTTTATAGAGAAGAAATAAAATATGCTTGCACGTTGTTCCATCGTTTTCAAACGTTCGTTTTCGAAAGATTATTTAACATCGAGATGGAAACGATCGGATCCAAATCGATATTGGCGTGTTCAGTAGGATTCAAAGTCTGATTCGAATCAAATCTATCGATTTGTTTTTGTTTTTGATTAGACATAATCTACCAAGTGATGATTTCGAACAGGGTCCATTAGCTGATCTACCTGATTATTCTTATTTAAGTAAGATCGATTGGTTTGAAAATAGTAAAGAGGGTGTTGTGTTTTGATTAGATGGTGAACCATCACATTTGTCAACAGCTCAACGTAAAAGATACGATTTTAATGCGTCTGTTGTTCGTCGAATTCACGAACTTGATAGTGAATTAACCAAAGCAAAAGCAATGTACGCAGACAAAATATCATCAACCATGGCTGAATATAATAAAACCGTACAAATTGCTAAACATATTCAAACAAGAAAATCTTCATCGAATTTTGATACTCAATTATCAGAGAAAAAAGCTCGAGCATCTTTATCTCAACCGAATGAGTATTCATTGCAACCGAATCTACTCAATTCTCTTCGAGAAGCAACAACTTACAACGAAGCTTATGAAGAAGTCGTTGATCCTGTTGGTGCAATTGTACCTGATAAACTTATGAGCATCGAACGACCGCCGTACAAACGTACAGGTGAACGACGACGATATCATAAAGTGTTTAAAATTCGTACGCCTACTGTTCGTATGTTTCCGAAATAAATTAGGTTATTTGAAAAAGAACAAAAAAAAATCTATACACGGAAATCACTGAATTTATTTCGATTGAGCATTGAGTAACGCTTTCAATTGTAAACAAAAGTGAAAAATCGGAAAACCAACAACATTAAAATAATCTCCGTCAAGTTTTTTAACTAATGTCGAACCAAGAGCTTGAATGCCATATCCTCCGGCTTTGTTCATCGGTTCGCCTGTTTCGATATAAGCTCGAATAGTTTCATCATCAATCGAACCAAATGTAACATCGGTTGTTTCCGAAAATGTTTTCATTCCTAAATCTCCTTGTAAAATACAAACACCTGTGCATACTTGATGTGTATTATTTGAAAATGTTTTCAACATTTCAAATGCATGTTCTTTATCAGTCGGTTTGCCAAAAACAATGTTTTGAAATGAACATAATGTATCAGCTCCAATAATAATCACATTTGCTTTGTCGTTTTCGTTTAATTTCAGTTGTTGATAAACTTGTCGACATTTATGTTCGGCTGTATCGATAACATATTGTGCGAGATTGTTTTTATATTGAGCTAAGTCGAGATCTTCAGCAAATTCGGAAACAATCGATTCAAAGTTTAAACCAATCGATCGAAGTAATTCTTTGCGTTGTGGTGAACCACTCGCGAGAATAATTCGTTTTTGTTGAAGAATATGTTTCACCGGTTGTAACATCTAGAATAAAAAAATATTCGACAGATATGTTTTTTTTAATAAAAAAATGAATAAATAAGAAAAATTGAGAGAGGAATTGTTAGATTATCGTAGTCAGATGGACTTAATGTTTCTACTATTGCTGTTAGAAAAGAAATCACAATAATTTTGATTAAATGTATCGATTGAAGATCGACAATAAATGCCGTATAAACAATAGATGCAATGACACTTGCAAGAAAAAATGTCATTAATCCATCGAATGTTTTCGATCGATAGATTTGTCGTTGACTTCCAAACTGAACACCGATGACGGCAGCGAGACCATCGCCCCATGTTAACATTGCGATTGTTAACGAAGCAAGTACGGTTTTGTAGAACACAGTACCGCAAAGAATTGCAACGATATTGAAAAACAAGGGACCATACAAGAGTTCGCTTTGTCGATTACTACGTGTCATCGTTCCAACAACGAGATCGTATCGATTTTGTCCGATCGAATGATACTGACTTTTCCATAGGAGAATAAAAAACCAGAGAGTATAGGGAAAAACATTGAAATATTTCGAAATCGTTCCATGATCATCGTAGAAACGAACGGCAAGAAAAAGTGTGCCAGCACCAATATGAACAACTTTTCGTGAAACTTCAGATGTAATCGCTTGTTTTTTGTTTAAATAATTGAGAAGAAATACGACAGCAAATGTAATAGAAGTTACAGTGACAGAAACAAATATATTTTGCACGAATGGGAAGGTCATGATCTGCAAAACAATAACAAAAAAAAACAACAAGTTGTTTGCTTTTTCCTCTCTCTCGTGTATTTTTATAAAAACAAAATTCAACGATAACAATGTTTATTTATTCTTTTTCAATGTGCGTTGTTTTTCAGCATGTTCAACAATTTTCTCTTCGACACGAAGACCTTTTCGTCGACGAACATCGTTCATATACTTCTTCGCTCGATTTTCAAAATCAGCCTTTTCACCAAAATGTAAAAATTCTTCTTCAGTTTGCGGCTCCCAAAATGGATCAAGCTCAATCGTTTCCCAATAAGTCTTGCCAGACAATTGTGGTGCTGCTAGGCCACTTGCTTTCGTACGCATCTCACCAGCAAAGCCAAAACTTTCGGCAACAGGCAACGCAGCTGTTATAATAAAAGTACTCGTGCCTTCTTTCATGTCTTCATTGAGAACACGACCATTACGTTTATTTATAACGGCATAAGCACGACCTAAGAAAAGGAAAAAGTCGAAAATGAATGTTAGTTCGTTCGTTTTTTTTACCAAGAGCTTCGGCATTGACCATTGTCTCGCATTTGTACATGGCTGCAACGAGTCGTCGTGGTTGAGAATCAAATGCTTTTCGACAACCATCGTGAACTGTCGAAACGATTTGCCCAGAAAGTGGCCCACGATTGGCAACAATTTTTGATTTATCAATTACTCGACGAGGTTTTTCTTGAACATGAATTGCCGATGAATCGTCACTTGTTATACTCATTGTTTCGACTAAACTTTCAATTTCATCGACTGGATTTGTTGTATTCACTTCTTCGGCTGATTGTTCGTCGTTATTAACGATTGTATCGATTGTCCATCGTTCGATAATAAATCCAACGCCCATCAAAGGTTCTTCGCAAAGTGAACCTTTTGTTGTTGCTAATTGAAAACCATTGATAATACTTAAATCATAATCATCTTTGCTGGAATTCGTATCGGTTTTCGTTTGACCATTTAAAGCAACTGTCCACATTGAAAGACCACGTTGTCTGTAGATACTATTCGGAATACGATTGAATAGCAAATTAGGGCCACATTTTTTGGGACCGAATGACCAAATTTCATCGACTGTATTTGCATTCCAAAGATTTCCGCCAGCTGCAACAAATTCTTCGTTTAAACGATCTCGTAATTGTCGAATTTGTTCGAGTGTCTGATCATTTAATTGAACAACTTCTCGTTTATCATCTCGTCGACCTTGAGCATGTTCAATAACTGCTAACAATGATGCATTATCATCAAGTAAACGTGTCACTGGTTCGGGCAAAGGAACAGCTCGAATTTGAAAGGTACATTGACGATTTTGTGTAGTTAATTCAACTAAACCATCTTCTACAAATTTCACCAAAAGAAAAATTCCAATCCAAAGAGAATTACAAAGTAAAGTAACTAACCTAACAGCCAACTTGGTTTTTCTTTTGTTGTTTTATTTGATTTAAATTGCTGTTGTTGATTTGCTAATGATTCATTAAGAAAATCGACTTTCGGCGGTGGAATAATCGTTTCACGGAAAGGTATGATTGGTGCTGAGACATTGACTTCAATTCGAGCATAACTAAACAAACAAACAAATAGATACATTCGAATGAATTTTAAATTACATTTTCGTTAAATCATCGATACATCGTTGCAGATGAACTTCGCCAGCAGTCGAAAGGATATATTCACCAGTGTCTTTCAAAGCACATTCAACTAATGGATCAGCTTGATTTAACAAACGCATGCCATGTCGAAGTTGTTTCATTTGTGCTTGAAGAAGAAGAAAAGAAAAGATTCATGAGAGGGTGTTGAGTGTGTTTTTTACAAGGATTTTTGGGCTCGATTGCAACACGTACAATTGCTGATGCTTCGAAATGAAGTCCAGTAAATGACGGACAAAATGGATTTGTTGATAGAGTTGCAGATTTTAAAACTAATGAATCTAATTGACCAATAGCTAAATAAACAAAAAAAAGCATAAGAACAGTTGTTTTTATCTATTTGAAATATTCGTACCAACGATATTTCCAGCTGGTATTTGATCGAGTTGAGTAAATTCTCGACCCATCATTAAGTATAAATCTTGTACAGTAAATTCGTGAACATGATGAGAAATACTTGAAATAGGAACTTCGTTGAGATCCTGATTGAAATAAAAAAAATACCGAATGAAATCAAATTTTGTTTGAATGAAAATTTACTTTTCCAATGAATAGAGCAGGATCATGTCGAGGACTTAGAACAAAAATCTTTTGTCCACGTCGAAGTCGTCCACTGAAAACACGTGCAAATGCGAGAAAGACGTTTTCACTTTGATTTTCATTTGTTTCCACATTCGTTGCTTCTTCAACAGGCGTTTCCGGTGGTTTTTCTTCAGTTGTTTCAGTTTTTTCACCTTGTTGTTTTTGTCTCAGCATTTCACGCCTCTGTGCAATGTCATCAGCAGTTAACGGTCTATTTATACATACGTTCAAATATCAAACAAATCAATCGTTGTTTTCTGTTTACTTGTGTCGATTCTGTGAGAGAGCACTATTGTGTACGGAGAATAATTTCGAAACATAAATGATGACAGGTGCTTCGTCGTTGCTCGAACAATTGATAAATGCTTTTAAACAACGAGAATTTGATTTAGAGAAAAGTTTTCGGAAGTACCTTGTTTCAATTGTTGCGTTTCAGGTGGAAGAGTATCGAATCGACGATTTTTATTGCACATTAATTGTTCGATTTTGTCGACGTTTAATCCTTGCGGATGGGGAAGTTGTTCGACGACCATATCTATTTTTAAACGTATTAAAAATGTCAATCTTTGAATAAGAAATCAAACCGAAAACAGCACGAGCAATAGGTAACCATTGATGGAAAATAAGATGTAATGGAACATAGGGATCTGTATGTCGAATATCTCGAGGAGTTAATTTTGCACCGATAGTTGCCGCAATTTTTTCTAATTTATCGTTATCACTAAATAGACAGAAGGAGAAATATTCTGGTTGTTTTTTTTTTATTGATTAATAATAATCGAGAGGTCAAACCGTCGAACAATCACTGTCTCATAGACATTCCAAAGATTTTCAAGAATAAATTGTACGAACATCGGTTTTTGTCCTTTACTCTAGAAAAACTTCATCTTTACAAATTGAAATTCATTTGATTAGTCTCGTACTTGTGCACCTTTGAATACACGTTTGGTTTTCTTATCAAAATAATAATCACCCCAGAGAGTCTTTATTAATACTTCCCGTTTGAGAGATAATTTTTTCGCATAGAAATCCGCAAAATGATGAATTCTACGATGAGAAAAACACAAAAGCATATATCAACATATTTAGTTTTAAGCGTTTGTCTTCGTTCTACCCAAATGCCCAACCGTCTAATGCACTAGCAAAAAGAACGTTATTATAATCCGGTGAGAAACACATTTTTGATTCATTCTTTGCCCAATCGTCATCATCATCACCGACAACTTCGTTGTTACCTCCTTCTACAACGTTTTGTTCAGCCTAATTCAAAGCAAAAACGAAATGATTAGACAAGAACAAAAATCGATGAAATGATTAGTTTACGCTTTTCTCAAGTAATAATGAAGTAAATTGTTCGGCAACAAGAGCATTGAGATGTTCGAGTATGCCACGGATATGAAAATAAACGTCTAATGGACTCATTTTCAATTCGAGGATTAAACGATCGATTTTGTTGAGAACGAGAATGATACGTAAATGTTCAAGCCAAGCTTGACGAAGAGCAGCTAATGTCTACAGAAATCGATATTTTCGGTTTTCTGCTCTGTATACTAAAGCAATAGAATTTACTTGAGGACAAACTCCTTCGACAACATCGACTAGAATTATTGCACCGTCACAAAGTCGAACTGCTGTCGAAACTTCCGATGCAAAGTCCACATGTCCAGGAGTATCGATGAGATTGATGAGATATTTTTTTTCGTCTAATTAAATAATCGAAAATTTGTCATGTTGTTTTTTTTCTATCTTCTTCTTCTAAATTCGAATCGAACCTTTCTCATGAACAAGTGAAACTGCACTCGATTTCATTGTTATTCCACGAGTTTGTTCAGCTTCTAAACTGTCCATTAATCTCAACTAAACAAAACGAATACAAATTATACTGATTTCATTCTGTTTTGCTATCATCACGTACTTTGCCGGCTAGACGCGTGGAAATAATTCCATTTGCAGCAAGTAAATCATCTGCTAACGTCGTTTTACCATGATCAACATGTGCCAATATACAAATATTTCGAATTGATTCCGTATCTTCTTGTAATTGACAAACAGTCTCCGATGAATAAGTTACAGTAGGCGGCATTATTTGTCTGAATCAGTATCTTGCAAAATAGTTTTAGTTTGATGTGATTTTTCTATTTTATCTGTATGTATATATATATTCTAAAGAAATCATCTATTCTTATTTCATGACATAATAACTATGACTGATGTTGTAATTACGCAAGAATAAAAAAACGAATATATAGATGATTCTATTTACATTGGTTTTTTTTTCAAAAAAAAAAGAAAGAGAGAGAGAGTGTGTGTGTGAAATGAAAGTAACGCTAATGGGGACAAGTTAAACAAGATGAAAATGAATGTCAGAAGCAAACGGGAATAGTAAAGACTAGCAGAAATAAAAATCGATGTTGATCATGATTGAATAATTTTCTGCTTATTTTCGATACCATTTTTGTAATGTATCGTATCTTTTAATCTTGCGTTGTAATTGAAGAACACCATAGAGTAATGCTTCAGCACTTGGCGGACAACCAGGAACATAAATATCAACGGGGATAATACGATCACATCCACGTACCTGTCAAACAGAAAACAATGAATTTGAATAATAAAAAAAAAACAAGTTTCGATCAACGTACAACAGCATATGAATAGTGATAATAACCACCACCGTTAGCACATGAACCCATAGATATAACCCATTTTGGATGAGGCATTTGCTCGTAAAGTCGACGAATAGCTACAAATATGTTCATTATAATAGAGTTTTGTTTTTCTCTTTGAAAATCAATTCGATTTCAGTACCTGGTGCCATTTTGTTTGTCAATGTGCCGGCAACAATCATGAGATCACATTGACGTGGACTAGCTCGAAAGACAACACCGAATCGATCCATATCATATCTAAAACTCAACTTCAATTGAAATCTTTCGTTCGAACGAAATTCTTACCGTGGTGCAGCCATGTGCATCATTTCAACAGCACAGCATGCAAGACCGAATGTCAACGGCCAAATTGAGCCACGTCGAATTAAATTTTGTACATCATCTAAACGAGCTAATGCCACTTCGACTTTACTATCACCATAGAATTTGCCGGGCACATTTTTATATGGTGATGTATTGGTAACAGCATTTTGGTCTTGAAGATTTTGAATTGGTGAATTTGTTGTTTGTTCAGCGACGGATGATGAGGTAGCTGGTGCTGTAGCAGCTCCTCGACTCGATACTATCGATGGCAGAGTCAATCGAGTTAATGGAAGTGAATAACGTAAGAGTGCCATTCTGATCTACCTACAAATATACTCAACAATTGTCAGAATATTCTCGCTTCAAAAATAGCTCAGTTTTAAATAACTAACTAACTAACAAGTAATCAACAAGATTCGATTTGGTAATACATTACATTTGCCATTACCATACAAAATCAACTTGTATTTGGATTGATCAAATTATTTTGTCAATAGATGTCATCCATTGACGACGAACGATTAATAATAACTGAAAATATGTCTATTTATCACTAAAAGAATTTACCAGGCTTGTTTCAGAAAGTTAATTATTATTTCAAATTTGCTTATCATTCGATTGTTTAATTGAAATGAATCATCAGCATTTTCTCACGTTTACAGAAAAATCACAGACAGAACTTATGATAACGATTATCTTTATAATCCAACGCATTTTCACGAGAATCATAAGGATGCAGTTTGTCTTAACAAGTAGTCTCTTCCTTATATTGATTCTAGCTTCTTACGGTCAATCAAATATCACTGGTTAACAATAAAAGTTCAATAAATTATAAATCAAACAAATATCTTTTTTTTTATTAATTAGAATCGGATACGACCGTATGCAAAAAATGCTCTCCTTGCTGGAATATCTTTAGTCGAAATCATGGTCCCTGTTCAACTGATGGTTATGATCTGAATTTATTGAATAGTGTTCAACCAGTTTGTATTGATACATTGATTTTACTTATTATTCTTTTTTTGTTTATTATTACAATGATACCAACATGTCTTTGGATTTGTTATTTATCAACAAAACGTTGTCGACATGCCGAAGGTGAATATGTTGTTAATCCGCGTATAACAAAATAATTCATTCAAGGAAAAACAAAACAATCATTTCATTTAACTTTCTATTTTTGTCAGTCATTAATAAATTCCGAAAATTTATTTCAACTATCGAACTTATCAGAATCCAGATATTCAGAGGCCATAAAAATTTGTCATTAAATACGTGAAAAGATGAATTTGTAAATGTACCGAACGTCGTACAAACGAGATCCATATATAGTACTCGATTTTCCGCTTTAAAACACTCTGTTTTTGCATATGCCGAGGTATTTGATAATCTACAAGTCGCTCTGAAAAAAGTTCGGTCTATATATTCTGAATAAATCGAACTACATTTGTATTAAATCACCTTCATCGTATTTTTTTTGTCCTTTCTTTTACAAAAAACAACAACAACAACAACTTGACGACGGAATTTTTCTTTCAAATAATAAAACAAAATACAATTTTCTCTTTTCGTTTCGTTTCGACGAAAGAAAATTTCGTTCTTCTGCATACTTTTTTTCTTCTCCTTGACAGAGCGATTATATAAACCGTATTATTTTACTGTTGGCGCACTACTTTCGTTCTCTTATTTGATATACATATATACACATCGAAATCTTCTATCAAAAGAACATTTGAAATATTCACTAATAATCACAAAATCGAATGGGAAACTGCTGCGGTTCACAAGAGTCCAATCCGAGACCACGACGTATTCGCATTTTTCTAGAAAAGATCTAATTGAAATATGTATTTTGTATTTTTTTTTATGGCAGCACCGAGACCACCACGTGACGGCAAACAACCACAGGGACCTTCGACAAGACATGCTCAATCGGGAGACAATTCACTAACTAGAGATGATTTTGGCGGACCTCAACATTCACGACAACCAGCACGAAGATAGATTCGAATATAAAAACAACTTTTCTCCACTGACGTTTGTATTCACATATTATTCAATAAAATTCGTTCTTTGATTTTAAAAAAAACAAACTTCTTCTTGGGGTATATTTTCGTTTCGCCTGTATTTAACAAAAATTCACGACCTTGAAAACACGAAATTCGACTGACAAACAGAAACTTTGTTTTTACTTTCGTTAAAAGCAGATTTCATATTTTCGATGAATCATTCGACCGAAACGAGGATACAACTAAAACATGTAATAATAATACGTATAACTAATGATCATTTGTTTTATTTTCGCAAATTCGATCCGCATGTTTTTTGTGACAACGATTATTTTCGTCAGTTTTCTTCAAATATCGCTCTATCTTTGTGACGATAGTTCTCTGGCTAATTCGAATTGTTCATTGAATTTTTATGTTCAAACAGCATTTAATTCAACTACCATCGATACAGAATTTCCTCTCGAATTAATTGCATATTATAATCTCACTTGTAATGTACCGGGTTTGACTGGTTATTATAAAGTCATGCCATTGTCGATACTTATTGTCGGAAAGTATAATTATGAAAACGAAAGTACGAAAACAATGATTGAATTAGATTCAAATCAATTCGATTTAAATATTACTCAATCGTCGACGATTCAGTTGTGCGTATTCGAAAAAGGCGATGATGATGATCAGCATCGAATTTGTCGACAAATTCATGTTGGAATCAGTTATTTATATAGATTTTGGAATTTTCCAATGAAATTTGTTTATTTATTTTCATTTCCTTCGTTGATATGTTATTATCTATTTCGTGGTCTACGTGGAAAATGGCGAAAATCAGGAAAGAAATCGCATAAACTGCAAGTGAAACCTGTACAACGAGCATCGTTTGGTGAAACTAAACATGATACATTCGAAAATGAGAAAGTTTTTGATCGCGAATCATCGGATGAGGAAGAAAAAGAAGAAGATGATGAACAGGAAGTACAAAACGAAGAAGACGAAGACGCATTATAAGAAAATTTCTGTGTGTGTGATTGTGATTGCCTTTTTTTTATTATTTTAATAAATGAAGATTTATTTTAAGGTAAAAAAATGAGAATAAAATTTCGGTAAAACTACGACTAGTGGGTGAAGAAACATTTTTGTGTTCTTTGTTTGTTTATTCTTCTTCCTCTTCTTCTTCAGCTGCAGCTTCTTCAGCCGGTGCTTCTTCTTCAGCTGGAGCTTCTTCGGCTGGAGCTTCTTCAGCAGCTGGTTCTTCTTCTTGTTGTTGCTGTGGTTCTTCTTCTTCTTCAGCTGGTGGTGGTGGTGGTGGCTAAAAAAAGCGATACAATTGATTAAATAAACAGAAATTCAAGATCGAAAATGATCTGTACTAATTCTTCTTCGTGTTTCTCTTCGGATTTTTGTCGTGGTGCTGCTCGTGGAGTTCGTCGAGGAACAGTTTCTTCAGTTGATTCTGAAATTTGTTTTATTTTTGCTTTTGGACGTTCAGCTACGAAATTGGCTGCTTTCTTTTCTTCGGCCCAGACATTACGACGATCCATATATGTACGACGATCAGTAACTAAACAGATCATTAATTACATATCCGATAGAGAAGAAGAACAACAACAACATAATTCAAACAGATAACTTACCACGTTCGTATCGACTGAAAAGTGAAACTTTAGCCTAAATGAAAACAAATGAGAAAATATATTGAAAAGACAATCAATGACTATCAAACCGGTGCACTTGATGTGATATCATTAACACCAGAAAAGCTAGAATGATATTGATTATGTCAAATGATTGTTATCATTGAGCAGAAATGCAATACTTACATGCCACCACCGAGTCCAGTATGAACAATGTTTGATTTACGTGTTTTAGCTTTTCTAGAAAACAAAAAGAAATTCTAATGAGCACGAGAAAAAAATGTGCTAGTGATGAAAATTGTACCCTTTTTCAATTTGTCGAGCACGTTCTGTTAATTCGACCATCTACAATAGATTTCTATTCACATCAATTTGATTTAATAGTTTGAATTTTTACATCATATTTTTGTCGTTCGAATCGTTCAGTTAATTCATAAATCGAACCGTGTAATTGTTGAAGAAGATTATGAAATTGTTTTGCCTAGAAAATCTCGACATTAAATGAAATATTCGCAAAATCGAATCGTACTTTTTCAATAAGATCTTCTTTGGTTTTGCCATCGAGTTGTAATTGTGGCACACGTTGAGCAAGAATTGATCGTTTTTCTTGTTCTAATTGTTCAGGCGATTTTTGCAAATCTTCTTTTGCTTTGAGAACGTTGCTAAATGCTGATCCACTTGCCACTAGAAATCGATTCAACCAATAGACGTTGATAGTCTATTTAGAGAATGCTTACTTCTTGTTAAAGATCGATTGCTGCGACCAGAAAAGAATAAATGATATTTGTGACGATGCGAAGACGATTAGAGATATTTCTTCTAGTTTTTTTTATAGATCGAGAAAGAGAGAGAAATCGAGGAAGAAAAACGGAAGGAATCAATCAGATTTGTCTGTGGTCGTGTGCAAAACATAACCTATAGAGAATATGCAATCAAAATAGGAACATCTGTGTTGTTTTGTCGTATTTCTCTCCTTATTTGTAAGCAACATGTATATATCAATAGATTTATTCACGAAGAAATCTTCTGTTCTATATTGAGAAACAAGGACTATTTGATCTTATCATAGGAAATGATAATGTGAGAGAATGATCAAATAGTAGCTATACACAATAAATCACGGACAAAGAAGTCAAGCGAAAGGAGGAAAAAAAATAACATCTGTATTATCAATCCGGTTCGTTTTTCTTTTTTTGTCTTATGTAGAAGAAAAAGAAGAAGAAAAAAAAACTCTGCATGAATAAATATATGTAAACGTATGATAAAACAGTTATTAGTTGCTGATGAGTTTTCGTCGTTGTTCAAGAATGGTTTGAATATCTTGTTGTTGTTTGTCTTGACTAGTGGCAACAGCTAATGTATTTTCATGCATTTTCTTGGCGTTATCTATAATCGCATTAATTTTCCCTGTCATATCTAAACTGTGAGGGATTTCTGCTGCAGCGCCGTAACGTTGTAGAGGAGGAGAAGGCGGCAGAGGTGGAACAGGTGCCAATTTGATCGGTGCTGTTTCCATTGGAATCGAAGTCGTTGTTTTTTTGACAATAGGTGGAATTATTTCTTGAGATTGTACAGGTAAATTCTCTGTTTGTTGTTGAATAATTGGTGTGATTTTATCACGTATAGGTTTGGGAATAAGAAGTGGTAAAACGACATCAGGTGTCGTTAATGGTTCAACAGTTACAGTTTTTTCTATTTGACCATTGGAATCAATGATTTCAAACGATGGATCGGTTGAAAAATTCGTTTCATTCACTATTTCAAAATCATCAAAATCAGCCATAGCGGTAGTTTCGTCTTTACAGTAGATTTGTTGTTTTTAAAATGACGAAATATATTTATATCTTTTGTGTCAGCAATGACTAATACATAACGTTATTACACAATATCATGTAAACTACATTCGTGATTGGAGAAAAGATTTGACATTTTTTTCTTCGCTTGAATAAAAAAAAATCTTGTTTATTTACTAAAAGAAACTATCTCATGAAAAAATATGTCTTTGTTTAAGGAAAATTAATTTTTAGGATTGGAATCAGGTACACCGACAGTGATATTGAAATCAGGGAATTTCTCTTGAAGAAGTGTTTTTGATTTCTTATGATCAGCAGCACCATATGCCTAAGAAAGAAAGAAAAATACAATGTTAATTAGAACAGATTGATGCGATTATTCGAATACTTCAGATTGATCGAAGAGATTGATCTTCTTCTTTTCGAAATCGACTTGCACTTTTCCACCACCTAATATGTACAAATCATTCAAAGGACCACCAGCTTCATCTTGAAGTTTTTTAAAAATCTTTTCTATAAAATAATAAACAAACAGAAGCTCAAAGTCTAATCTGTTGTTGTTGTTGTTATTTTTTCTTACCATGATAGTCCAAATTAGGTTCGCCACGAATTAAATATTTTTGACCAAGTTGGGCAAGAATATATTTAAATCGGCCGGATTTAGTACCGATATTGACAAGCGGAAGTACTTTATTCATATTTATCTAAAATATTTTCCAATTTCTAATTAAAAATTCATATCGAGAAGTTTTGCAAACAAGCGTATAATTATCAAACAGTTGTTGCCATATTTTTCTGTAAATATCGTTAAATATCATATGTCATTACACATCAATACAACAATCGATATACCATCTGGCAATGAAAGATCACGTCGTTTTTTTAAATTAAAATAAAACAAGACTTCCGATTAGATCTTAATTCATTTTATTCTCAATTGGAAATAATTAATTTTAACATCTACCAGATGTCTTCTATGTTTATCATTGAGATGCTCTTTGCTATTTTCAGAAAGAACCAAAAATTCGCGAGATTATGTATAAAAATCAAAATGCTTGACTAAAATAATACTCAATATAAATGAATTATTTGCTATCAGATTCCGCTGGTTTTTCAGTTGAAATCGTGAAATCCGGATATTTTTCTTGTAATAAAGCTTTTGCTTTCTCATGATCAGCCGGACCGTAACTCTAAAAATCGACTTCGAATGTCGGTAATGAGCATCAAAATAGATCTACTTGTGATTCTCCGAAAACATTCAATTGTTTTTTATCGAAATCAACTTGAATTTTTCCGCCACCTAATACTTTCAAGTCATCCGACGATGCATTTTCAAGACTTTGTTTGAATTTTTCAAAGATTTGATCTATTCAAGCAAGAAACATAAAACACTAAAATCGTATCTTTTTCTCTACCATGATATTCTAAACTTGCATCACCACGAACAAACAATTTTTGTCCTTGTTGGACTAGAATATATTTAAATTTGCCTGATTTCGAACCGATATCAACTGTTACTGCAGACATTTGTTTCGAGTAGAAAAAAAAAGGTGATTTATATCTAGAGTACAATAAATATACATGAACAAAAACGAAAAAAAAAGAGATTGTTATTAATATTATTATTTATTTGTATAAAAAAAGAGATTAATGGACGGATTAATGAGTATTAAAACAGAAAAAAAAGAAAATTTGAGAATGTCACAGTTTTTATTAATCACGTACGGCTGTTGTTGGACGGTCATCATTCGTTTCTCGAGCTACTTTTCTGTAAAAAGACAAAATAAATGTCGAACGAATAAATTTGAATTCAATAAATTACTTTTTTCGTTCTTTAGCTCGACTCTTCTTCTTTCGATCCATGAAATCTCTCATTGCTTTTTCAGCTCCTTTAGCCGTATAAGCAAGATAAACATCATTCAAATTCAAATCATCATTCTACAAAAAAAAGCCGAATTCTATTTTTCAACTTCAAAAAACAAATCTTCTACTTGATTGTTATTCGATCGTTCCTTATTTTTCATGTTATTTCCTGTATAAGCAATTGATTTTAGGTTCCACTCTCCGAACTGTTCACTCCATGCTGCATTCTCTTGAATAAGTTTCTTGAAAAAGAAAAACCGAAATTAATTCGACAAGACTAAATTTAAATTTACGAGATATTCTTCAGGAATATAACAACTCATGATAAATTCTTGTTTTTGTAATTCTCGAAGTGCTTGAGAATTAGCTTCGATTAATTCCGAACGTTTTTCAAGATTTTCACGTTCGAGATCGGCTAACTAAAAGATGCAAAAAACGTTTTTGAAACATTTCACAATCAATAAATTGTTCTCACTTCTTGTTTAGCTTCAGAATATTTCTTTTCAAAAATTTTTAATTTTTTTGTCAAATCTGCTGCTTCTTCTTTCAATGAAGCATATTTAACTTGAACATCCAATGCTTCTGCCTGAAATCATCATCAAATTACAGACTGAAAACTCGAATACACTCTACCTCTTTCTGTTGTAATTCTTTTCGTAGTTGTTCTTCATTTTTCGCACGTTTCTCTAATTCTTGCTCACTTTCTTCAAGCATCTTCGCTTGTCGAAGTGCTTTATCATGAAGATTCTCTCCACCGACGATCAATTTACTTTTTAACATTCGAAGTTTCTGTTGAAGATCGTCTTTATTTTTCCTAAATATATCCGAATCGTTCGATATTATTCGTCGAGAGTTGTGTTCATTTCAAAGTACGTACATGGCTTGAAGTTCGTCTTGTTTCTCTCGCAATGCTCGTGCAATTTTATCACGTTCTTTTTGAGATTTTTCCGTATCATCTTGAAGTTTTCGTCGTTCTTCGGCTATTTCTCTTTCGATAGCTTCTTTACGCTCTTGTCGAACATGTAACGGACGTTTACGAACAACACGTTCGCCATTTTCATCAATTTCACTGTATTCCGAGCCGGAATCTTCTTCACCATCGACTAATCAAACACAACATAGTTGTTATTCCCACGATACAGAGCAAAGAACTCACTTTCTCCAACTTGTTTTTTCAACATTTCGAGTTCATTCTGAAGATTTCGAATCATTGCATCCTTAGGATCTTCGTTAACACGAGCATGATTCTTGATGTTTTTCGCTCGATTTGCATATCTATTGAAAATCAATGACAGAAAATGAGAATACAATTTGTGATTTATCTTCTACCGAAGCGTGCTTAAGGTTTCATCGTAATTGTAATCAGCCGGACCAATATTTGCAATCTAAATACAATACAGATCGAAATACGAAGAAGATTCGAACAAATAAAATGATTTACCATCGCAGTTTTTGAATTTCCACCTAGTGAATCTTGTAAAAGTCGTGTTAATTTCGAATTTCGGTACGGTATATGCGTTGATTTTCCATCGACTAATGCTGATATAACATTACCCAATGTCGATAAAGATAAATTGATTTTCGTCGCTTCTTTCAATGTATTTCCTTCGGCACCTGATTTCGATTGACGTTCACTGCCCTAAAAACAACATACGCATGTTTATTTTCTCTTCATTTGAACACATTTTACCGCTAAATCAACCATATGCAATTTGCCAACTCGAATACGTTTGCCTCCATCGGGACCTTTATCACTGCATTCGATGGTAATCGAAAATATTGCGTGAGATCGACTACTGCGTTCGTTCATTAAAGTTTGACCTGTATGACCTGTAAATTCAAAAGAGTTCTTTTTTTGTTTGCTCAACACAACGAAGAAAAGATTTCATACGATTAAAACTGCCGTTCCGCATTAAAGTTTCCATATCTGTTGCACTTTTGCAAGTATGTGCAGATAAACCATCAGCATAAACACCGACATTCGGTCGTTCTTTGATCTGAATATTTGTTCAATTATAGTTTGTCTTTTCGAAAGAAAATCATTGATTACTTCTAAACTTCGATCTCGATCTTTACCAAGTAAATCTCGAATTTCTTCATTATAAATTTCCAAATACGATACATTGACTAAATATCTAATTCAAACAAATATATTCTTTTGTGTTTTTTTTTCTTCATCATTTCATTTTTCTTCTCACCCAACATCTTTGTCTGCTCGAGATATTTCCAAGAACACATGAGCAAACGAATTCGGAATGATTCCATAATTTTTAATATCATCTTTTTTTCCTTCCATCGTAAACGTTTTGCCTAAACAAATTCCAATCTCTCAACTGTATTTTCTCGTCAATATTCGCAAACCAGTGCCCGTTTGACCATAGGCAAATATCGTTCCATTGTAACCTTCGAGTACTGCGTCAACAATCGGCCGAGCAACGAGATTATAAATATCGACTTGTTTCGAATTCGGTCCGAAAACGTAATCGAACGTGTACGTTTTCATTGTATCATCATTAGCATTATTCGGCGGGCGAATATCAATCGCTCCGGTTTTTTCATTCACCTGAGAACAAACATTCATCAAAAACATTTCGTAGTTGTTTTTTTTTTCGTTTTCTATTTACATAAACAATCTCACGATGATCATTTGACACTTCTTTATCACTAATCGGTCGACAACGAACAACTACTTTGACATTATTTGCATTGCCTGCACTGGTCGATCGTACTTTTTCCTAAATAAACGATTAAATTGATTTGTTTAAGACAAGACTAAAAACCAACCGGCATTGTCTTTTCGTTCTGTTATCTAAAACGAGACAAAACAAGATATTTCGTCTATTTCGAGAGAACTAATTTTGAGAAAATCTTGTATTTTTCTTAGTTTTTGTTTTATTTAAATGTTGAATAAACAAACAAATACATCATTGAAGAGAAAAAAAAATGACAACCAAAAAAAGAAAAAGATCAGACTTGTTTATAAATGTATTTTTTGTTTTCTTGAACTTTTTCCAATGAACAACAAGCAACAAAAGAGAGAAAGAGAAAAAAAAGAGAGAACAAATGAAACGAAAGATCGCAATAACACAAAACACGCATTTCAAGTTTATGTATGCATGTGTGTTGTTTCTTGGTTTTAGAATCAACTCTGCTCAAGCTCAAATCAATGAGGATATAACTCGACAAGAAGAAAGAAAAAAAGAATAATAACAACAAAAACAACAACAACAACAGTAATAATGATAAAGAAAAACCATCGTTCTATTTGCATGTACAAAAAAAATGTGTTCAGATATATATATATATAAAATATTTACATGAAAAACGAGACAAAACAAGCAGAGAGAGTAATGTGCTTGGCTGTAGTTGTCATGTATAGCTGACAAAGAAGGTGAATGATGGATGAGTCAGATATTTTTGTTTTTGTTTTGTTCACTGTTTGAAGTATCCAACAACGACCGGTTGGTGAGTTGAGCAAGAGAGTATGAAGAGAAAGAAAAACAAAATCAAGTTGAAGATTCCGGTGGATCTTCGGCTGATGATGGTTCAGTTGTTTCTTGGGGCGGTGCTGGTTGTGATTCTGGTTCTAGTTCTGGTTTAACATCAGATATGTCTTCTGACGGTGCTTGTTCGACATTGGAATCGGTTGTTTGTTCGTTGATGACTTCGATTTTGATTGATTCTGATGGTGATGTGACTACCGCCGGTTCCGGAGATTTGACAGGTGGTGAAATTTGTTGTTGTTGTTGTTGTTCTTGTTCGTATTCGCTGATAAGACGTTTTTTCAATGAATGGGAACTATTCGTAGCTGACGGAGATGCCGATGAAGAGATTGGTGATGGACTTTTGACATTCGTTGGTGGATCAACGTTGACTGTTAACGATGATTCTTGTGTAATATCTGATGTTGATGTTGAGAGAGCCTAAAAGAGAAAAGTTTTGATTTTCGTTTTCGATCGATATGAATGTTACTTCTTGTGCTCGTCGAATGAATTTTCCTTTTGGCGAATGATCAAACGGAGATGTCGACGATTGTCTCGATGGAGAAAATTGCGATTCATCTGCAAAAAAGATAATAATTTCATTTAAAATCACCAAATCGTTCTTTTATTTACTTTTATTAATATAATGTGAATAACGTGGATTCACAAGTTGATTATTCGCTGCCGATGGATATTGTTGTTGATCGGTTGTAAGTCGAGTATTTGGCGAGATTGGACTGCCTTGTGTAATCGAACCTGAACCGGTCGGACGTGATGATTTGATGCCGAATGCTTGTTGATATTGTTGTTGAACATAGGACTGCCAACTACGTTCGGAATTGTTCGAAGGCGAACTCGATGAATGATGAGATGTTTTCGTTGATGTTTGTAATGCAAATGGATCACGAATATTCGACGACATCTCACCTGTTTGACGAGAATTATCTGAACTATCTCGCGGCGATGTTCTATTTTAAACAATCAAAGTAAAATCAGTTGAATCGTTTGATTTTTCTTACCGCATTCGTTTCGATGATATTCGTTGTTGACTTGTCGGTGATAAACGTCGATTTTGAAAGATACTTGCTGATTCTATTCAACACCAAGAAAATATGAAACTAAATTCGAAACACACAATTCTCTCACCATCACTCTTCGGTAATGTTGGACATGCTCGAATAAGTTCACCACGAATGAGATATTCTAATGATTGAGCTTTGTCCTGCGGAGGTGATACTGCACGTTTGTTCGATTGTTCATTCGCAAATTCTAAATCAAATTTAATTTGTCCACACTGAAATCTCTCAAAAAGAATATTACCATTCGCTGTCATTGGTTTGGCTTTTCCATCTGCATAAATTTCGTTTGCACCCATTAGCATTCGCATTGTAATCGAGCCTCGAGATCGAGCCGCTGCAAAAGATCGAAGAAAAACAAAACTATTCAAGTGCAATTTTCTTTTTTCATTTTACTTTCACGTCCACTCGTGCTATTACTACGTTCTATATTATTTCCATCGTTATTCGAATGAACTTTGGATGCGCCAACGGTACTATTCTGAAGTTTTTGATTGATTTCTATCGAAAGATGAAATTAGAAAAACGGGACAAACTCGTTTTCGTTCGAATATCTTACCGACATATTCTTTGTTTTCCAATGGTTGATTCGAGAGAATCTTTTTTATCGAACTGTCACGACGTTTCTCGGAGATATCATAATCAGAAGTAGATTTATTGACTGAAAACAAAAGTTCAATCAAACGAAAGAGAAAAATCTTTGAATATCATTACCATCTGGATTCGATCGAGAATTGGCATCGAAATCATGTTGTTCACGCTGAGAACAAAACAAAAGAGAATTTCTTTGAAGAAAAACAACAAAATTTCTTACAATTGAATCTGAATCATCATCTCCATCGATTAAAATCGGTTGATCAGCATTCTGAAATATGAAAATTTATTCTATCAATTATGAGCTACGTATTTTTTTCTTTTCATACGTCGATTATTTTTGCTCCAGATTGAAGTAGATGTAATGATTGACCATTCGAACTATCTGTATGACTGAAATCATTATTTGAACTTCGATTTTCTGGGTCTAAAATTTGTTCAAGTTCATGTATTTCTATTCAAGTTCGAATGTTTGTTTACTTGTCGATGCAACAAAATCATTAACTCTCTGTTTCATAAATTCTTGAATCGATATTGATTCTTTGGGATTTCTTATCGAATCATTCTGATGTAAATTTCGTTGCGATTGAGAATAATGCGATTGATGTTGTTGAGGTGATACGGTGCCTACAGGTGAATGATGAAGTCCGTGATACAAATACGGTGATGAATGATGTGGAGAAATTTGTGATGGTGGTATTAGTGCTGAACGATTGGACGAACTAGATGTATGATGATGATGACTCGAATGTGGTTTATGTAGATGAGATGTTTGTCTTGAATAGGGCGATGAACCACCGTCGGATGGAGAATCTGAGTAGTTAAAATTGGGATTCGAAGAACTTTTCTATGGATAAGAGAAAGAGAGAAGGCGTATAGGTCAAGTAGGATTTGTTTGGAGTTTATTACATGGTGATTATGCCCTTCGACACGTTGAAAATGAGCTACTGGATTATCTACTGTCGAACGTGCTTGATTAATACGATGATGAAATTCATCAGGCGAACTGGAATCAAATAAAAACCGAAATAGATTAAATTTATTTCTAATTACATAGACTTTATAGACAAGACAAAGTTAGTTTAAAAATAGCTTCAAAGAATGTCTGATATTATACTTTGACTCATGTTTATTTATTAGTTCTCCTTACCGAGCGTCACGATCCAGAGCAGATGGTACACGTGCTGAATGTCGTGCAAATTCATTCAATTTTAACAGAGGATTTTCATTTGATTTCATCTGTGAATGTAATTGAGGATTATTTAGATTCTGTTGACGCCAAAGAGACGTTGGATAATCGTTCGATGAATAACGCATATGTTCTAGAATATATTTCAAAATAATTTAGAAGACGAAGACAGGCAATTCGACGTTTATCTACCGAGATTTTCGAGTGAATGTCGTTTGGACGAGTACGCCGATGGATCTGGTGGCGAATGTGTCGATGGTAAATGTCGATTTGCGCGAAGATTCTTCAATTGTTCATTGTTCGTTGCTGAATTGAATTCATGCATGAGACGTGGATCGACATAGAACGAGTTTCCCGGCAATGAGCCATAGTAATGCGAGTAAGGTAGAAGTCCACTATTGAGAAGATCTTGTGGATACATGCCGGATGATGCTAAGATTTGTGAGGCCGCGAGAAGAGCGGCTTGCTGTTGTGAATGATGAGATGACGAGGATGATGAGGAGGGTGGGACGATGGCTGTCGGTGGCGGAAGTAATTGTTGGGATGAAGATGATGATGTTTGAGATGGAGAACGTTGTTCAGACGGATGACGTGTTTGCCTATAATAAATTCGATACATTGCTTTCTTTGTTACAATTCGTATTGAAATGAGAGAAGGAGAAAAAAAACATTTGCTTGCTTAATTTTCTATTCGATTATTCAGCATGATGTCAAGTTGTTCTTTGCATACGATTTGAATTTCATTTGAGACGGTAAATTTATTTATAGTGAAAACTGATTATTCTATTCTCTTACCGTTCGTGGCCCGGCGAGTGCGTACTAGTTAAAAATCTCGACGTGACAAAGTCTGCCCGTAGTGTTTCATAAGTATCGGTGTTCGATGCGTCGGTTGTCGAGGTTTTTGAGTTCGTCGACGACGGTCGATTTGAAAAACTATTCGGTGAGTAATGTCGCATATAAGCCGCAGCTTGAGGATGCTGCTGCTGCTGCTGCTGTTGTTGTGGTGGTAAATATAATTGTTGTTGATCGAGCATTTTCGAAGATTTGATATGCGGCGATGAGTGATGCGAATATTCGCTGCGTGGATTTGAGTAATGATGTGAATGGACGTTAGATGTATCGATTGAAATCGGTTTATTCGATGGAGATATCGGTGTGCCACGCATAATCGAACCTTTACTTGCAAATGTTTGTTGGCTATGTGAAGGTAGAGGTGGCGAACGAGATTTTGTTATTGTAACAAGTGGTGGTGGGACCGATAGTGGAACAACTGAATTTGTCGGTGTTGCTGTTTTATCATGGGAAATCTCGGGATTAGTCATAAGTTTGTCGGATTGATATAATGTTTTTACGATTTCTTGTTCGACAAGTGAACCGAGTGTTGTTACACTACTCGATGATTTCGATTTTTTCTCATCGATGATTGATGTTTGTTCATCAGCATCATCGATTATCATTCCATGTGTTGAATCATTACTATCTTCATTCACAATTGTTTTCTGTTGTTCATCGTCATTATCTAATTGAAACGAAAACATTTTGTGTTTTTGATCATCAAATTTTCAAAATCTTTCGATTTACCGTCATCGATTTCTCGAGATTTTGTCAATCGACCCGAAGCTCCTTCCGAACCCGACATACTTCCATTATCTTCATCGATATTCTACAACGAAAAAAAACACACACACATATATGATCTAATCGATCGACTTTTGAATTCGTTATACTTGTTCGTCGTCGATCAATGTTTCTTTCTTTCGAAAGATTTCGTAAAAACTTCGACAATTTTGTTCATCTCGATGAACATATTCGGCTATGCGTGTCCAATCGTCCGGATACTTCTGAAGTGCTTCACGAAACGATTGAATTTCATTTTCTGTCCATTCTAAATTAAATTGAAGCATTAAAAAAACTTCGAAAATGTATTTCATCGAAAGGTTTACCTTTATTGGGTTTTGATTGTTGTTCGTCGGGATTTGTCTTCGAATTTTTCGATGCTTCATCGTCGTCTTCGTCTTCTTCTTCTTGTCGTTGACGAATTTGAATGATTAATTTCTCATAACAACGCGTACAGCATCGTTGTACATTCGTTGGGATTTCTTAAATATTGAATGATAACAAAAAAACAAACATAAGCAAATCATTCTTCTTACGTAGTGATCGTCGAATAGCTTCTTGATATTCCGTTGATAGATCATTCCATTTATTCGGAAAAGCTCGTAGACGGTTTTTACGATTCTTCTTCTTGCCGAGTTTTTCAGTTGTACACGAAAGGAACTGACAACGGCTATAGAACAAAAAAGAATTAGAATTGATGAATCAAATATAGTTAAACGAACTTTTTATTTGCACGTTTCTCTTCGTTACCATCACCGGAATCTAAGAAGAAAGAAGATTGTGTTCTGAAAAAAGAAGCATGGGACTTGTTTCGAATTACTAGGATCATCGTTTTCTAGTCGATCATTTGTTCGATCAGAATCCTAAACAAATCGATAAAAATCGAATTTATTTCGTTTCGTTTTTTTTTCAAACGAACTTGTCCAATAAGTTGCTGTGATGTTGACGAAACAATCGTATTCGATGATGTTACTTTAGTAAATAAAGTTGTTTCGATTGTTGTAGATGATGTAACAGTCGTCGTCGTTGTTGTTGTTGTTTGTTTGGCCTTACGTCGATTAGCTTGACCTTGTTTTCGTAGAAGATTCTTGTAGTTTTCACTCTTCTTTGTCATATAATAAAATTGAACACATTGTTCGGTTGTTTTATTTTCGAGAAACGATGAAATATAACCGAAATTCTTCGGCGATTGAGTAAATTTCTCGGTGAAAATCTGTCGTTCTTCAACCGACCAAAACGGCGTTTTCGTACGTTCTTTGTAGAATTCAACAGCATCGCGTTTAATCAAACCATTTTGATTGAAATACGGGTGTCGACGTTGATATCTATTGTAGAGAATCGGTGTTACAATCGATGATTTACGCATTTTATCTTCATCATCTTCGGTATCTTGTTCGAGTGGATTGGAAACGGTTAGTTGTTGTTGTTGTTGTTGTTGTTGTTGTTGTTCGGATGGTGATGAATCGGTTGCATTCGATTGTTTTTTCTCTTTATCTTCTCGAGTTTTACGTAGTTCGGGAAATGTTTTCTCGAATATTTCCCGATAAGTCGAAAGATCTTTGTTGACCTGAAGTTTTTCGTGTTTTTCAATTGATTTTTGCCATCGTTGATAGGTTTCATCGTATTTATTGATTTGAGATTTCATTCGCTGATGACATGTTTGTTGTTTCTTTTTGAAATATTCTTTTAGACGAGTTTTCATAACATTCATATATTGTCGACGAATTCGTTGAATCGATTCGAGATCGTTCGCTTCTTGATAAAATGGAATCGTAAAATCGAAGTTATTATTCAAATGATGAAATTGTTTTTGACTATCTTCAGCTTTTTTTCGATTATCATGAAGAATTTTTTCGATTAAAGTCTGCGAACCATTTGTTCGAAGTAAATCATCGTTATCATCTTCGTCAGCAGCCGATCGATCGGCTTGACTTTTAATTTCACTTTGACTCAGTTTTGCTCGATGGAGTTTTTTCATTGTTATATCAATTTCTGCTTCTAATTTCGATATTGCATTTCGTATAATTGCTGAATCTCGAATACTACAATCATTTTTCGGATCATCAGGTGTCGGTGAGATAGCTTCTGTTTGCGGTTGATATACTTGTTGCTGTTGTTCCTAAGAGAAAAAACAGTCGATTTAAGCAGAAAATAATTCTTGATTTGTCTACTTTTTTAACATCAATTGATAATGGTAGTAATTGTGAATTAACAGACAGATTTCCACCTGGTAAATATCGTGATCGTTTCGAATGTTCATCAGCATGTGGACCCATTGACATCGGTCCCAATGATTGATAATAGGCTAATGAAGCTCTAGAGAAAGATTTTCTTTTGTTATTGTTTTGAAAATTCTTTTCTCGAAACGAACCGTTCTGGACTGGTGAAAGGGTTATGATAACCAGCGAGTAATGATGGACGACGATTTAATCCCATAGCTGTTTCAACGTTTGAATTCGTCGCATAACGACTGTCACGCTTTAAACAAGAAAATAGTGTAACTTCTTCTACAGAGTTCATTCGTTTCTCAATTTACTTGTTGATAATTTGATGGATAAGAAAATTGTGCCGACGACATATACGGTGATTGTCGTGCCATTTTTTGTTTGTCTTGAACGAATCAGTTATTCATGATGTTAACAAACAAAAAACGAATATTATCTGTAGATTTTATTCACGTTGTTGAGGACAAAAATATTGCAAGTAGAAACCTTTGAGATAAGAGAGTATAAATAAATAAATCGTTGAGATTACATTATCTGAAATAGTAAGGAAACATCATTAATTGTTCGAGACTTTCGAGCTCTTGATAAGATCGAATTAATGAGAAAAACAATAACAACCAACCCTTAACGATTTACTCGCCTTCGTTTTCTTTTTTTTCCCCGTTGTTGTTAGTCGGGTAAATAGTAATCAAGAAAGAATCAGAGTACTACGAGATGTCACACGTATAACCATGCACATGTATCTACGGTAATACAACAACGTATGGCGACACGATCAACCATGCTGCCTCCAGAAAATATATAAAGCCAACCAATTTGATTATTTTTAGGTCACACTGGCTACGTTTTATTAGTTCATTATTCAGAACAAATTATATAAAGAGGAAGATGTCACTCGTGTACATTTCTTTGTTTAGTTCAATCAATAGGAATTCATTCGACTATTTTCAATTCAATTTGAGTCATTTGGTTGGTTTATTTTATTTATCGAAAAAAAAACAACTCATTTCGTTCGATATCGATATGTAAGAATCTTAAATTGAGTTTCTATCGACAAGTTCAACGAGTACATTAAGATAAATAATTGCGAGTCTGACATCTGTCTAAAAGAAAGACAAAGCGAATTATCCAAATATAGCAGACATCT
>Ga0209960_1001631_pt1 | contig 27480 bp, 21 predicted proteins | sample ThiBiot_500_plan_2_FD_183947 | JGI IMG/M metagenome (GOLD analysis project Ga0209960, IMG submission 183947) | Wastewater bioreactor microbial communities from Cape Town, South Africa - Thiocy_expt_500_plan (SPAdes) | ecosystem: Engineered > Bioreactor > Thiocyanate-remediating >...
TATATTTTAACATCCCCGCGTTTAGCCAATGTGACCTTTGGATTAGTTGTTCTCTTTTCAGCTGGATACATTGCCTATGCGGTAAATGATGAGGACACCAATCAATCACGTCAAACGCTCGTTATTGGTTCGTTGTGTATTATCTCTGTGGTATTTTGGTCGTTTTACTTCCAGATGTTTATGTCTCTCACTTTATTTATTTCGCGTGTAGTACATCCCATGTTTTGTGGAATCCGCTTCCCTGCCCCGTATTACGTAACCATACAAAGTATCGGCATGCTTGTTTTTGGATATTTTTTAGCCAAAAAGAATCCACAATATTCTCTAGTAGAACGCGGGTTAAGTATCGGTAGAAAATTTTTATGGGCAATTTTCATCATCACCGCAGCCTACGCAATAATTGCACTTGTGAGTAATTTTACGAACCGTTGGGCACTGATTAGTCCTATTTTGATTATCCCTGCCTATCTTATGTTTTCGCTGGCAGAACTATTGTTATCGCCCGTAGGATTATCAGCCATCACCCTTTTAGCCGATAAGAATAAAGTAAGCACTATGATGGGTATTTTCTTCGTTTCGCTTGGTATAGGCGGCTTTCTCTCAGGCAAACTCGCAAACCTTACAGCAATTCCTGCGGGGGAAACTGATATTCCAACGCTTAAGGCTTTATATGCTGCTGCATTCACCCAGCAATTGGGGATTTTGTTTATCGCAACTATAGCATGCATCGTATTATTCGCTGTAATTAAGTTTCTGCTCACAAATGTTGAGGTTAGTCGAGCAAATTAAGTGCTTAATCCCATCGCCGCACTGTTTATGCGCGGCGATTGGCGCTAACCCTTTTTATATGAAAAAAATCCTGTTATCATTGCTGGTTTTTTGAACTTACCTTTAGGCTTATATGTCAAACCGTCATCCTATGCTTGATAAATTGCTCCATATTCTTGATGAGAATCAGGCAGTAGACATTAAAATACTTGATGTACGTAATCAAACCGCGATTACTGATTATATGATTATTACCTCTGGACGGGCTTCTCGCCATGTGAAAGCCATTGCGCAAAAAGTATTAGAGGAAATGAAAGCTGCAGGTTTCCCCGCATTAAACAGTAATGGTATGGAGAATGGTGAGTGGATACTTATCGATTTTAATGATTTCATTGTCCATATTATGCAAGCAGAAACCCGTCAATACTATAATCTTGAAGGCTTATGGGATGACCAGCCTAAATAATTTATGCTTAAATTCACAGTAATATCCCTTGGAAATAAAATGCCTTCTTGGGTCGTAGAAGGCACGGAAGAGTATACAAAACGATTTACAGATGGAGTTCAATTAAAATTAATTGAACTCCCACTTATCCGTCGTCATAAAGCCGCCGATATTCAACGCATAATGGAAAAAGAAGCAAATTTAATAAAAGATGCGATACCAACTGGATCTTATGTGGTCGCACTCGCCATTGCCGGGAAGACATTTTCCAGCGAACAACTCGCATCAAGAATTAGCCAACTGCAACAGGCAAACAGTCATCTTTGTCTTCTGATTGGTGGGCCCGAAGGTCTAACAGAGAAAACTCTTGCCGCGTGTCACGAACAATGGTCTTTGTCAAAACTGACACTTCCTCATCCTCTGGCACGAATTTTTCTTATTGAAACCCTTTATCGGGCTTGTGCAATTATCAATAACCATCCTTATCATAAATAATTTTCTATTCCAAAGTTTGAAATTTTTAATAACCGATAATTCTCATTGAGATAAATAGCCAAATTTATTATTTTCAGTTACCATGAACCCTTTTGTAATTATTGTTTGATGTACGATGAGTTTGAATTCATCCTTTAGAAATTATCAAAGTGAAACGGTTCACCAGAGTTTTCGACTCAATCTACTTGTCGCTTTTATTATCATTTTATCACTCGTTTTAATTTTACGTCTCGCTTATTTGCAAATCTCCGAGTTTAAAAAATATCACACGCTATCGCTTAAAAATCAAATGAGCATCACTCCTATCGCCCCGCCCCGAGGGGTAATTTTAGATCGTAACGGTGTTCTATTAGCAGAAAACATTCCAGTGTATGTTCTAGAGATAACACCTGAGCATGTTAAAGATATGGAAAAAACCTTGAATCAATTGCGCGAGCTGATTCCATCCATTAGCGACGACGATGTAAGCAATTTCACACGTGCTCGAAAACAAAATCGCTCCTTTATGCCGATCCCAATTAAACTTAAGCTTACTCAAGAAGAGGTAGCATTATTTGCGATCAATCAATATCATTTTCCAGGTGTGAGTATCAAAGCACGACTCATGCGCCATTATCCCTTAGGCGAGGTAACAGCCCATGCCTTAGGTTATGTAGGTCGAATTAATATTCAAGAATTACGGACAGTCGACACAGCAAATTATCGAGCGACCAATTTCATTGGAAAATCCGGTATCGAAAAATATTATGAGGATATCTTGCATGGTAAAGTGGGTTACCAAATAGCAGAAACGGATGTCAGTGGGCGCACTTTACGTGTCGTTAATAAAATTAACCCTGTATCCGGTGCCAAGCTTTATTTAAGTCTCGATGTTCGTCTTCAGAAAGCAGCCTATGAAGCATTATTAGATAAACGCGGGGCTGCAGTCGTCATTAATTCACAAAATGGTGAAGTATTGGCAATGGCAAGCTCTCCAAGTTTTGACCCAAACTTATTTGTGAGTGGCGTAAGCACAGAGGATTATAAAAAGCTGTCAAACACACTGCAAAGGCCTCTTTTTAATCGCGCTGTACGCGGTGTCTACCCACCGGCTTCAACGATTAAGCCATTTGTAGGACTTGCGGGTCTTGATAAAGGATTTATCAACACCCAAAGCTCAATTTATGATCCGGGAAAGTTTAAGCTTGCTAATTCAAGTCATATTTATCGAGATTGGAAAAAAACCGGCCATGGAATGATGAATTTCAAGCGCTCCATTACTGTTTCCTGTGATACTTTTTACTATCATTTAGGAAACAGAATGGGCATAACCAATATAGAAGATATGTTGGTGAAATTTGGCCTTGGGCACTTAAGCCAAATTGATTTACATGAAGAGGCCTCGGGTATCGTGCCCAGTTTACGGTGGAAGAAACAAACTAAAGGAGTTACCTGGTACCCTGGTGATACCTTAATTACCGCTATCGGTCAAGGGTTTATGCTTGCGACCCCCTTACAGTTAGCGAATGCAACCGCCTCATTGAGTCAGCATGGTCAGCGCTTCCGACCTCATCTTCTGATTAAAACCGTTAATAGCGATGATAATTCTATAAAGCATTATAAAGCAGTAGAGGAATATCCAGTTTACTTACATGATGAAGCCAACTGGGATATTGTTAAAGAAGCTATGCAGAGCGTGCTCACCAGTAATGAGGGCACAGGCTATCGTTTTGGACGTAATCCCCCTTATCCTGTTGCCGGAAAAACAGGTACAGCGCAAGTTTTTAGCGGCAGGCAATATGAAAAAACACGCTACGAAGACATCCCCGAGGCATTACGCGATAATTCACTATTTATTGCCTTTACTCCCGTAGAAAAACCTGAAATTGCTATTGCCGTAGTGGTCGAAAATGATGTCGCCGCGTCTACCGTTGCGCGAAAAATTCTCGACACTTATTACAAACTAAACCCTTTGAAGCCCCATGATGAATCGAAATCATAAACCCGTATATCGTTTTACTGAAAAAGCCTTACATTTTGACTTACCACTATTTGGCTTACTCCTTTTGCTCATTAGTTTTGGTTTATTAATTCTGTTTAGCGCCTCAAATGCCAACATTCATATGGTTATAAGACAGGCCATGCGTTTGATTATGGCAACGATGATTATGATCATTTTTGGGTTTATCCCCCCGCATAAGTACAAATTATGGACGCCCTGGATTTATAGTATGGGGCTTAGTCTGCTTATTGCGGTGATGGTCATGGGTAAAATTGGTAAAGGCGCGCAAAGATGGTTAGAACTTGGATTTTTTCGTTTCCAGCCCTCAGAGATAATGAAATTAGCTGTGCCAATGATGGCTGCCTGGTATTTCGATCGCCAAACACAACCCATAAATTTAAAAGCCCTTTTTACTGCAGGTCTGATCATTGGGGTACCGGCACTACTTATTGCCAAACAACCTGATTTAGGTACCGCGATTATGGTTGCAGGTGCTGGTTTTTTTGTGGTGTTTCTCGCAGGAATACGTTTTAAAATATTATTAATCCTGGCACTTGCTATCGCCTCTGCCATTCCCGTGGTGTGGCATTTCATGCATGATTATCAAAAACAACGGGTGTATATGCTTCTTGATCCCGAACAAGACCCCTTAGGTTCTGGATATCATATTATCCAATCCAAGATTGCAATTGGCTCGGGAGGGCTTATGGGCAAGGGATGGCAACAAGGTAGCCAATCTCATTTAAATTTTTTACCAGAACATGCAACCGATTTTATTTTTGCAGTCAGCGGTGAAGAGTTCGGTTTTGCTGGCGGATTTACTATTATCGTTTTAGTGGTGCTCATCTCACTCCGGAGCCTAAATATCGCAAGGAACGCGCAAACAACCTACACCCGGCTATTGGCTGCAAGCCTTGCTATGTCATTCTTTATTTCAGGGTTTGTAAATATTGGCATGGTGATGGGTATTATCCCCGTAGTGGGCATCCCTCTACCGTTAGTGAGCTACGGTGGAACCGCCATGGTGACATTTCTTGCAAGCTTTGGAATTTTAATGTCGATTAGCTCACATAAGATTTTATTTAACTATTTACGTTAAAAGCGAGTATTGGGTTCTGTAATTCAATACTCATTTGAAGAATAAATTAATGCTCTAAGTTTCTAAACAACAGCTGCATTGACTAAGGCGGCTATTGGCGCGTAGCTGCGTCGATGTATGGCACATGGACCTAATTCTAACAAGGCGCGACGGTGAGCGGCAGTCCCATAACCTTTATGTTCGGCAAATCCATAACCGGGGTACGTTGAATCAAGCGCAATCATTTCTTCGTCACGTAATACCTTCGCAAGTATCGAAGCAGCACTGATTTCAGGAACAAGGGCATCCCCTTGGACAATAGCGCGCGCAGGAATGTCAATCTGGGGCAGATGAATCCCATCAACCAGAACCATCTCCGGTTGTACGGGCAACGCAAGAATTGCTCGCCGCATCGCCAATAATGTAGCTTGATGTATATTTAAACGATCAACCTCCTCCACCTCTGCGCGTCCATATGCATAAGCCAAAGCCTCTGCCTTAATTTGCTCTGATAACAGTTTGCGCTGTTTGGGAGTAAGTTTCTTGGAATCTGCTAAACCCGCTATGGGCTGACGAAGTATTACTGCGGCGGTAACTACAGCACCGGCGAGCGGCCCTCTTCCCACTTCATCGACCCCTGCTATTAATCCTAAATTATCCATCATTTGCTATTTTTATTGTTGAAAGGCGCTTATCATACCCTTTTGAAATTGATTTATCATCCAAGAAATGCGATCATGGCGCACAAATAATTAACAATCTCATATCATACACATGTCTAAAATTCGCTGTGCAGTAATCGGTGTTGGCTATTTAGGTCGATTCCACGCACAAAAATATCAACTGCTCCCAGAAGCAGACCTGGTTGGCGTATGCGATAGCAATATTGAAAACGCACATCGGGTTGGGCAAGAATTAAACGTTGCCACCTATACAAACCATCAAGAACTACTCGATAAAGTGGATGCTGTAAGTATTGCGACAACAACCCAAACCCACTATGAAATTGCCAAAGCATTTTTAGCGCGAGGTATTCATGTTTTGGTAGAGAAGCCCATCACAGAGACCGTGGTTCAAGCCCAGGAACTTATCCAACTCGCCCACCAGCATCAGGCAAAATTCCAGGTAGGGCATCTTGAGCGATTTAATTCTGTACGTTTGGCACTTGATGAATACTTAATTAATCCTCAGTTTATTGAGGCTGAACGGCTAGCTCCATTTAATCCACGAGGTGCAGATGTTAATGTCGTTTTGGATTTAATGATCCATGATATTGACTTGATCCTGAACATGGTTAAAAGTCCAGTCACTGGCATTCAGGCTCATGGAACACCCGTGCTAACCAAAGACATCGATATTGCGCATGTACGTTTGCAATTTGCAAACCATTGTATCGCTAATTTAACTGCAAGCCGTGTCAATCAAAGTGCCTCACGTAAAACACGTATCATACAAGGCGATTCTTATTTATCTCTGGACTATCAGAATAAAGAACTCTCTTTATTTAAAAAAGGGCCAGGTGAAATGTTCCCGGGCATCCCTGAAATAGTTCATGAAAGCAAAGTATTTGAACAAGGAGATGCTCTTTTAGCCGAAATTAAGTCGTTTTTACATTCGATTGCTAATCAGTCTGTTCCATTAGTCCCAGGAGAAGATGGACTCGTGGCGCTCGAGACTGCGGAACATATTACCTCGTTAATTAACAAGCATTTGCTCGAACGCTATGCATAGCCCAAAACATATTGTCATTGTTGCTGGTGAGGAGTCTGGTGATTTACATGCAGCAGCAATGGCCCGTCATCTTCAAGAAAAATATCCGCAGGTGCAAATCAGTGGCATTGGTGGTCAGCACCTAAAAGCTGCAGGGGTGCATTTAATTTCTGATCTGGCACAGTACGGTGTTACGGGCATAACTGAAGTGTTACGCCATCTTCTAGTTATTCGTAAGGCATTAAAAGATATTAAACATCATTTACAACATGAAAAACCAGATTTGCTCATCCTGGTTGATTATCCCGGATTTAACTTAAATCTGGCTAAATATGCAAAGCGGATACTGAATATAAAAATTTTGTATTATATTAGCCCACAGATTTGGGCCTGGAAAGCCAAACGGATTCAACTTATTAAAGAATGTGTGGATCATATGGCTGTTATTTTACCTTTTGAGAAAGCTATATACCAACAAGCCCGGGTTCCGGTTGATTTTGTCGGTCATCCTTTGTTAGGAAAAATTGCGCAGGTGGGAACTCAAGTTCAAGAGCGGCAGTTTCTAGGCTTATCCGTTAAAAAACAGATTATCGCCCTACTCCCAGGAAGTCGTAGTCACGAAATTGAGCGGCATATGCCTGTTCTTCATGATACAGCCAATAAATTACAATCTTATAATCCAGAGTTACAATTTATACTTCCTATCGCAGGCACTATTGATTCAAAAAAAATAAAAAAATATTTCCAACATTCTAAAGTAAATATTCACTTCATCGAAGGCAAAGCTTTGCATTGTATGGCCGCTGCTGACTTTGTCATTGTCGCCTCAGGTACCGCTTCCTTGGAGTGCGCTTTACTTAAAAAACCTATGTGTATTATCTATAAATCCTCATTTCTGACTTATTTACTGGCTTCAAAACTAATTAAGGTTAAATTTCTAGGTTTATGTAATCTATTATCCAATAAAATGATCGTTCCTGAGTTTTTACAATACGATTGCAACACCAAGGAACTTGTGAAATTCATTATTCGTTTTTTTAATGATAAAAACCTACAAGAGCATATGCAACGCGATCTCGAACATTTATCCAACTCTTTGTCATTGAAAAAATCAGAGCGATCTTTAAATAATCTTATCGAAGAGATGTTGCTAAAAAATAATGCATTAATTTCATAGGAAAATATAGAATATCATTTGGGCTTCATGTACAATTAATCTTGCTTTCATTGTACATGGTAGCAATTGGACTGTTGTTGATTTAATTATTAATAAGGAAGTTAAGATGAATGTCATTGATACACCTGATACTCAATCAACCATCAAGCAAGATCAAGGTTTGCAAGATCTGGTATATAAATTAGTTACCCGTTTTCTTGCAGAAAACAAAAATAAGAACATCGATGATCTCTACGATATGATCCTTTCCGAAGTAGAGCCTCCCTTATTACAAGCAGTAATGGAAAAGCGTCGCGGCAATCAATTGCAAGCTGCAAAAATGCTTGGTATCAGTCGCGGAACCATTAGAAAAAAACTTCAACGTTATTTTGGAACCAAATACTTCCGTCTAACTGATGAATAAAATAAAGGCTCCTAGGAGCCTTTATTTTTACCTTTAACTTCAGCAGATTAGTATCCCATTTAAGACACGCCATCAATTGTTATTTGATCTCACATAAAAACACTAAAATAGTTGTATTCGACACAGCCCCCTTATCGCTTTAATAGCGCGAAGGAGTTTAATAAAATCAATAAAGGGCTTTTCAGCCCTTCTTTTAGGACATTACCAAGAGTTTGTTTATGCGATTAATGAAATCAGCGGGGTTATCTAATTGACCGCCTTCAGCCAAAACTGCTTGTTCAAACAACATGGTAACCCATAGCTCAAAAAGATTATCATCTTGAATATCATGTAGACGCTTAATTAGCTTATGTTCAGGATTAATCTCAAATATGGGTTTACTCATAGGAATTTGCTGCCCTGCTGCTTGAAGAATCCGCTGCATCTCTAAATTCATATCTTCTTCATCAGCGACAACGCAAGCAGGAGAGTCGGTTAAGCGGTTGGTTAAAACAACGTCTTTAATCTTCTCTTTTAACACATCCTTAATATGTTTTAACATAGGCTCGAGTGTTTTTTCTTGCTCTTTGAACTGCTCGTCCGATTCATCACCTAATTCAACTTTACCCTTAGAAATCGATTGTAGTTTCTTACCGTTGAACTCACTTAAGTAACTAACCAACCACTCATCAACGCGGTCACTAAGCAAGAGTACTTCAATGCCTTTTTTGTTGAAGATTTCCAAATGGGGACTATGTTTGGCCGCATTGTAGCTAGAAGCAGTAATGTAGTAAATTTTATCTTGTCCTTCTTGCATACGGCTAATGTAGTCTTCAAGAGTAACATCTTGAATTTCTGAAGAAGATTTTGTTGTCGCAAAACGCAATAATTTAGCAATCGCCTCTTTATTGGTCATGTCTTCGATGGGCCCCTCTTTTAAAACCAGACCAAATTCATTCCAGAATTTCTGATAAGTTTCTTTATCGTTAGTGGCCATCTTCTCCAGCATGGAGAGTATACGTTTGGTGCAGGCAGAGCGAATGCTTTCTACTTGCTTATTATCCTGTAAAATTTCACGAGACACATTAAGCGGTAGGTCACTGGCATCAATTATCCCTTTTACGAAGCGCAAGTAACGGGGCAAAAATTGTGAGGCATCATCCATAATGAAGACACGCTTCACATAAAGTTTTAGACCATGTTTCGATTCTTGTTGCCATAGATCAAACGGCGCATGTGCCGGAATATACAGAAGGGAAATGTAATCATTTTTACCTTCAACATGATTATGCGACCAGGCTAATGGCTCCTGAAAATCATGAGATATATGCTTGTATAATAGTTTGTAATCTTCATCACTAATTTCTGACTTGCTTAAAGTCCATAGTGCAGTCGCTTTATTTACTGTTTCGAATTCATTGGACTCTTTGTCTTCTTCAGTTCGCTTTTTCATTTCTATCGGCCAACAAATGTGATCCGAATATTTAGTAATGATGCTGCGCAAACGCCAGTCACTCAAAAATTCACTCTCGTCTTGCTTTAAACGTAAGGTTATTTCCGTACCACGTTGGGCGATTGTTTCTGAAGCAATGGTAAATTCACCATCTCCTTTTGATTCCCAAACCACACCTTCTTCTGGTTTTAAACCTGCGCGACGGCTCTTAACAGTTACTTTATCCGCAACGATAAACGCTGAATAAAAACCAACCCCAAACTGGCCAATTAGCTGTGAGTCTTTGGCATTTTCACCACTGAGTTGACTTAAAAACTCTTTGGTACCTGATTTTGCAATAGTACCCAGGTTTTCAACGGCTTCATCGTAACTCATACCTATACCGTTATCACGTATGGTAATTGTTCGCATTTTTTCGTTGAGTTCTACGGTGATTTTTAAAGCAGAATCATTCTCTAATAAAGCATTATCAGACAAAGTCAAGAAACGTAATTTGTCCAGGGCATCCGAAGCATTGGAAATAAGTTCCCTTAAAAAGATTTCTTTATTGCTGTAGAGCGAGTGCACCACTAAGTGCAACATTTGTTTTACTTCGGTTTGAAACCCCATAGTCTGTTGCTTGTTCACCTTTAAATCTCCTTAGTCACAATAATATGAATGCTATATAGGGTTGATTTTCAACTTTTCAAGGGGCTATATATCAAAATGTGGCAGCGTTAACACGCCCCCTGAATGGATAATTAAAATATTACCTTTCAATTGATGTCTAATAATGAATTGACGTGCTTCGTAAAATAACTTTGCTGAGTAAATCGGCTCAACCAAAATTCCCTCTTCATAGGCCATACGTCTAATCTCTTGTTTTATCGTTTGATTCGTGGCCCCAAATGCTTTGGCCGTAGTTGGATACAAACAATGACCATTTTCTGGAATATAACCGAGCCATTGCTGCATTTTTTTTATAAAAAGCGGCTCTTTATCCGCAAGTAATAATACATATACTTGCGCTGGATGGTGATTAATCTTCAAGCCATGTAATAAGCCGGCAGCTGAAAAACCTGTACCTGCATCGATAAAAATAAAGTCAAATTGTACGCCTATTTGTTTTTCATTATTTATAATATCCTGAGCTAAAGTCATCGCTCCACTTAGCGCCGGTAATACACTTCCGCCCTCTTCCAATACGAAAGCAGGTGCGGAAAGTTTTTTCTGATAAGCATATGCAAGCTGATTCACTTTAGGCCAATCTTGACGCTCTACCCAATATATTTCATCAGGAGCGAGAAAAAGACTACTTAGTTTGAAATTTCCCTGCACTTTTTCTTCCCAAGGTTTGAGAATAAAAGCATGAACAACAAGACCTAATTGTCGGGCTATTTGCAAGGCCGCAAGCATATTATTGGATTGTGCGCCAGCAATAATGATTAAGTGCTCTATCCTGTGTTTTTGCCAGTAAGGAATAAGTGCGCTGTATTTTCTAAGCTTTGTTCCATTAATGCCACATCCTAGTTCATCATCGCGTTTTACATAACAACGCACATCTTCATTAGGAAAATGACGCAAGGCATGAATGCGACTTACTACATCCCACATCACTTGCCACGTATAAAACTAAGGTGGGTTGCTGACGAATGATCGGATGCAAATAGGTATCCTGCATCTTGAAAGCCTTTTAATCCCTCTGGTTCATCTATTTGCTGTTGCATAATAAATTTCGCCATCAATCCACGGGCTTTTTTTGCATAAATACCAATCATTTTTAACTCGCCATCACGACGCTCGTAAAAGTCAATCGTCAGTATGGGGAACTGCAGCTGTTTTTGATCGATCGCCTTAAAATACTCTGTTGATGCTAAATTAATTAGCAATGGATTTTTTTGCTCTGCCAATTCCTCATTAATCGCAGCAGTAAGCCTGTTTTGCCAAAAATCATAAAGTGTTTTTCCATGAGAATTTTCCAGATGAGTCCCCATCTCCAAACGATACGGTTGCATTAAATCAAGGGGACGCAACATTCCATAAAGTCCCGATAGCATACGCAAATGATTCTGGGCATAGTCAACTGTGGACGTATCCCAGGTTTTTGCCTGCAATCCTTGGTAGACGTCACCTTGAAAGTAAAACAGTGCTGGATAAGCTTTAGGGCTATCCCCATTTTCTTGAAATTCTTGATAACGAGTGAAATTGAGTTGGGCTAAACTCTCGGAGAGATCCATAAGTTTTGCAATTTCTGCAACCGATTTACTTCTCATGATCTCAATTAAAGAATTCGTTTGCGCAAGAAATTGCGGCCGTGTCGTTTTACCAGAATATGGTTTTTTAACATCGAGCAGTTTTTTCGCTGGCGATAGCAAAATTATCATAGTCGTTCCTTACAGTTGAGAACAATTCCTGCCAAATACTTAATGTTTTCAGCAGGAGAATGATGATTCTATAGACTATAGTACCATTCGAATTCAACTGGATGCGTTAAACTTCGCAGTTTTGACACCTCAGCTTCTTTAAGTTGGATAAATTTATTAATCAAACTTGTAGAAAATACATCGCCTTGAAGTAAAAATTCATGATCTTTTTGTAGATACTCAATAGCTTGTTCCAAAGAGGAGCATACGGTGGGTACATCAACCAATTCTTCAGGTGGCAGATCGTATAAATCTTTATCCATTGCATCACCGGGATGAATTTTCTTTTGAATTCCGTCAAGCCCTGCCATCATCATGGCAGAAAATGCCAAGTAAGGATTGGCCATAGGGTCAGGAAAACGGACTTCAATTCGACGCGCTTTGGGGTTACTAACATGTGGAATACGAATCGCCGCCGAGCGGTTACGAGCCGAGTAGGCCAACAATACGGGCGCCTCAAAACCTGGAACCAATCTCTTATAGCTATTTGTCGCCGGGTTCGTAAACGCATTTAATGCACGCGCATGTTTAATGATCCCGCCAATGTAATACAGAGCCATCTCGGATAGTCCGGCATACTGATCCCCTGAAAACAAATTAACGCCATCTTTCGCTAATGATTGATGACAGTGCATACCGTTTCCATTATCACCCACTAAAGGTTTGGGCATAAACGTAGCAGTTTTGCCATAATTATGAGCAACATTATGAATGACATATTTTAAAATTTGTATCTCATCTGCCTTATTTGTCAGCGAATTAAAGCGTGTAGCAACCTCACACTGATTGGCAGTAGCTACTTCATGATGGTGGGCCTCAACTTCAATTCCCAGAGATTGTAGGGTTAGACAAAAGGTGGAGCGGATGTCATGGGATGAGTCAACGGGTGGAACTGGAAAATAGCCCCCTTTCACTGTGGGACGATGACCGATATTTCCTCCTTCAATTTCTTGCGAGGAATTCCAAGCCGCCTCTTCTGAATTGATTTTGTAGAAGGTTTCTTCCATAGAAACTTTCCAGCGAATATCATCCAGGATAAAAAATTCAGGCTCTGGACCGACATACAAAGTATCCGCAATCCCTGTAGACTGCAAATAAGCCTCCGCTCTTTGTGCTAGTGAACGAGGACAACGTTCATAGCCCATCATGGTTTGCGGGTCGACTATATTACAACGTACAAACAAGGTTTCATCCTGGAAGAACGGATCGAGTTTAATTTGTTCCAAATCGGGCAACAATGCTAAATCGGACTGGTGGATTTCTTGACCGCCTTTGACTGAAGAACCATCAATCATTTTGCCATTTTCAACAAAATCATCGTCAATCGCTGTGGCGGGTATGGTGATGTGCTGTTCTTTACCAATGATGTCCGTAAAGCGCAAATCTATAAACTTGGCACCATGCTCCTTTATTGCCTCAAGTAGTTTATTTTTACTCATTTATTATGCTCCAGGATAAGAAGAAACTAGTGTACCTTAAGTGACTTATTAAACCCAATAGATTAGACTCTTAAGTTTTATTCTAAAGTAAAAATATGGGCGCCTACCAATATCAAGCACTCAAAAAAAATGGTAGTAACACCAAAGGAGTTTTAGAGGCCGACTCTGAACGTCATGCACGCCAATTGTTGCGTGAACGAGGTCTTATACCAGCCCAGGTACAAGCGCTTAACCAGACGCGGACGGCTAAGATTTCTTCACCTAAGAAAGGAAAAATCTCAGCAGCCGAGCTCTCCTTATTTACACGACAACTCGCGACGTTACTCGCTGCCGGTATCCCCGTTGAAGAGTCTTTGCGTGGCGTGAGTGAACAAACCGAAAAAGACAAAGTGCGTGAACTCATCATTGGCGTTCGGGCTAAAGTACTAGAAGGTTATGGTCTGGCCCAAGCCATGACCCAGTATCCTCAGGCATTTCCTGAGCTTTATCGGGCTACGGTGGGTTCTGGGGAGCAAACAGGAAACCTTGACCAGGTTTTGGAAAAATTAGCTGATTATACAGAAAATCAGCAACATACCCGTCAAAAAGTTCAGCAAGCATTAATTTACCCAGCCATTATGATCTTAGTATCCATGGGCATTATTTCATTTCTTTTAAGCTTTGTGGTGCCTAAGATAATCGAGGTATTTACCGGTAGTGGACAAACCTTACCGGATATGACACTCATACTGATTCACATCAGTGATTTTGTAAAAAATTATGGCCTTTATGTGTTAGGCGGAAGCTTACTTTTGCTCTTGACCTTTCAACGAAGTCTCAAAAATATTAAAATCAAAACGCTATGGCATCGACTGCTCTTAAAAATCCCTATCGTTTCTTATTTAATCAAAACAGTTAACGTTGCGCGTTATATTCACACCTTTGGTATTTTGTTTGCCGCAGGCGTTAATGTGCTGGAGACGATGCGGGTATCTGCAAGCCTTATCACTAATGTTATTATGCGTCAGGCCTTTGATATGGCAACGATTAAAGTACGCGAGGGTTCAGGAATTCATGAAGCGTTAAAAGAAACCGGCTACATCAGCCCGATGACCATTCATTTGATTGCAAGCGGTGAAAAGAGCGGGCAAATTTCTATTATGATGCAACGAGCAGCAAATAATTTGGATAGTGAAGTAAAGCGACTTATCGAAACATCGCTGACCCTTTTGGAACCTATGGTAATTTTATTTATGGGGGCTATTGTATTATTTATTGTATTAGCTACTTTATTACCTATCTTTTCCATGGAACAATTGGTCGGATAATTTTATTTAAGGAATGCAAATGAACAGACAGCGTGGATTTTCTCTGATTGAAATTATGGTGGTCGTCGTAATCTTAGGTATATTAGCTTCCATTGTGGTACCAAAAATTATGGGGCGTCCTGATGAGGCACGACGTGTTAAAGCAAAACAAGATGTATTAGCTATACAAAATGCCTTAGATCTTTATAAGTTGGACAATGGTGTTTATCCGACAACGGACCAAGGTCTAGGCGCATTGGTGGAGAAGCCCGATACTAACCCTGCTCCGCGCAACTGGAAACAATATCTTAAATCAATTCCAAAAGATCCCTGGGGGCGTGATTATCTTTACTTAAATCCTGGTCAGCACAGTGAAGTCGATGTATTTACCTATGGTGCAGATGGTCAGGCAGGCGGTACAGGAATCAATGCAGAAATCGGTAATTGGGATGAAAAATAAGGGCTTTACCCTTATTGAAATTATGATTGTCGTGGTTATTATAGGCATTACTTTAGGTTTTGCCTTAATAGCCTTCGGTGATTTTGGCAAAAGTAAACGAATCCTTTTTGCTGCGGAACAGTTGGTAAATCAGATGCAGCTAGCGCAGCAACAAGCAGTGATTTTAACCGAGACAATCGGCTTAAAAATTACTCCCAACAATTACCAATTTATGCGTTTGGACAACAATGTCTGGGCTGTGCCGCAAAAAAATACGCTGTTTAAACTCACGGCATGGCCAGAGGATACTTCACTGCAACTAAATGCGCCAACAACCTCTGGCCCACAAATAATTTTTAATGCCTCAGGCAATATGACGCCATTTAATCTGACGTTGAGCGCGAATAAAGGTGTTCCACAAGCGATAATCATCGGTTCAAATAATGGAAGTCTGGAATTGAAAAGGCTCGCTGCCGATGAAAAATAAAGCATTGGGTTTTACCCTCATGGAAGTTCTGATTGCTTTGGCTATCGTCTCCATCGCTCTGACTGCATTAATCAAGGCAATGGGGCAAAACATTACCACCATGAACCGGGTTAAGGAAAAAAACATTAGTCACTGGGTAGCGATGCAAGGAATCGCTATGGTGCAATTAGGTCTATTACAGATAAGTCCAAACCAGGAAACCACCCAAGATACGCTTATGCTCGGTGAACATTGGTATTGGCGTGCACAACTGGGAACCACCCCGCAAAAAGGGTTTCAACGAATCACTATTTTGGTAAGCGCAAATAAAAACGGCCCCTTTAATGAAGCACTCGTAGGCTTTAAGTATTCTGGAACAAAGTATGAGCAAAGTTAGAGGGTTTACCTTAATTGAAATATTAATTGCTTTAACCGTGTTTGCAATTCTTGCAGCCATCACCTCTAATATTCTTTATCAATCTTTTAGGACGCGTGAACGAATTAATGAGCAAAGCACACGACTAAGCAAATTACAGCTCAGTGTGAGTTTTCTACAGCAAGATCTCAGCCAATTTACCGAACGGGCAATCCGTGTGGATGACATGCGTTTATTGCCAATATTTTCCGGTCAGAGAAATTATTTAGAATTCACTCGAGATGGCAACATCAACCCTGGTGCAAGTGAACAGCGCAGCACACTTATCCGTATAGCCTATGTTTGCCAACAAGGTAAATTACTACGCCGCACCTGGGATGCACTCGACACCGCGCAACGTAAAAAATATGTGGACCGAATTTTAATTGATGGTTTGCAGGAATGTCATTTTGGCTTTCTCAATCAAGCATTACAACTATTTACAGAGTGGCGTGCAGACGCCACGGATAACACTCAAAATAAAGAACAAACTCCCAAAGCGGTACAAATAAATCTTATTTTTGCCACTGCAGACGAATTAAACCTTTTATTTCCATTACCCGAGGCTTTTAATGTATTACCTGCTGCCTAAATATCGGGGAAGTGCTTTACTTACCGCACTGTTTATCATGACTTTGGTAGCTATTGTCGCCACCGCAATCAGCGGTAAAATTCAAAGCACTATTTACCGTACTCGCCTCATCATAGAACATGATCAGCTTTATTTTGCCGCACAAGCCGTTAACTTTTGGGCCATGTCGGAGTTAAACCAAAAAAAATTAAGATTTACTCACAGCACCCCCGAAGGTCTAGTTGCACCCTACCCAAACACAATGAAGCAACTCATCACGGGTATTGAGATTACTGGCGGACTCTATGATCTTCAGTCCCGTGTAAATCTGAATAATTTGAACAATAAGAAGTACATCTTAAATTTTATTAACTTTATTAGCCAAAATGCACCAGATATTGCTGCCTCAGAACGCGCACCGATTGCTTTAGCGTTATTAGACTGGATATCGCCCTACAATCTGGGAACCGGTACGGATCAGTATTTATCTTATTATCTGAAACAAAAACCACCCTATCATACAGCCCATCAATTATTTGCCAGTACTTCGGAACTAAGACTTATTCAGGGCATTACCGCCAAGGCCTATCTAAACCTTATGCCTTATACAGTCGCTTTACCCGAACCAACTCCTTTAAATATCAACACCGCCTCAAAAGAAGCATTAATGTCTTTAAGTAACATCATGGATGAACCGCGCGCACAACAAATCATTGAAGCTCGAGGACAAAAAGGATTTAAACAGATGACAAAAATAAATGAATTATTGCAAAAATTTAATATTGCGCAAGATCAAATTACTTTGGAAAGTAAATATTACCTGGCTGTAGCGCGTACACATAGCAGTTCACAAAATTTAACCCTCTTCTTTTTATTAAAACGTGTGCAAGATAAAAAAGGGCAAGTGTACGTATTTTTCTTACGTCAAATTATCGGCCAGTATCCTTAAGTAATATCTTCAATCTATATAGGGGATCCCCTAGTAATCTCTACCATTCAAATTTTTTATTAAACCTCTAAAATTGTCTAATAAAAACCCATAAAGCACTTTATTTTTTCAATAGATACCTGTATAATTTATACCCAGATGTATCAGAAAAAAATATAGGTCTTTCCATGCAGTCCCCCTTCGAGCTATTTCCGCAATTACCTAATGAGCTAAAAAGTTAATGCATTGACTATTTATTAACCGGAGATTTGGTTCGCTGCGCTTTGACCACTAAAGCACACCTTAGATTGTTTCAGCCGTTATTAGTATTGCGTCAATTTCTCCATTATGTTACCCGTGGAGAGCACGAAGCGGTCCAAGCCATATTGGAAAAGAACCCTTATCTTATAACACAGCGCAGCAAGGTAACCGATTGCTCGGGACGGATGTTTACACACATCAGTGGCTTTGAATATGCACTATGGGCGCTGGATAAACATATGTGGGTATCTATGCTTACATGCATTCCCCAAAATGAACATGCTAAAACTTTATTCACGCAATTACTCGCTCTTTACCATCATGTAAAAAGCGAGGGAGTAACGTATACCTTTCAAGGAAAAGTTATCACCGAAACGCATTTTGATTTTGAAAATACGCTCATTAAAGAATTGCAAATTCAAGTATCATCAAATCAGGCCCCCTGGACCACAGATTTAGAGATCATGAACATGCAGTGGCGCGAAGGTGTGGGTGGCGCACAAAAACTGCTACCAATGCATGTGGTGGCTGAGTATTGCTCTAATACCCCGTTTCATCCGGTTCCAGAGTTTATCTCAAAGCCTATCTCCTCAAAAAAAACACAAAATAGATTATCCCAACAAGAGGAAGATTGGTTTGGTGTTGACACCCAGTTATCCATTGATTTCGCAGTCTGCAAAGGGAACCGCGATTGTGCTCAACGGGCACATTCAGCAATAGAATGGATACCAACAATGGCTGCACCGCGTGATTTAATTGCCATGCAGACATTATACACAGTACGAGTGAACGATTTGATTGCGCTCAAAGATTACCTTGAAGAGCAGAAAGAGATCATAAATCATCAACAATTACCTCGATGTAATTAATATTTACCCTGAGCTATTGGGGAGTCTAAGCGCCGCCAAATACTATCAATGAATTATCCTTTTAAACATTTTTATTAAGTCCGCACCCTGAATTTCTTTGTATAGGCTCCGTCCGGTCTTCTGCCTTATGAAACAATCCAAACTGTCTGCTCTTCTTGCGCAAATGCCAAGCTTCTTCTGGAGCACTTTCTGCCAAACGCTTACGTGAGCGCGTCTCTTGGGCTAAAATTAGGACATCACGCAGGGTAGGTAATGCGGCATAACCGCGCGCCTGCCCTTCTTCACGCTTTTGTTGAAATATGATACTCAATTCTTGAGCATGCTCTTCATTTAAACCCTGCGCACGTAAAATCTGCTCCACTTCATGCTTAGGATATTCTCCAAGCGTGACATGCAACAAACGTCGCTCAATAGCGGAAGTATGACGAACTCGCCCCGGCATCGACGATGGGTTTTGGGTTGCTAATAAGAGAAATCCCGCACGTTTCGGCGGCTCTTTATCTGGGGTTTCACCACATAATAGAGAGTTAAGCAAGTCTTCAACTACGGGGCCACTGTTTATTTCATCCATAATCACCACAGCACCTGCATGAAAAGCTTGCAGCAGCCAGTTTTTTTTCTCCATTGGTGATAAGGAAGCCGGAATAATCATATAAGCATTTTCCGAAGCTTGGTTCTGCTCTTGTGGATTCCACAAAACCATGCCCTGACTGTGAACAAAAGCGCGTATGAGTTCACTTTTTCCTAAACCAGGTGCACTCTCCACCAACAATCCCCCCAAGCCTTTAGATTGCCATGAAGGCTGCTGTTGGCGTAAGTGCCGGATAAAAAACAACTCCTGTAATTGCACGACCAATTGTAACCGTGATGGCGTAAGAATAAACCCGTAATCAGCCAAATCATTACCTGCTAAATACTCCAAACCTAATGGATGGGGTAATGGAGATAATTGCTTGAGTAAATCGTCGTGAAGGGCTTTGGGTAATACCGAGCGCCCTATTTGATAAGCCACATACTGCGCTACCAGCTGGCGTTCATGAGGACGCGGACTATAGGCCAAATATAAAGCCGCCATCATCGCGATATCGCGCGGGGTCATTAAGATTCGCGTGGTTGAATGCTGACAGGCAAAGCGATAAACCACAAGAAAGGCTGCAGCCACTTCCGGTACTTCGCCCAAAAGTGGGGTGATCACCTCCTTTGCCACAAAAGCAGGTGGTAGAGGGTCAAATATTAAGGTGTTCCCATGACGTAAAAATAGTGAGGGAAGTTGACGCAGCCCCCCTTCCGCTTGAGGATTCATCAGCACGACAACCTTATGCCGTGAGGTTAAGGTATAATAGTTTGGCCCCCAAGGCATACCCAATGCTCCGAAACATAATCCTTCCAACTCACTGCGTTGGCGTGTACTTAAGTTACCTTCGTCAAGGCATAGGATATGGCGTTGCATCCCGGTTGCCTGCGCCCATGCTGCTTGCTGGGCTTCACCGTAGTACACAATATTTTGCGCATTAGCCAGTATTTTGGATATAAAGGTAGTTTTACCTCCGCCCGTTAAGCCTACGATACACACATAGGGGCTTGTTGCCCAAACAGCTTCTAAAGCGGCTTTACGTTGCGCCAAAACTGTATCTGCCTGTGCATCGTCATCCCACTTAGGCTTTAGGCTCTGCAAACCATGCCAGGCGTCATGACTGTCCCCTTGTGGGACGCGTTGTAAAAAGCGTAATCGTGCTTGCAATTGGCTTAATGATTCTTGGCTCCATTGTTCTGCGGTAAGGTGAGCGCATAAGGTTGCAGAAAATCGGGTCAATAAACGTACTTTCTTCTCTTCAACAACCACCAAGTGCTGCTGGTGTGCGAATAAGGGAAAATCGTTATCATGCTCGGTGACCAAAAACAATTGACCTGACCAAGCTGCCTGATTAGGGCCGCACCACACTGTTTGCAATGCATCTTGCAAATCAGCGCTAAACGTTCCAGTTAAAATGACGGTTTCTCCGCCCATAAGCGCCTGCTGCAACCATCCCGGCTGATGCCAAATACGAAAACGATATTCTTCAGTGTCTAAGCGAGTATGCCAATGCTGCCATAAATCACTCGAGGTGCATTCAGTGATATCGGCAAAACGCGCCTGCGGATGCTGCTCCAGTAAGTTCAGTACCGTACTATCCCGCTCTGTAGAAACGATAACCCTAAGGTTGGGAATCAATTCAGGCTCTTGGGATTCTGGCCGGAGACCCAAAACCTCAGGAACGGACACCGATTGTGGGCAAAATACTTCTAACTTGACTTCATGCAGTAAACAATAATGAAGCAATTGTGCCCACTGCCCCTCCGTTAAACTGCGACTTAAGGTAACTGGCAACAGCTGACCTGCAGCGTCTTTTACCCAGCCTGATGTAGCCTGTATATTTTGTTTCATCGGGTCGTCGATATACCGACTAAAAAACGTTGGCAAATGTCCTGGATTTAACACGTATGCTCGGGGCTTGGGGGCAGTAAGCCAAGTGATTGCATTTCGTAATCGCTGCCAATCATAGCCCCAAGTCCATTGGAATTGGAGTCCCTGAGGGAACTCTAAACGTTTACCATGATGTGCAATCCAACCGAGAGTACTGATTTGGTGACAAAGCGTTCGCACTTCCAAGGGGGCTTGCCGTAATGCAATGACACGATGGCCTGCAGCCACCGCCGATACCAATAAACCCTCTTCATAAATAAATCCAGCGCCCATCATACGCCAACGCCCCAGCAGCAGCTCGTAAGCTTCAGCATCATCCCAAAGATCCAGTGTACACGATGCGGATTGGTTTGTGGTCTTTAGGTGCACTGTAGTTACCGTTAGATTCGCTGGTATGTGCACGCGCCGCTGCCAGCGCGAAATAAAATCCGCCCCCTCATAAACATCAGAACGCATCCTGTTTCTTATTCCTACAATACTTAATGACGGTGGCAACAACACACCCTCGATTTGGCGTTCCGGATCAAGGATAGAATTGGTACGGATTAAATCCTCCACCCCAAATCGTTCGTAATTGATGATCAACAATGCGGGTAAGGCGGTATTTGTACAAGTTTGAAAAAAATCGAATAAGAGACCTCCTGGTCCCGGTTGAATCTGATATGAATTACTTCGTGCCGCAAGATAGGGCAAGGTACAATGTAAATCATCCGGATTGTCAATGAAGAAATAATGTCGATTAGCCTGGTGGCAATAATGAGATAAGTTTGCCCACACTGCATTGACTTCTGCTGGAGAATTGACTTCAAATAATATCTTTTGCCCTTGATGCAATACATCATCCCGCAACTCCTCCCAACTGCTCCAATTTTTGGACTGAGTTCGCCATGGTTCCAAACGCGATGCGTATTTTGCCATATGTGTGTCTGCAACGAGTTGCGGTTGCGGTGCTTGATTTAAATTTTGAGATACTGCTGGAGAAATAAATTCCTCAATTATTTCTAATGCCGCTGGATAGCCGCCCAAATCCACCTTCAACCAACGACCTTGTACCTTTACTTCAATGAACGCGTGGCAATCATTGTAAATGACCCGTACGTCTTGAGCATGACGCCATAAGAAAAGCATACTGCGATGCCGGCAAGCACCCACTTGCAGCATCCAGAGTAAATTAAGATAACCCTCGCCGGTTAAGTTTTGCGGAATGTTGTTAAAGCCACTGGCTTGAAATTGCAGCAAATAGTTAATATCTTGCTGAAATTTTTGGGCCATAGTTAACTTTGGGTAAACTCGAGGAACACGAACAATATAATGGATATGCGAAGTTGCCGTGCCCTCTAAAGCACGAAGATAATACAAATTATCACGATCGGAATAACGAACTTCAAAAGGTATTTCTACTGCAAAAGCCAGGTCGGTTAACTTTTCTAACGGTGATATTGAAGGTAATTTCTGCCAAGCGGATGTTAATTCAAAATTAACTTGTCCATAATAATGATAATGTTCTCGATCCATTTCGGCTTGCTGTTTCGCATAATTGATAAAACCCTCGATCCGATGTTGTTTTAAATTATCGAGCATTCGCCATTGCGGATCATTGCTTTTAATGAGCTCCACTAGATGATTGGGATCTGTTCCATTTGCATGTATCTTTAGCTCGTGAAATACCTTGAGCCGATAAAATTTAATTTCCGGATCATCAATTCCTGGGGACAAGGAATAGAAATAACGCTTTGCAGATAATTTTTCTTTGGGTAATGCCGTATTAAAATCACACCACTGAACATCCTCCTTTTTTTGAGGGCGAAATGGTAGCGAATGAATACCCTTTAAATCCACTATGGGTATTTTTTTAAGAAAAGGACTTATTGAATTCAAAACAACTTTTTTACAATGTATCAGGGATAAATTATTTAATTTTGGGAATAAACTCAGGAGTTGAATTAATTGCGTATTATTAATCGATGACCCGGTCAGGTTAAGATTGCTTACCATCGATTCATAGACATTATCGATTATTCGTGCGTCAGCAAGTTGCAATCCTATTAGGGACAATTTGACCAAGTTCGGGCACATAATCAGGAGCGTTTGAATATTTTGAACAGTAAGATAAGCACCCTCAATAGTGAGTTGTTCCAATTTATTTAACGATGAATGCAGAACCATAACGCCTAGTGGCAATGTTGAAATACTCAGTGTCTTAATATTTGGAGCCACTTTTGCTAAGAAATCCAAATTCTCGAGCGAGAAAGGGGTTTTGTACAAAATAACTTCTTCTAAATTGGGCAAAAACAGGTTTGAGGCTAATTTAATCGAATCGCTGCTTTGAGTATGTGAGATTTTCAGCTTTTTAAGCCTGGGGGTTTGATAGAGTAATCGATTTAATAATTTGTTGCTTACCCAACCGATTATTTCAAGGCTTTGCAATTCAGAAGCTAACGGCAAGTTTTCGAGTAAAAAATTACATTGATACTCAAGGGTTATCGATAAGTGCTTTGCTTTAATAATATCAAGCAATTCATAAAGCAGGTCATTAGATAATTTATCTTTAATAAAGAATTTCGTGGTCCATATAGTCTTAGAGGGAGGGCTAAATACATTATTCAAACCTTTATTAAAGTGTTCAAGTTTAACAAATTTTAATTTGGGTGCATTTTCTAAGATTGAATAAAAAAGATCTTTATCACCACTATAGGTAAAATGCTGCAATTGAGGGAGGTAAACAGACCTATTCGCAAATTCTTCTGGAGAATAGTTTAAAGAATGACAAGAAAGTTTTTTCAATTTCGGTGCGTTTTGGATCAGGCATACTATATCTTTTGAAAGTGATTTATCAGAAATTATGAGAGATTCAATGTTATTTAACGTTATATTTAGATTTTTGACATCGGAGTCAGAAATTATCTGACCCATCTCTAGTATTTTTAAATTCGGAAAAACCCTATCTACTTCAGCAACTTCAGATAACTTCAATAGAGTAAGACGAAGAATCTCTAACGATGGAATTTGATCGTGCTGCCGTGGTAATGGTACATTTTCCAGTACCATTAATTCTTTTAAATTTCTTAAGGACTTTATTACGTTAAAATCTACGTAACTAAGTTCTAAGCGAACTAAATCTTTTGGTAAGTTTGCTGGATATTCACAGAGATATTCTAAAGCTTTTAATTTATTTAGATGTGAGAGGTCGGGTAAAGAGAGGTCATAATCTTCCATTGCTATTAAACTGTTGATGTTCTTTAAATCACTTAATACTTCTGAGCCAAAACCAAAGATACTTTTTAAATAGCGCATTTTAAGCGCGTCCCCCCATAATTTATAAGGCAACTCTCCGCAACTAATGTTTAAACTCTCCAGATCGGGTACTGGATTTAAAAGCACACCATTTTCTGCATACGTTAAATTGTTAATTCGCTTTAAATGAGGGGTTAAGGCAAATAATTTATTTAATTCATTAGTATCCAGATAAGCATTATCCATCTTATTAAAATCAATCGCTTCAATATCTGCTAAATCCAGTTTAGTGATTATGCGATCTGCGATAGGCAAAATATCATTGTTAAGTAGATTATTCAGGTCGGAAGTGTCTAATTTTAATTTTTGATAATGAATTGCTATTTTCAAATTTAATGATTTGATAAATCGTTCCATTTTGGAAAAAAAATTTATTGCATTAGAAGATATTTCGTCTGCAACAACCCGCTCTACTTTCGGTATAAGGCTCGATGCTCCTAAAAGGATTTTTTCTGCTTGCGGATGTGGGGCTAAATTTGAAATAAACAGCTGTCGCTGAGGTAATTCATAACTCGTATTTTGTAATACCTGAAGCCAATAGTCATCAAGAATAAAGAATTCATCCTCAGTCCATGAACAATCGTTTACTATGCATTTTTTTACCTCAGCTAAATGAGCGTAATCTTGCGACCATTTAAGTATTTTTTTATTAGGGTCTCCGCGATACACATACCAATTCTTTGAAGTAATTAACTCTATTGATTTAGAAGTCCAAAAATAAATTTCAAATTGCTCAGTCATTAAATCGTCAATTAACTGATAAAAATCTTCTGCCTGAATTTCTGTATAATTAAAAAAGGTCCAATCGTAAATGACCAATCTTTTTTTTACTAAATGATTCGCATAGCGAATCTGCTTCCATGCCGGTTTTCCTGCAATCAGTCGCTGTAAATCAAAACTACCACTGGGATTATCTGTATAAATCTCGTGTTCATTTTTCTTAGTTTGATAGAGGAAGGAAAATTGATAGAAGGTTCGGCTCATCGGTGGGGCACCCTAATTTATGATGCCACATTGTACCATATTTGGACACAATACGAGCAGATCAAGCTTATTACAACGACTTGTTTTGTATCCAACCCCAAACTACTACAGATTTATGTTCGCCAAACTGTGATTGCGCGCATAAAGCAGATGTTGTTAAGCGCGCAATAAGATTATTATGACAAATTTATATATTAAGTTGCTTACTCAATGACTCAGAACCCTTCATTCCCTCTTCCGGCTCAGATTCACCAAAAAATCCATATTGTCTACTCCGCTTAGGTAAAGGCTCATTTTCGGGGGCAGCCTCCGCTAACCGCTTATGCGCATGGGGCTCTTGCGCTATATTCATAACATCACGTAAGGTAGGTAAGGTGGCATAGCCCTTACTTGTACCCTCCTGACGTTTGCGCACAAAAGCTGTACTTAAAGCTTTAGCCTTTTCTAGGGATAACCCTTGCATGCGCAAAATATGCTCCACTTCCTGCTGTGGATATTCCTCAAGTTTTGCATGCAGCAATCGTCGCTCAATTGCCGAGGTATGACGAACCCGACCCGCCATGGTAGGTGGATTTTGTGTGGCTAAGAGTAAAAATCCAGCTCGTTTGGGCGGCTCTTTATCGAGGGTTTCACCACTTAACAGCGCATTCAGGAGGTCTTCAACCACCGGACCACTGTTTAACTCATCCATAAGCACCACCGCACCCGCATGAAAAGCCTGCAATAACCACGATTTTTTCTCCGCAGGCGGTAATGAGGCCGGAAGAATTACATATGCGTTTTCAGGGGGGATACTCAAGACTTGAGGCTGCCACAGAACCAACCCTTGACTACGCACAAATGCACGCATAAGTTCGCTCTTACCTAAACCCGGTGCGCTTTCCACCACCAACCCACCTAGACCGCGAGACTGCCAAGTGGGATGTTGTCGCCTTAACTCACGTATAGCAAACAATTCCTCTAAATGGACAACCAGAGGTAACCGAGAAGGCGTCAGCGTAAAGCCATATTCAGTCAAACGATTTCCAGCTAAATAGTCTAAGCCTAGAGACTGCGGTACCGTAGAAAATTGTCCCAACAAATCGGCATGCAGTGTGGGCGGCAAGACCGCTTTTCCAATCTGATATGCAACATATTGTGCCACCTGCAGCCGCTCCTCAGGACGGGGTTTATAACTCAAATACAAAGCCGCCATCATGACAATATCCCGTGGCGTCATCAAAATGCGGGTCGTTGAGTGTAAACATGCAAAACGATAAACGGCAAGAAAGGCTGCGGCTACTTCCGGCACCGTGCCCACAAGAGGCTTGATGACTTCCTCTGCAATAAAAGCAGGAGGTAGCGGGTCAAAGACCAAGGTATTGCCATGACGTAAGAATAAGGAGGGAAGCTGACGCAAGCCCCCTTCAGCTTGCGGATTCATCAGTACCACCACTCGATGACGCGCAGTCAAAGGATAGTAATGAGATCCCCAAGGCATACCCAAAACCCCAAGACATAAACCTTCCAGCTCACTGCGCTGACGGATGCTTAGATTTCCCTCATCCAGACAGAGGACCTGACGCTGCGAACCAGTTGCCTGTGCCCAAGCTTCCTGTTGTTCTTCACCGTAATACACTTTGGTGTGTTCATCCGCGATGATTTTGGAAATAAAGGTGGTTTTACCTCCGCCAGTTAATCCAACAATACACGCATAAGGACTAGTGGCCCAAATCGCTTCCAATGCTGCCTTTCGACGTGCAATGACGCTCTGCGCGTCGGCACTTTCATCCCAACGAGGTTTAATATGCTCAAGCCCTAGCCAAGCATCGTCACTGGAGGCTTCCGGACTACGCTGTAATAAGCGTAATCGCGCTTGCAATCGGCTTAATGATTCTTGAAGCCATTGTTGCGGGGTAATGTATGCACATAATGCAGCTGAGAAACGAGTTTGCAGTCGTTCCTTTTTTTCCTCAGGGGATACTGTATGAATTTGCTGGGCGAGTAAAGGAAAATCCGTGTCTTGCTCCGTGACCAAAAATAATTGGCCCAACCAATGCTCCGAATCTGAATGATCCCCACGAAAATTACCAATCTCTGCTCAATTCATTTTGAATGATTTGAGCCAGTGGTTCATCATGGAATTTAATATGCCTCAATCCATCATGTTCAATAATTAACTTTCCTAACGTAA
>Ga0209960_1001632_pt1 | contig 27479 bp, 23 predicted proteins | sample ThiBiot_500_plan_2_FD_183947 | JGI IMG/M metagenome (GOLD analysis project Ga0209960, IMG submission 183947) | Wastewater bioreactor microbial communities from Cape Town, South Africa - Thiocy_expt_500_plan (SPAdes) | ecosystem: Engineered > Bioreactor > Thiocyanate-remediating >...
GCGGGGCGTGCCGCATAACTCATTGCGCGCTAGCGCGCTCCGTTCAAACAGATGCGGCAAGCCAGACCACGAAGGCTGGCGTCCTGCGGCGCCAGCCCGCCCCACGTGCTGCGCTTCTCGGCACGGTCTAAGGGCTTGGTGCCATTCGGGCCATCGCTGCGCTCGGCCCCCAACGCGCGGGCGCTGCGCGCCGCGACCGCCAGGCCGAGCGCAGCGCAGGGGTCGCAGACTGAGGGTCGCCTTTCTTTGGGGTACTTTTCTTTGGCGAAGCAAAGAAAAGTGCCTCGGCCGCCGGGCCGAGACCCGGCCTCCGCCCTATGAAGAAAAGAACGAAAAATCGTCATCTGACCCCTATTCAAGGCGACCCGCCCTGCTATTCCACCGGCGGCTGGGGCAGCCAGCGGAAGGCCAGTGCCGCCGCCGCGAGCACCAGGGCGATGCAGGCCATGACGGCGGCGAAGGGGTCGTCGCCGCGGTCCTGGGCCCAGGAGGCGATCCAGCCCGTGAACCATTGCATGGCCGCCACGCCCAGGAACATGGCCATGGTGAAGGCCGCCATCGCCCGGCCGGTGAGGGCCGCGGGGTAGGCGCAGCGCACGTCAGCGTACTGCAGCACGATGAAGCCCGAGAGCAGGCCCACGGCGAGCATGGCCGCCACGTCCAGCCAGGGGTCGTGCAGCACGGCCAGCGCCGCGAACAGCAGCGCCATGGCCACCGTGCACGCCACGATCCAGCGCCGCCGCCGCGCGGCTCCGGGATCGATGCGGCCGAACACCATGGGCCCGCACAGCGCCACCAGCGACAGCGCCAGCGCCACATGCCCGCTTTGCACCAGCGAAAAGCCGTGGCGCTGCATCAGCAGGGGCCCGAGCCACAGCCCGCGCAGCGAGATCAGCGCCGCATAGGTCACAGCGCCCAGCACCACGATGCCCCAGGTGTGGGGCAGGGCGAACAGGCGGGCGAAGCGCCGCACGGCCTCGCCTACCGGCTCGCGCGGTGTGCCCGGCGCCAGCAGGGGGGCGGGCTCGTGCACGCTGCGCCAGATCCAGCCCCAGGCGAGCAGCGAGAGCAGCGCCAGCACGCCAAAGCCGGCGCGCCAGGACCACTGCTCGACCAGCCAGGCCAGCGGCGTGCCGGTGAACAGCATGCCCAGCGTGCCCAGCGCCATCGATACGCCCGAGACCGCGGCAAAGCGCTGCGCCGGGAAATGCCGCGCAATGAACACCGTGCACACCAGAAAGGCGGGCGCGCAGCCCACGCCGATGAGCACCTGGCCCAGCAACAGCAGGCCATAACCCGGCGCCACGGCCGACAGCAGGGCGCCAGCGATGCACAGCGGGAAGGCGGTGAGCACCGTGCGCCGCACGCCGTAGAGGTCTATGCCTATGCCCATGAACAGCTGCATGGCGCCGAAGGCGAAGTGGAAGGACCCGGCAAACACGCCCAGGGCCTGCGGCGAGAGCGCGAAGTCCTGCGCCAGCGGCGCCGCCAGGATGGCCGCGACGGTGCGAAACGCCTGGCTCATGGCAAAGGCCGCGGTCAGCGCCAGCAGCATGGCGACGGCCGTGCCCGGCGCCGCGGGGGCCGGGGTGGCGGTGGCAGGGGGAGGCGTGTCGCGGGGCATGCGCGCAAGGCTACCGCGAAACGCCGGGCCGCGGTGTCCGCGCCATGACAGGCGCGGCGCCGCGGCCGGGGCTTACGGGGCGAGCAGGGTGTTGACGGCGGCCACGTCGTCCAGGGTGAGCGTGCCCGCCGCCTGGCGCAGCTTGAGCTGGCCCACGAGCACGTTGTAGCGCGCCACGGCCAGGTCGCGCTTGGTCTGGTAGAGCTGGCTCTGGGCGTTGAGCACGTCGATGTTGATGCGCACGCCCACCTGGTAGCCCAGCTTGTTGGCGTCCAGCGCGCTCTGGCTCGACGCCTCGGCGGCCTCCAGCGCCTGCACCTGGCCGGCGCCCGACTGCACGCCGAAGAAGGCGCTGCGCGTGGCCTGGGCCACGTTGCGGCGCACGGTCTCCAGGTCGGCGGCGGCCTTTTGTTCCAGCGCCAGGGTTTCCTTCACGCGGTTTTGCACGGCAAAGCCGGCGAACAGCGGCATGTTGAGCGCCACGCCCACGGTGGCGTTGGTGGTGCGCGTGTTGAGCCTGGGCGCCGTGACCGTGCCGTTGGGGTTGTGCTGGATGGCGTAGCTCGCCTGCAGGTCCACGGTGGGCAGGTGGCCGGTTTCGGCCTTGCGCGTTTCCAGGCGTGCCACTTCGAGCGCCAGTTGCGCCTGGCGCACGCCGGGCTGCTGCTCCTGCGCGGTCTGCACCCAGTGGGCCACGTCGGCGGGCTGCACGCCGGGCAGTTGCACGGGCAGGGCCAGCGGGCGCGGCTGGGCGTTGCTGCGGCCCACGAGCTGGTCGAGCGCGAGCTTCTTGACGCGCAGGTCGTTCTCGGCGGCGATCTCCTGGGCGGTCACGAGGTCGAAGCGCGCCTGCGCCTCGCGCGTGTCGGTGATGGTGGCGGTGCCGACCTCGAAGTTGCGCCGCGCTGCGGCGAGCTGCTCGGCCACGGCGGTCTTCTGCGCCTGCACGAAGGTCAGCGTGTCCTGGGCGGCGAGCACGTCGAAGTAGGCCTGGCTCACGCGCACCAGCAGGTCCTGCAGCGCGGCGTCGAGCTGGGCCTGGGCGACGTCCACGCCGCGTTGGCCTTGCTCGTAGCCGATGCGGTTGGCCGGGCGGTAGAGCGGCTGCGCGGCGCTGATGGCGGCGCTGCGCGTGGTGCCGTTGAACTGCACGGGCGGGCGGCTGACCTCGGTGTCGGCACGCGCGACGCCGGCGCTCAGCGCGGCGCTGGGCAGCAGGCCGGCACGGGCCTGGTCGGCGCGCCGCTGCGCGGCCTCGAGCTGGGCCTGGGCCGATTGCCAGGCCGAGTCGTAGGAGCGTGCCGACTCCACGAGCTCGAGCAGGCTTTGCGCCTGGGCGGGCAGGGCCAGGGCGGCGCCCAGGGCCAGGGCGAGGGGGAGCGTGCGGAACAAGGGCATGGTGGGGGCCTTTCGTGGTGAGCCTTGGGGGAAGGGGCGCGCGGGGGCGGTCTCAGTACCGGGGAATGCCGGGGTCGCGCTCGAGCGCCCAGGCGTCGATGCCGCCGGCGATATTGGCCACGTGCGCATAGCCCTGGTGCGCCAGCCATGCGGCGACCTGCATGCTGCGCACCCCGTGGTGGCACAGGCAGGCGATGGGCCGGTCGCGGTCCAGCTCGGCGCAGCGCGCGGGCACGCCGCCCATGGGAATGGCGAGCAGCTCGAAGCCCTGTGCGGGTACAGGGGCCAGCGCCAGCTCCCAGGGTTCGCGCACGTCCAGCACCAGCGGGGCGGCGCCCGGCGTTTCTGCGAACCAGTCCTCAAGCTCACCCGGACGAATCAGATCCACCATGCTGCACCAGGCCGGGCTTCAGAAACGGAACGCCGGGGGTTCGCCGAAGTGCTGCAGGCGCGGGGCGTTCACGTCCCAGGGGTAGGAGACGTCGAAGCGCTCGCCCGTGCGGCGCACCAGCGTGGCGCGCATCACCGGCTCCTGGCCCGTGATGGCCAGCAGGCGGCCGCCGGGGGCGAGCAGGTCGAGCAGGCGCGTGGGCACCTCGGCCACCGAGCCGGAGAGCACGATGGCGTCGAACGGGCCGTCGGGGATGGGGTCCAGCGCTCCGTCGGCCTGGCGCACGCTGGCGTTGGTCACGCCGGCGCGTTCCAGGTTCTGGCGCGCCATCAGGGCCAGGGCCGGGTCGATCTCCAGCGTCACCACCTGCGCGGCCAGTTGCGCCAGCAGCGCGGCCATGTGGCCCGAGCCCGCGCCGATTTCGAGCACACGGTCGTCCTTGGTGAGCTGCAGGTCCTGCAGCATGCGTGCCTCGACGTTGGGCTTGAGCATGCACTGGCCGGACTGCAGGGCCGCCTGCGGCTCGCCCTGCAGGGGGATTTCCATGTCCACGAAGGCCATGCTGCGGTAGGCCGCGGGCACGAACTGCTCGCGCTGCACCTGGCCCAGGGCTTCGAGCACCTGGGAGCTGGCGACGTTCCAGGTCCGGATCTGCTGCTCGATCAGGTTGTAGCGTGCGTGCGCGATGGGATCGTTCACGTCAGCGGTCGTGTTCAGAGGCATGTTCATGGAAAGACTCCGCAATAAGGGGGGTGGGCAGGTCAGGACAAACCCTTGATTTTAAGCCGCCGGGGCCTGGGGCTTGCCCCAGTGGCGGCGCAGCCATTGCGCCAGGTCATCCATGTAGCAATACACCACCGGCACGACCACCAGCGTGAGCACCGAGGAGGTGATGACGCCGCCGATCACCGCCTGCCCCATGGGGGCGCGCTGCTCGGCGCCCTCGCTCAGGGCGAAGGCCAGCGGCACCATGCCGAAGACCATGGCCAGCGTGGTCATGAGGATGGGGCGCAGGCGCACGCGCGCAGCCAGCAGCAGGGCCTCGTCGCGCGGCAGGCCGGGCACGGTGCGGCCCGCGTCGTCGGTGTGTTCCTCGCGCGTGCGGATGGCGAAGTCCACGAGCAGGATGGCGTTCTTGGTCACCAGGCCCATGAGCATGACCACGCCGATGATGGAGAAGATCGACAGCGTGGAGCCGAACATCATGAGCGCCAGCACCACGCCGATGAGCGTGAGCGGCAGCGAGGTCATGAGCGCCAGCGGCTGCAGAAAGCTCTTGAACTGGCTTGCCAGGATCATGTAGATGAAGATCACGCCCATGAGCAGCGCCTGCACTGCGTAGCTGAAGGACTCCTGCATGTTTTTCGTCGAGCCGCCGAACTGGTAGCGGTAGCCGGGGGGGAAGGCCGTGCTGTCGAGCACCTTGCGGATGTCGGCCGAGATCTCCCCGGTCGAGCGGTTGTAGGCGTTGGCGTTGACGGCCACCTCGCGCGTGAGGCTGCGCCGGTTGATCTGGTTGGGGCCGGTGGTCTCGCGCACCTGCGCCACCTGGCCCAGGCGCACGGTGCGGGGCGTGCCGTCGGCGCCGGTGAGGGAGAAGGGCAGGTGCTCCAGTTGCTGCGGCTGGGTGCGCGCCTCGGGCGCCAGGCGCACGTTCACGTCGTAGGTCTGGTTGTCGGGGGCGCGCCAGTTGCCCACGGTCTGCCCGGCAATCAGGGTGCGCAGCGACTGCGCCATCTGCATCACCGACAGGCCCAGGTCGGAGGCCGCATCGCGCCGCACCTCCAGCGCGATCACGGGCTTGTCGGGCTTGGCGCTGGAGTCCAGGTCCACCAGGCCGGGGATGCCGCGCAACTGCGCGAGCACCTCGCGCGCCAGGCGCGCGAGCTCCTGCTGGTCGGGGCCCTGCAGCGAGAACTCGATCTGCTTTTGCCCGCCCACCGGGTCGAGCAGGCCCACGTGCGTGACGGTGATGCCGGCCACGGCGTTGAGGCGCTCGCGCAGCACGGCGGACATCTGGTCCACATTGCGCTGGCGCAGCTTGCGGTCCACCAGGCGCACGTAGATGCTGGCGTAGATCTTGCCCTGGGTGGCGCCGGTGTTGATGGTGGTGAGTGTGTAGCGCACCTCGGGCATGTCGCGGATGATGGCCTCGACCTGGCGCGCCTTGGCTTCCGTGGCCTCGATGGACGCGCCCACGGGCACGTAGAAGTTCACCGTGGTTTCGGAGAAGTCCGCCTTGGTCACGAACTCCGTGCCCAGCAGCGGCAGCATGACGATGCTGAGCACGAAGATGCCCAGGGCCAGCGCCAGGGTCTTGAGCTTGTGCACCAGCGACCAGGCGAGCAGGCGCTGGTAGAACTCCGCGAGCTGGTCGGTGGCGCGGTCGAACCAGCCGGTCACGCGGCCTATGGTCCGGTCGTAGAAGGTGACGGGCGCTTGCCTGTGGCCGTGGGCGTGGATGCTCGGGTCGTGCCACACGGAGGACAGCATGGGGTCGAGCGTGAAGCTCACGAACATGGAGATCAGCACGGCGGCGACGATGGTGATGCCGAACTCGTGGAAGAACTTGCCGATGATGCCGCCCATGAAGCCGATGGGCAGGAACACCGCCACGATGGACAGCGTGGTCGCCAGCACGGCCAGGCCGATTTCCTGCGTGCCGTCCATGGCGGCGGCGTAGGCCCCCTTGCCCATCTGCACGTGGCGCACGATGTTCTCGCGCACCACGATGGCATCGTCGATCAACAGGCCCACGCACAGCGACAGCGCCATGAGCGTGATCATGTTGATCGTGAAGCCGAACATGTGCATGAACAGAAAGGTGCCGATGAGCGCGATGGGCAGCGTCAGCCCCGTGATCACCGTCGAGCGCCAGGAGTTCAGGAACAGGAAGACGATGAGCACGGTGAGCAGCGCGCCCTCGATCAGCGTCTGGCGCACGTTGTCCACGGCCACGCGGATGGGGCGCGAGGTGTCGCCGATGGTCTCCAGGCGCACGCCCGGGGGCAGCTCCTGGCGCAGCGCGGCGACGGCGCCGTTGAGGCCGTCGACCACGTCGATGGTGTTCTCGCCCTGGGCCTTCTGCACCGACAGCAGCAGCGTGCGTGCGCCGTTGTAGAGCGCCAGGCTCTCGACCTCCTGCGGGCCGTCCTGCACGCGCGCGACCTGCGCCAGGCGCACCGGAGCGCCGTTCTTGCGCGCGACGATGACGCGGCCGAAGTCCTCGGGGCGCTGCATGCGCGCGTCGATCTGCACCATGCGGTCCTGTGCCCGCGAGCGCACGGCGCCCAGGGGCAGGTCCTGGTTCTCGTTGCGCACGGCCTGCGCGACCTGCTCGGGCGTCACGCCGTAGGCTTCCAGGGCCTGCGGCTCCAGGTAGATGTTGATCTCGCGCCGCGTGGCGCCCACCAGCGTCACGGCGCCGACGCCGCGCACGTTCTCCAGGCGCTTTTTGAGGGTCTGGTCGGCCCAGGTGGTCAGGTCCACGGCGCTCTTGCGCTCGGCGGCGGGCACGGAGTCGTCGGGCAGCACGGCCAGCGACCACACGGGGCGGCTGGAGGGGTCGAAGCGCAGCACGCGCGGCTCCTTGACCTCGTCGCGGAACTGCGTGCGCACCGTGGCCATCTTCTCGCGTACGTCCTCGGCCGCCTGGCGGCCGTCCACGTAGAGCTCGAATTCGAGGATGACGACGGCCGTGCCCTCATAGCTGCGCGAGGTCAGGGCGCTGATGCCGGCGATGGAGTTGACGCCTTCCTCGATCTTCTTGGTGACCTCGCTCTCGACGATCTCGGGCGAGGCGCCCGGGTAGTCGGCGGTGACCACGACCACGGGGAAGTCGATGTCGGGGAACTGGTCCACCTTCAGGCGTTGGTAGGAGAACACGCCCAGCACCACGATGGCCAGCATGACCATGGTGGCGAACACCGGATTCTTGAGGCTGACCTTGGTAAACCACATGGTGCGTCCTAGTGTTCAAGGCCGGCCGGCCGGTGCGCTGGCGGCGGCGGCAGGCGCTTGCCCCGGCAGTTGCAGGGCCGTGCCCTGGGGCAGGGCGCCCACGCTGCCGGCGAGCACCTGCGCGCCCTCGGGCAGGCCCTGCACGGCCGCCAGGGCCTGGCCCTGGGCCTGCAGGCGCTCGAGCGTGCGTACCTTGCGGTGCGCCACGCGGCCGTTCTCGGCCACCTGCACGTAGGGCTCGGGCTGGTCGATGCGCACCGATTCGAGCGGCACCACCACGCGCTCGGCCTCGCCCACGTCCAGCCGCCCCTGCAGGAACAGCCCGTGGCGCAGCGCCTGGGCGCGCGCATCCTGTTCTATGGCCAGGTACACCGGCACGGCGCGGCTCGCTGCCTGGGCGCTGGGGCTGATGCGCACCACGGTGGCCTGCACGCCCCGGTCCGTGCCCTCGATGGCGAGCTGCGCCTTCTGGCCCACGCGCACGGCGGCGGCGTCGGCGGGGGCGAGCTGCGCTTCGAGCTCCAGGCGCGCGAGGTCCACCACTTCCAGGATGCGCGCCTCCACGGCCACGCGCTCGCCGTTCTGCGCCAGGCGCTGCGAGACCTGGCCCGCCAGCGGGCTGCGCAGCACGGTGTCGGCCAGGGACTTGCGGGCCACGTCCACGGCGGCCAGCGCGGCCTGGTGGCTGGCCTGTGCGGCGCTCAGGCTGGCCTGCGAGGTATCGAGCGCGGTGCGCGAGATGAAGCCCTGCTCGACCAGCGCACGGTTGTTGCTGAACTGGCGCTGCGCAATGTCCACCTGCGCGCGCGCCGCGTCGGCCTGCTCCTGCGCCTGGCGCACGCGCGCCTGCGACTCGGTGGGGTCGATGCGCGCGACGACCTGCCCGGCGCGCACGCTGTCGCCCTCGCGCAGCTCCAGGCCCTGCAGCTCGCCGGGCACGCGCGCCTTGATCACGGCGCTTTGCACGGCACGCACCGTGCCCGTGATGGGCAGCGTGAGCGGCAGGCGCTGGCGCTGCGCGGTCCAGAGCTCGTCCGCGGCGATCTGCATGACCACCTCCTTGGCGGCGGGGGCGGAGAGCGCCTGCTGCTGCGCCTTGCGTGCGCCGATGGCGCGCAGCGCGCCCGCGGCCACCAGGGCGAGGGCCACGGCGGCAATGGTCCAGGGAATCCAGCGTTTCATGGAGAGGGCTCGGAGGGGGTGGAAAAGGGGGGGGGTGGCGAGCGGCGCCTTAGGCCAGCAGGCCTTGCAGCAGGGTCTCTGCCTGGTGGGCGAGGTAGTCCTCGGGGTCGAAGTCCGCGCCGGCAGGGACGCAGGCGCTGACCGAGTGCTTCCAGAGCATGAGGAAGATCATGGGGGCCAGCACGCTGTAGACGGCGTAGTCCAGGGCGACGGGGCGGAACTCGCCGCGCGCCACGCCGCGCTCGAGCAGGCTGCGGATGAGCTGCTGGCCCGGCACGATGACCTCCTGCTGGTAGAACAGCGCGAGATCGGGGAAATTGCAGGCCTCGCTCATGATCAGCTTGGTGATGCCCGAGGCGCGCGTCGAACCTATCGATACCCACCAGGTGCGCAAGCCGTAGCGCAGCATGTCGGCCGTGCTGCCCTCGAAATGCTGCAGTTCGCTGCGCCATTCGGCGAAGCGGCCCACGATGTTCTCGCGCACCACCGCCTTGAACAGCTCTTCCTTGCTCGGGAAGTACAGGAACAGCGTGCCCTTGGACACCCCGGCGCGCGCCGCCACTTCCTCCACGCGCGTGGCGGCGTAGCCCTTCTCGACGAACAGGTCGAGCGCGGCGTCCAGCAACTCGCCCGGCCGCGCTTCCTTGCGGCGCTCGCGCTTGCTGGACGAAGGGGAGGAGGCGGAATCGATCAAGACAAGGGCCCTTAGTGACTGACTGGTTAGTAATGTAGCAAAAGCCGCTGCGGCAGGCAATGCGGGCAAAGCCCCCACCCGGGTCATGGCCCGCCGGGCAGCGGCGCCGGGGCCCTGCCTATGATGCGCAGGCGCGCGGGGCCAGCCTGCCCGCAGCGCCTTTTCTAGTGAGCCCTGCCATGACCTCTGCTGCACCCGCCCCGGGTTTCCCCGCGTTATTTGCCCACGCCCCGCGCCTGACCGTGCGCGACCCGCTGGCAGACTTTCTGGGCGCCGCGCCCGGCGGCGTGATGGAGTACCAGTACCAGGATGCCGTGCGCCTGGCTGGGCATTCCTGCCCCACGGTGGCCGGTGCCTGGCTCATGACGGTGCGCGGACTGCGCGCGCTCTATGGCAGCGCCCTGCCGGTGCGCGGCGAGATCGAGGCGGCCCTGCGCGATGCGCGCGACCAGGGCGTGACGGGCGTGGTGGCCAGCGTGGTGCAACTGCTCACCGGCGCGGCGGCCGAGACGGGTTTCCAGGGCGTGGGGCCGGCGCACCGGTTTGCGCGCCAGGGCCTGCTCTCCTTCGGCCAGGAGCTGCAGGGCGAGCTGGCCCTGCGGCGGCGCGACACGGGCAGCGCCGTGCAGGTGCGCTTCGACGCCTCGGCCGTGCCCTGGCCGCCGGAGATGCGCGCCCTGCTGCCGCGGGCCATCGCCGGGCAGGCCAGCGCGGCAGAGCGGGAGCGCTTCGGTCAGCTGTGGCAGGAGCGCGTGCGCGCCATCCTGATCGACCATGCCGAGGATGCGCACATGGTGCAGGTGGAGCGCGCGGACGGCTTCAGAGCGCCAGGCCCTTGAGGTACTGCCGGAACGCGCCGCCCACCTCGGGGTGCTGCAGCGCCAGCTCCACGGTGGCTTCGAGGAAGCCTTCCTTGCTGCCGCAGTCGTAGCGCTTGCCGGCGTATTGGTAGGCGTAGACGGCCTCCTGCTCCAGCAGGCGGGCGATGGCGTCGGTGAGCTGGATTTCGCCGCCCACGCCGCGCGGCTGGCTGCGGATGAGCCCGAAGATGGCCGGCGTGAGGATGTAGCGCCCGGCCACGCCCATGCGCGACGGCGCCTGCTCGGGCGCCGGCTTTTCCACGATGGCGTCGATGCGCAGCAGCGCCCCGCCCGCGGCCGCGCCCTGGACGATGCCATAGCGCCGCGTGTGCTCCAGCGGCACCTCCTGCACGGCCAGCAGCGAGCGGCCTTGCTTCTGGAAGGCCGCGGTCATCTGCGCCATCACGCCGGGGCCGCCGGGCGCGCCGGCCATCAGGTCGTCGGCCAGCAGCACGGCAAAGGGCTCGTCGCCCACCAGCGCCTCGGCGCACAGCACGGCATGGCCCAGGCCCAGCGAGCGCGGCTGGCGCACGTAGGCGCAATCCATGTCCGCGGGCTGCACCGAGCGCACCAGGGCCAGCAGTTCCTGCTTGTGCGCGGCCTCCAGCTCGCTTTCCAGTTCGTAGGCGGTATCGAAATGGTCCTCGATGGCGCGCTTGCTGCGGCCGGTGACGAAGATCATGTGGCGTATGCCGGCCTCGTAGGCCTCCTCGACGGCGTACTGGATCAGCGGCTTGTCCACCACCGGCAGCATCTCCTTGGGCGAGGCCTTGGTGGCGGGCAGGAAGCGCGTGCCCAGGCCGGCAACGGGGAAGACGGCCTTGCGGACGCGGGTGCTGGGGGCCATGGTGTATGCTCCTGAAAAGTGAGCTGCTGGCGCTTGTTTTACAAGATTTTCAGATGGAAAAAATGCTGAAAACCTTGACAGGAAAGCGCAAGCAGCTCTTTGTTTGATAGCGGCGACCCAGGGATGCGGGCGCCTCAGGCGCCCAGGCGGGCCCGTTGCTCCTGCACGCGCGCCAGCGTGGCGCTGAAGTCGGCCACGCGCTTTTTCTCCTGCTCGATCACGGCCGGCGGCGCCTTGGCCACGAAGGCCTCGTTCGAGAGCTTGGCGTGGGCCTTGGCGATCTCGCCCTCCAGGCGCGCGGCCTCCTTGGCCAGGCGGGCCTTCTCGGCCGCCACGTCGATCTCCACGAACAGCGCCAGGCGCGCGTCGCCCACCACGTTGACCGGCGCGTTCTGCGCCGCCTGGGCCCAGGCGCTGGCGTCGTCGAACACCTGGACCTCGCTGAGCTTGGCCAGGTTGGCCAGCACGGCGGCGTTGGCGCGCAGGAAGGCGGCCTCGTCGGCGGTGTCGGCCAGGGCCAGCAGGGGCAGGCGTTGCGCCGGGGAGATGCCCATCTCGCCGCGCAGGGTGCGGCAGGCGTCCACCATCAGCTTGAGGCGCGCGACGTAGGCGATGGCGCCCTCGTCGATCTTCTCCGGCTGGGCTTCGGGGTAGCGGGCGATGGCAATGGACGCGCCCTCAATGCGCGCCACGGGCGCCACCACCTGCCACAGCGCCTCCGTGACGAAGGGGATGATGGGGTGCGCCAGGCGCAGGATGGCCTCGAGCGTGCGGATCAGCGTGCGGCGCGTGGCGCGCTGCTGCGCCACGCTGCCCGTCTGGATCTGCACCTTGGCGATCTCCAGGTACCAGTCGCAGAACTCGTTCCAGACGAAGTCGTAGATCGTGCTCGCCACGTTGTCCAGGCGGTACTCGGCAAAGCCCCGGGCGACCTCGGCCTCCACCTTCTGCAGTGCGGAGACGATCCAGCGGTCGGGCTGGCTGAACTGCATATAGGCTTCGCTGCAACTGCCGTCGCCGTCAAAACCGCAGTCGTAGCCCTCACAGTTCATGAGCACGAAGCGGCTCGCGTTCCACAGCTTGTTGCAGAAGTTGCGGTAGCCCTCGCAGCGCTTGCTGTCGAAGTTGATGCTGCGCCCCAGCGACGCCAGCGACGCGAAGGTAAAGCGCAGCGCGTCGGCGCCGTAGGCCGGAATGCCCTCGGGGAATTCCTTTTGCGTGGCCTGGCGCACCTTGGGCGCGGTCTCGGGGCGGCGCAGGCCCTGGGTGCGCTTGTCCAGCAGGGGCTCCAGGGCAATCCCGTCGATCAGGTCCACCGGGTCGAGCACGTTGCCCTCGGACTTGCTCATCTTCTTGCCCTGCGCGTCCAGCACCAGGCCGTGGATGTAGACGTGCTTGAACGGCACGCGGCCCGTGAAGTGCGTGGTCATCATGATCATCCGGGCGACCCAGAAGAAGATGATGTCGTAACCCGTCACCAGCACGCTGCTGGGCAGGTAGAGGTTGTAGTCGTCGGTGGCGGCGTTGCCTTGTTCAGGCCAGCCCATGGTGGAGAAGGGCACGAGCGCGCTGGAGTACCAGGTGTCGAGCACGTCTTCATCACGCTTGAGAGTCTTGCCCGGGGCCTGGGCCTGCGCTTCGGCCTCGTCGCGCGCCACGTAGACTTGGCCTGCCTCGTCGTACCAGGCCGGAATCTGGTGGCCCCACCAGAGCTGGCGCGAGATGCACCAGTCCTGGATGTTGTTCATCCACTGGTTGTAGGTGTTGATCCAGTTCTCGGGCACAAACTGCACCTGGCCGCTGGCCACCGCGTCAATGGCTTTTTGCGCAATGCTCTTGCCCGTGGCGTCGCCTGCGCCCACCTTGTTCATGGCCACGAACCACTGGTCGGTCAGCATGGGCTCGATGACCTGGCCGGTGCGCGTGCAGATGGGCACCATGAGCTTGTGCTTCTTGGTCTCGACCAGCAGGCCCAGGGCTTCGAGGTCGGCCACCACGGCCTTGCGGGCCACGAAGCGGTCCATGCCGCGGTATTTTTCCGGGGCGTTGTCGTTCACCGTGGCCTGCAGGGTGAGTACGCAAATCATCGGCAGTTGGTGGCGCTGGCCGACCTGGTAGTCGTTCTGGTCGTGCGCGGGCGTGACCTTCACCACGCCGGTGCCGAATTCGCGGTCCACGTATTCGTCGGCGATCACCGGGATCTGGCGGTCGCACAGCGGCAGATTCACCCTCTGGCCGATCAGGTGCTTGTAGCGCTCATCCTCGGGGTGCACCATCACGGCCACGTCGCCCAGCATGGTCTCGGGGCGCGTGGTGGCCACCACGAGCTGGCCCGAGCCGTCGGCCAGCGGGTAGGCGATGTGCCACAGCGAGCCGTCCTTCTCCTCGTTCTCCACCTCCAGGTCGGACACGGCGGACTGCAGCTTGGGGTCCCAGTTGACCAGGCGCTTGCCGCGGTAGATCAGGCCCTGCTGGTACAGGCGCACGAAGGTTTCGGTGACCACCTGGGAGAGCTTGTCGTCCATGGTGAAGTATTCGCGGCTCCAGTCCACGCTGTCGCCCAGGCGGCGCATCTGCGTGGTGATGGTGTTGCCCGACTGCTCCTTCCACTCCCACACCTTGGCGACGAAGTTCTTGCGCCCCAGGTCGTGGCGGCTCACGCCCTGCTCCTGCAACTGGCGCTCCACCACGATCTGCGTGGCGATGCCCGCGTGGTCGGTGCCCGGCACCCAGGTGGTGTTGAACCCCTTCATGCGGTGGTAGCGCGTGAGGCTGTCCATGATGGTCTGGTTGAACGCATGGCCCATGTGCAGCGTGCCCGTCACGTTGGGCGGCGGCAACTGGATGCAGAACGCGGGCTGGCCGGCGTCGGGCTGGCCGCTTCCGCGCACGCCGGCGGTGCCGTAGCCGCGCCGCTCCCATTCGGGGCCCCAGTGGGCCTCCAGCTGCGCGGGCTCGAAGGACTTGGACAGGGATTGCAGGCCGGGTTGCTGGACGGAATCGGTCATGGGTGCGCTGGTGGGTCAAGAGCAACAGCATCTCTCGGGATGCTGTTGGGCCACTGGGCGTGGCGGGATAGGGAGGCTGCGATTTTAAGCGAAGGCCCTGGTGGCCACTGTGCTGCGAGCAGCGCGTGGAGGCGGCTTCGAACTGTCTGGTGCGTCGTGCACCGGGGGGCCAAGCGCCGGGCCAGGCAGGGCAGTGGTCAGCGCGGCGCTGTCTTGCGCACAGCGCCATGGCATGTGGCTCCGCCGGAGCACAAAAAAACCCGCCGTCCCGGAGGGCGGCGGGTTGCCGTGTGGCAGCGCGGCCGGCGCTTACTGCTTGACGGCCTCGATCTGGGCGATCAGGCGCACGTTCTTGGCAAATCCCCAGTCGATGCCGTAGTTCATGCCCCACTGCGTGCGGTCGATGGTGGCCTCGAAGTCGCCGCCACAGACCTCGCGCTTGAGCATGGGGCTTTGGTAGCAGTTGAACTGGTTGGCCTTGAAGGTCACGGGCGCGGTCTTGCCCAGCAGCGTGAGCTGGCCCGTCACTTCCGTCACCTTGTCGCCGTTGAACACGAACTTGTCGGACACGAAGCTGATCTTCGGGTGCTGGGCCGCGTTGAACAGGTCGGCGCTCTGCAGGTGCTTGTCGAAGGACGGCGTGCCGGTGTTGATCGACGTGGCATCGAAGCTGATCTCCACCTTGCCGGTCTTGCCTGCGCGGTCGAACTGTACGCTGCCTTCCTTCTTGTCGAAGCGGCCGCGGTTCACGGCGGCGCCGAAGTGGTTGATCTCGAAGGTGACGAAGGTGTGCGTCGGGTCGATGGCGTAGGCGGCCGTTTCGGCGTGGGCGATGCTGCTGCCCAGGGTAGCGGCTGCGGCCAGGGCGAAGAGGGAAATGCGCATGAGAAGTCTCCTGAAGGAAGGGAACAAAGGGAACAAAGGGAAAAGGTCCGGGGCCGGTCAGAGCTTGCCCACGCCCGTGAGCGCGAGCGAGAACTTCACCTGCACCTCGTCGGCCACCATGGAGGTGTCGGCCCATTCGCCGTCGCCGATCTTGAAGGCCAGGCGCTTGAGCGGCAGGCTGCCGGTGGCGGTCGTGGTGCTGCCCGATTGGGCAAGCTGCACGGGGACATTCACGTTCACCGCCGTGCCCTTGATGGTGAGCTTGCCCGCCACATCGAACTTGCCACCGCCCAGCGCCTTGATGCTGGAGGACTCGAAGGTGGCCTGCGGGAACTGGACCACGTTGAACCAGACCGGCTTGGGCAGCTCGGCGTCGGTTTCGCGCGCGCCCATGGTGGCGCTGCCGGTGTCCACCGTGAAGCGGATGCGGCTGGTGGCCAGCTTGGCGGGGTCGAAGGCGACCTGGGCGTCGAACTTCTTGAACTGGCCCTGCAGGGGCACGCCCATTTGCTTGGCCGTGAAGCTGACGCTGCTTTGCGCGGCGACGAGCTGCTGCTGGCCCAGGGCCGGCAGGCAGGCGCCGAGTGCGGCGGCAGCCGCCAGGGTGGGGAGGAGGGAGCGCAATGGAGACATGGCGATAGGCAAGAGAAGGCAAGGAAAATCAACGGCCGGGAAGCATGCGCGCCAGCAGGCCGTCGCGGTCCACCCAGTGGTGCTTGAGTGCCGCGGCGACATGCGCCAGCACCAGCAGCGCCAGCGACATGGCCAGCACGCTGTGGGCGAGCTGGAAGGCGTCGGCCAGCGCCTTGCTCACGGGCACGAAGTCGGGCAGGGCGATGCGGCCGAACCACACGACGGGAAAGCCCGCGGCCGAGCTGTAGGCCCAGCCCGCCAGCGGCACGGCAAAGAACAGCAGGTACATGAGCACATGCGTGGCCTGGTGGGCCTGCCGCTGCCAGCCCGGCATGGCCTGCAGCACGCTGGCCGGCAGCGGGGGCGCAGGGCGCGCCAGGCGCCACAGCAGGCGCACGAGCGAGAGCGCCAGCACCGCGATGCCCGCCCATTTGTGCCAGTTGTAGAGCTTGAGGCGCTGGGGCGATACCGGCAGGTCCACCATGTAGACGCCGACGCCGAACATGGCGACCAGCATCAGCGCCAGCAGCCAGTGCAGGGCGATGGCAAGACCGTGGTAGCGGGCAGGAGGTGTCGGGGCCATGGTGCAGTCCGGTGGAGCAGAAAACCCGCATTGCAGTGCGGGAACCAGGCCAGTGTAGAGGCCTGACCCTTCACGAAGTTTCAAGCGAATTGACGTTGATAGTCAAAAAAGTTGAATTCTCAGGCCCCCACCCGCTGCGGCCTGGGGCGCCCGGGGGCTGTGCGGCAGAGCGCGGCAGGCTCAGTGCGCCAGCGCCGCCTGCTTCCAGGCGTGGGCGGCCGCGGCGGCGTCGTTGCGCCGTTCGGCCAGCTCGGCCAGCGTGCGCCAGGCACGGCGCTGCAGGCCTGCGTCCTGCAGTTGCGGCGCCGCCTGGGTCAGCTGCTGCTGGGCCTTGCCCCAGAGCTGGCGCTGCACGCAGGCCATGCCGGCCAGGTACTGCAGGTGCGCGTCGCGCGGGTTGGCCTGCTGGGCGGCTTCGATGCGTGCGAGCCAGGCGGCGTCCAGGCCGGCAAGCGCGGATTCCAGCGCCGCGATGAGGCGCTGACCCTGGGGCTGCGCGAGCGCGCCGGGCAGCTCCACCGCCTGCTGCCATACCGGCAGCAGCCATTGGCGCACCTGCGCGCCGTCGCCGCCCAGCAGCGCCAGGCGTTGGGCCGCGTGGACGGCGATGTCGGGCATGGCACGGTCCTGCGCGTCCAGCGCGAGCCAGGCGGCCTGCAGTTGGGCCGGGTCGTGCGCCTGGTTGAGCAGCTCGATCGCCAGGCCGCGCACCAGGCTGCGCGCCGCGTCGCTGGAGAAGGCGCGGTGCTTGCCGAGCAGGCGCGCCGTGTCCAGTGCCTCGCGCGTGCGCCCGGCCAGGCGGCTGGCCTTGAGACGGATGCGCAGCGCCAGGGTGCGCCGTGCCGCGCCCTGGGGCAACTCGGCCAGGCGCTCGAGCGCGCCTTCGGCGTCGCGGTCGTCCAGGCTCCAGCGTGCGGCGCGCAGTTGCGCGCCCTCCAGCAGCTCCTGGGTTCCGTGGCGGCGCGCGCGGGCCTGGCCCAGCGCCTGTTCCAGGTAGGCGTCGCGCAGCTTGCCGTCCTGCAGGGCGTGCGAGGTCTCGGCCGCCACCATGTGCGCCAGGGCGCGCAACTGGGGACCGTAGGGCGGCGCCTTGCCTTCGGCGTGCAGGCCCTGCTCCTGCTCCAGCGCGGCGAGCGCGGCCTTGCGCGCGCGCAGAAAGCGCCCGCCCAGCATTTGCACGAAGGCGTCGAGCAGGGCGGCGTGCATGGCGCGTTCACGCTGCTGCAGGCGCCAGCGGCGCGCCTGGCGCGGCAGTTCGAGCAGCGCGCCCAGGGCGCGCAGGGCCGCGTGCAGGGTGACGAAGCCCAGGGCCAGCAGCACGAGCACCAGGTTGAGCGAGAGGTCCACGCGCCAGGGCGGCCAGAACAGCGTCACCGTGCCCTGGTTGTTGCCGGCGAACAGGGCCACGGCCACGGCCGTCGCGAACAGTGCCAGGAGCCAGAGGGTTGCGCGCATCGGGGTCGCTTTCCGGGAGAGCGCTCAGCGCCCGGCGGCGGCCGTGGCCAGCGCTGCGAGGGTCTCGTCGGGCCGCGGCAGTTCGGCCACCTTCATGGAGGCCTGCACCTGCTGCAGCGCCGTCGCGGCGGCCTGGGTGCGGCGCGCGGCGGGGTCGAAATAGCGGTTGAGCGCGTTGGTGGCGGCCTGCAGGTCGGCGCGCGCCGAGTCGAACTGCCGCGCCAGTATGCCCATGCGCGCATTGAGCAGCTTGAGCTTGAGGTTCTCGCGCAGGAAGAAGGCCTGCTCCGGCGCCAGCAGCACGGCTTCGGGCCGTTCGATGCGGCTCACGCGTACCAGGCCGCGGACCTCGTCGAGCACCACGTCCAGGGAGCGCTGCAGCCAGGCCAGCCAGACGCTGTCCTGCACGGCGCTGGTGCTGCCGACCGGGGCCTGGCCCGACAGGCGCCGCACGGCGCTGGCCTGGGCCACGGCGTTGAGCAGGGGCAGCTCGTCGGTCTGGCGCACGAGATCGTCGAGCCGGGCGAGCAGGCCTGCGGTGTCGGTGACGCTGGCGCCGCCCACGCGCTCGAGGTCGTGCGCGATGGCGCGCTGCACCGGCGCCAGGCGTGGCTGGGCGGCGCGCTCGATGCGTTGCTGCGCGCTCTTGAGCGCGGCCACCAGCGGCTCCAGGCTGCCGGTGAGCTGGGCCTGCTGCTGTGCCAGGCGCAGGCCCGATTCGATGTCCACCACGAGGTTTTCGTCGCGCGAGCGCGAGAGGCTTTGCATCAGCTCTTCGAGCTGCCCGCGCTGCAGGGCGACTTCGTTGACACGCGCCTCCTGCACGGCCAGCCGGGCCGTGGCCTCGGTGACCTGCTCCTGTGCCTGCCGCGCAAGGGTGCGTGCCTCTATGGCCTGGGTGCCGGCGTCCTGGCTCTGGCGCGCGAGCTGCTCCTGGATATGGCCCAGCTTTTGCCACAGCAGCACGCTGCTGACCAGGCCCGCGGCGGCGGCGGTGGCGGTCACGGCCAGCAGCAGGCGCCCGGCGCCTGCGGCGGGCGCAGCCGCGGGCGGCGCCGCGGTGGCGGGTGCGGCGTCTGCGGGCGCGGACTCGGGGACGGAACTCATGGCAGGGATTCTATCGACGCCAGCACATCGCGCAGGGCCGGGCGGCATTCGTATACGCTGCCAAACCCCGCGGCCCGGGCCGCCTGGGCGATGCGCGGGTGCGTGGCCAGCGCGCGCGCGCCGTGCCAGTCCTGGCCGGGCAGGGCGGCGCGCAGGTGGTCCACGGCCTGGGAGCTGCTCAGCAGCCAGAGCGCTCCGTCGCCCGCGGCCTCCTGGGCCTGGCGGCGCTGCGCCGCGTCCCACTGGGGCGCGGAGCGCGTGTAGGCGACGGTGAAGTCCACCTGCCCGCCTGCGGCCCGGATCTGCCGGGCCAGCCAGTCGCGCCCCGTGCCTTCTTCTGCGGCGCCCGCCTCGGTGCCGCGCACGATGAGCACGCGCGTGCCCGGCACCACCTGCGCGGCCACCTGGGGCCACAGGGCTTCGGAGTCGAATTGCGTGGCGTCGGCGGCCGGGGTGTCGATGCGCGCGCCGTCCACGCCCAGGGCGCGCAGGGCCCGGGCGGTGCCGGGGCCGGGCGACCATACTCTTGAATGGATAGCGCCTTGCGCTTGCTGGGAAAAGGCCAGGGCCGTTTTTTCATCAAAAAAATGCTGGGCGGCATTGCTGCTCACGACCATGACGGCGCCGTAGGCGCCGTGCTGCACGCGTGCGCGCGCCTGCGCCAGCGCACCGGGGTCGGCGGGCGGGCCGATGGCGATCAGCGGCAGCGCGCAGGCGTCGATGCCGTGCGCGCGCAATTGTTCCGCCCACTGCAGCGCCTCGCGCTCGGGCCGGGTGACGATGATGCGGGCCATGCGGCGCGGGGCTCAGCCGGTGGCGCCGCCGGCGCGCAGTTGCTCGGCGGCCTGCCGGCCCAGGGCGTCGGCCTGCTCCAGCGTGCTGCAGGGGCCCTGGGCGCTGGCGCGCACCAGGCCGACGCGACCCTCGGGGTCGCCCCAGGCAGCGTCGATGTGCAGCAGGCCGCCTTCGAGGCGCGCGTGCGCGGCCAGCGGCATGGAGCAACTGCCGCCCATGCTGCGGCTGACGGCGCGCTCGGCGGTCACGGTGATCCAGGTGGGCAGGTGGGCCAGCGGTGCCAGGGCGTCCACCAGGTCCTGGCGGTCGGCGCGCACCTCGATGCCCAGCGCGCCCTGGCCGGCGGCGGGCAGCATGTCGGTGGTGGAGAATTCGGCGCGGATGCGCGCGCCCAGGCCCAGGCGCTTGAGGCCCGCGGCCGCGAGCACGATGGCGTCGTACTGGCCTTCGTCGAGCTTGCGCAGGCGCGTGTCCAGGTTGCCGCGCAGCGGCTCGATCTTCAGGTCGGGGCGCAGCGCGTGCAGCAGCACCTGGCGGCGCAGGCTGGACGTGCCGACCACGGCGCCCGGGGGCAGGTCCTGCAGGCGGGCGTAGCGCGGCGAGACGAAGGCGTCGCGCGGGTCTTCGCGCTCCATCACGCAGGCCAGGGCGAAGCCGTCCGGCAGCTCCATGGGCACGTCCTTGAGCGAGTGCACGGCGATCTGCGCGCGCCCGTCGTGCAGGGCGGTCTCCAGCTCCTTGACGAACAGGCCCTTGCCGCCGACCTTGCTCAGGGAGCGGTCCAGGATCTGGTCGCCCAGCGTGGTCATGCCCAGCAGCGCCACGCTGTGCCCGCGCGCGCGCAGCAGGGCCTGGACATGTTCGGCCTGCCACAGGGCCAGGCGGCTCTCGCGTGTGGCAATCACGATGGGAAGCGGGGAGGTGCTGGGAGTCGTCATGCGGGTGCGCCAGAAGAAAAGCAGCCCGGGATGCTAGCATGCTGCGCCGCAGCAGATGCGCCCGGCGTCTGCTCTGCACCATCCCAGGAGACCATCGCAGTGACCGCGAAGAAGAATGACAAGGATTTGCCGCTGATCCAGGACATCCGCCTGCTCGGGCGCATTCTGGGCGACGTGATCCGTGAGCAGGAGGGAGACGCCGCGTTTGCGCTCATCGAGCAGATCCGCCAGTTGTCCGTGGCGTTCCGGCGCGATGCGGACCACGAGGCCGACAAGGCGCTGAAGAAGCTGCTCAAGGGCCTGAGCGCGGACCAGACCGTGAGCGTGATCCGCGCCTTCACCTACTTCAGCCACCTGGCCAACCTGGCCGAGGACCGGCACCACATCCGCCGCCGCACCATCCGCGAGCGCGCCGGCGACACGCAGGAGGGCAGCATCGACGTGGCGCTCGCACGCCTGCGCTGGGCGGGCATTGCGCCCGATGCCATCGTGCAGACGCTGGCGCACAGCTACCTCTCGCCCGTGCTCACGGCCCACCCCACCGAGGTGCAGCGCAAGAGCATCCTGGACGCCGAGCGCGACATCGCCCAACTGCTGGCGGCGCGCGACGACATCGCCGAGCGCGCCCAGCTCTACAAGGCCGGGCGCGACGCGCTCACCCCGCGCGCGCTGGCCGCCAACGAGGCGCAACTGCGCGCGCGCGTGGCGCAGCTGTGGCAGACGCGCCTGCTGCGCTACAGCAAGCTCACGGTGGCCGACGAGATCGAGAACGCGCTGTCCTACTACGAGGCCACGTTCCTGCGCGAGATCCCGCGCATCTACGCCGACCTGGAGAACGCCCTGGGCCAGACGCGCGTGCACAGCTTTCTGCGCATGGGCCAATGGATAGGGGGCGACCGCGACGGTAACCCCAACGTCACTGCCGAGACCCTGGTGCAGGCACTGCGCCGCCAGAGCGAGGTGGCGCTGCGCCACTACCTGACCGAGGTGCACCTGCTGGGCAGCGAGCTGTCGCTGTCGGCGCGCCTGGTCGGTGTCACACCGGCCATGCAGGCCCTGGCGGACAGCTCGCCCGACACCAGCGAGCACCGCCGCGACGAGCCCTACCGCCGCGCGCTCACCGGCATTTATGCGCGGCTGGCGGCCACGCTCGCGCAGCTCAGCGGCGGCGTGGCGGCGCGCCATGCCGTGGCGCCGCAAAACCCCTATGCGGACGCTGCCGGCTTCCTGGCCGAGCTGCGCACCATCGAGGAGTCGCTGCAGGCGCACCACGGGGCGCCGCTGGCCAGCGAGCGCCTGCAGCCCCTGATCCGCGCCGTGGAGGTGTTCGGCTTTCACCTGGCCACGGTGGACCTGCGCCAGAGCTCGGACCAGCACGAGCGCGTCGTCGCCGAGCTGCTCGCCGCAGCGCGCATCGAGCCGGACTACGCCGCCCTGGACGAAGCCGCGCGCCGCGCGGTGCTGCTGCGCCTGCTGCGCGATGCGCGGCCGCTGCGCGTGGTGGGGGCGCAGTACTCCGAGCACACGCGCGCGGAGATCGCCATCTTCGAGACCGCACTGCGCATGCGCCAGGCCTACGGTGCAGCCGCCATCCGCCACTACATCATCAGCCACACCGAAACGGTGAGCGACCTGCTGGAAGTGCTGCTGCTGCAGAAGGAGGTGGGCCTGCTGCGCGGCACGCTGGACGAGCCCGCCGCCAGCCCGCCCGGAGCGGCGCCCGGGGCCGTGGCCGACCTCATCGTCGTGCCGCTGTTCGAGACCATCGAGGACCTGCGCAACGCCGCGGACATCATGCGCGCCTTCTACCAGCTGCCCGGCGTGGCGGCCATGGTGCAGCGCAGCGGGGCCGAGCAGGACATCATGCTGGGCTACAGCGACAGCAACAAGGACGGCGGCATCTTCACCAGCAACTGGGAGCTGTACCGCGCCGAGATCGCGCTGGTGGACCTGTTCGACGAACTGCCCGGCATCCGCCTGCGCATGTTCCATGGCCGCGGCGGCACCGTGGGGCGCGGCGGCGGCCCGAGCTACCAGGCCATCCTGGCCCAGCCGCCGGGCACGGTGCGCGGGCAGATCCGCCTGACCGAGCAGGGCGAGGTCATCGCCTCCAAGTACGCCAACCCGGAGATCGGCCGGCGCAACCTCGAAACCCTGGTCGCCGCCACGCTGGAGGCCACGCTGCTGCAGCCGACCAAACCGGCGACCAAGGTGTTTCACGAGGCGGCCGAGCAGCTCTCGCGCGCCAGCATGGCGGCCTACCGCGCGCTGGTGTACGAGACGCCGGGCTTTGCCGACTATTTCTTCAGCGCCACGCCCATCCGCGAGATCGCCGAGCTCAACATCGGCTCGCGCCCGGCCTCGCGCAAGCCCAGCCAGAAGATCGAGGACCTGCGCGCCATCCCCTGGGGCTTCAGCTGGGGCCAGTGCCGCCTCACGCTGCCCGGCTGGTACGGCTTCGGCACGGCGGTGCATGCCTTTCTGCACGAGAGCGGCCGGCCGCCGGCAGCGCAACTGGCGCTGCTGCGCAAGATGGTGCGGCAATGGCCGTTCTTCAGCGCGCTGCTGTCCAACATGGACATGGTGCTCGCCAAGAGCGATCTGGCCCTGGCCTCGCGCTACAGCGAGCTGGTGCAGGATGCGCGCCTGCGCAAGAAGGTCTTTACCGCCATCGAGCAGGAGTGGCAGCGCACGGCCGACGCGCTGGCGCGCATCACGGGCGAGAAGGAGCGCCTGGCCAGCAACACCGCGCTGGCGCGCTCCATCAAGCATCGCTTTCCGTACATCGACCCGCTGCACCACCTGCAGGTCGAGCTGGTGCGCCGCTGGCGTGCCGGGCAGGGCGACGAGCGCGTGCAGACGGGCATCCACATCTCCATCAACGGGATTGCGGCGGGGCTGCGCAATACGGGGTGATTGGCGCGGAAATCCGGCGCTGTTGCGCCGATTGCCGCGGCTGGCGCGCCGTACCATGGGCGCATGCCATTCCTGACCGATGACCGCTCCTGCCGCCGTGCCGCGCCGTGGGCGCTGCTGCTGGCGGCGGCCGTGCTGGCCGCAGGCTGCGGCACGCTCGATGTGCCGCGCGCCGACAACTACCCGGCCACGGGGCAACCGAAGGCCCGTGCCGTGCACCACTGGGATGTGCTGGCCGGTGACGTGGCCGCGCGCGTGGCCCAGAAAATCGCCGGCTGGCCCGAAGGCGAGCACCCCATCCATGTGCGCGTGGCGGAATCGTCCGCCTTTGAACAGGGCTTTGGCAAGCTGCTGGCCGTGCAACTGCTCGAGCGCGGCGTTGCCCTGTCCCAGGAGCCGGCCGCCGTGGAGCTGCTGGTCCAGACCCAGGTCGTGCAGCACCAGGCGGGTGTGCGCAACGGTCTGGCCATGCCCTGGACGCGCCTGGCGGCCGGCGTGGCCGTGGTGCGCGACTGGCACCGCTACGCGCAGTCGGCGGCCTCGGGGGTGGCCAGCGGCCTGGCCCTGGGCATGGCGGTGGACATGGCCGAGCAGCACACCCAGGGTGCGGCCGCGGGCGGCCCTACGCGCACCGAGGTGCTCGTGACGACCCTGCTGCAGGCCGGGGGACGCTATCTTGCGGGCTCGGCCGACGTGTACTACATCGAACCCGAGGACGCCGTGCTCTATCTGCCGCCCCCGCCGGCGGTGCCGCTGGCCCCCGTCAAGAGCTGGAAGGTCGTGACGCCATGACGCGCCGTCTGCTGCTGTGCATGCACCTGGCGCTGGCCCTCGGCGTGCCGGGCTGTGCGGGCTATTACTACGGCGAGCGGGGCGGGGCGGCGGTGCGCACCGACGTGCTGCAGGCCAATTACCAGGCGGTGGACCGGCTGCTGGAGACGGCGGAGCTCGATCCGCGGCGCAGCGTGCTGGTGGCGACGCTGGTCAACGTGGACCGGCTGCAGGAGTCCTCGCGCCTGGGCCGGATCTTCTCCGAGCAGATTGCCGGGCGCCTGGTGCAGCGCGGCGTGCCGGTGGCGGAGCTGCGCCTGCGCGAGCAATTGGTGCTGCACCCGGGGCAGGGCGAGCTGCTGCTCTCGCGCGAGCTGCGCGAGGTCAGCCAGGCGCATGACGCGCAGGCCGTGGTGGTGGGCACCTACGCGGTGTCCGGCGCCATGGTGTATGTGAGCCTCAAGCTCGTCCATCCGCAGGGCAACCAGGTGGTGGCCGCCAGCGACTACGCGCTGGCGCTGGACGACAATCTGCGCGGGCTGCTGCAGGGGCGCTGATTGTGCTCCTGAAGATATAGCTGCTCGCGCTTGCTCAGCAAGCGCTGCAGGCCTTTTTTGCTCTCAGTGCAGCATCAGCGCGCCGGCGTTCTTGCTCTTGCCTGCGCGGGCCGGCGGGTTGCACAGGCCGCAGGTGTAGTGGCGGTTTTCGTACAGCTCGGTCACGAACATGCCGCCGCACTGCGCGCATTTGGTGCGCTGGAGCATGCCTGCATCCACGAATTTCACCAGGCGCCAGGCGCGCGTGAACGAGAGCAGCGGCTCCACCTGGGCCGTGGCGATCTGCTCGGTGTAGAGGCGGTAGGCCTTGGTGAGCTGGTCCACCGGGTCCAGGGCGATGCCCTTGGCCAGGTACTCGTAGATGTTGAGGAACAGCGAGCTGTGGATGTTTTCCTGCCAGGTGAGGAACCAGTCGGTCGAGAACGGCAACTGGCCCTTGGAGGGCGACTTGCCCGCGATCTCCTTGTACAGGCGGATCAGGCGCTCGTAGGACAGCGTGGTTTCCGACTCGAGCACCTGCATGCGCGCGCCCATCTGGATCAGCATGGCCGCGCGCTCGATCTGGCGCGACTCGTTGAGCACGCTCTTGACCGGTGCGCTGGTCTTGGCGGTCTTTTTGGCGGCGGGGCGGGTGGGGGTCTCGGTCGTCATGGCAGAACTCCGTGGAGAAGGGCGGGGCGGGTGCTCAGAGCACTTCGGAGGCGCGGCTGGCCATCAGGATGTTGGCGTGCAGCGTATTCGTTGCCTCGTTGCCCACCTTGCTGGGCGCGTGGTTGGTGAGCAGGCCCCAGACGAGGTTGTCGTCCACGCGGAAGCTGCAAAGAAGCGTGTTTCTGGCCGCCAGTTTCATCAGTTGCGCGGCCGACAGCGATGCCAGAATATCGGCAGCCTCTTCGTTCAGGCCCAGGCGGAAAACGGCTTCGGCCTTGTCCTGGCGGATCAGGGTCTGGGCCAGCATCAGATAGGTGAGGTTGGCTTCGCGGATTTCGGCAAGCAGTTGTTCGTTCGTCATGGGGCACTTCCTTTTCCATCCCCGGATCGCCTGGTCTGCCTCATGCAGCGTTTCGCGATCCGTTGAAATGGATTGTGAATTTGGCCCAATCAAAAATTAAGTCGGCCGATGGCGGTGCGTGTTGTCCGGTACTGCCGCAGGCCTTGTAGGAATTTGCCTGACAAGCGCTGTCGGCGTCAGCCGCGTGCGACGGGGCGCGCCGGGTCGCTGCACCACTCGCTCCAGCTGCCGGCATAGAGCGCTGCGCGCCCCAGTCCCGCGTATTCCATGGCCAGCAGATTGGGGTTGGCCGTCACCCCGCTGCCGCAGTGGTGCACCACGCTGGCCGGGTCGCGCCCGTCCAGCAGCGCGAGGAATTCGGCACGCAGCACCGCGGGCGGCTTGAAGCGGCCGTCCGGGCCGAAGTTGTCGGTGAACGGCCGGTTCAGGGCCCCCGGGATATGCCCGGCCACCGGGTCCAGGGGCTCGACCTCGCCGCGAAAGCGCGGTGCGGCGCGTGCGTCCACGATGGTCTGCTGCGCCGAGCCCAGGTGCTGCAGCACCTGGGCGCTGTCCGCCAGCGTGCGCAGCGCCGGGCCGGGGGTGAAGTCGCCCGGTGGCCGTGGCGCAGCCGCGCCCTCTTCCAGCGCGCCGCCGGCCTGCGTCCAGGCCTGCAGGCCGCCGTCGAGCACGGCCACGGCCTCGTGGCCCAGCCATTGCAGCATCCACCACAGGCGGGCGCAGAAGGCGCCGCCATTGCGGTCGTACACCACGGCCTGCACGCCATGGGCAAAGCCCTGGCCCGCCAGCCACGCGGCAAAGGCTTCGCGCGTGGGCAGGGGGTGGCGCCCGCCCGAGGCGCGCGCCGCGCCGGGCCGGGCCGAGAGCGCCTGATCCAGGTGCGCGTACACCGCGCCCGGGATATGGCCCGCAAGGTACTGCGCCGCACCGGCGCCGGGGTCGGCCAGGTCGAAGCTGCAGTCGAAGACCATGCAGGGGGTGCCGCGCTGGCGCAGGGCCAGCAGCTCGGGGGCGGAGATCAGGAGCGTGTGCGTCATGGCTGGAAGGTGGCGGTGGGGCGCCGGTGGGGCGGCGCGGGGTTCACAGTGCGGCGCGCGCATCGCGCGCACGCAGCACGGTGGCGAGGATACCGCTGCCCACGATCAGGGCCATGCCGGCCCAGCCCAGCAGGTCCACCGGCTCGTCGAACAGCCACACGCTGTAAAAGCCCGCGAACACCACGCCCGAATACTGCAGGCTGGCCACCACCAGGGTGCTGCGCGCCGAGCGCGCGCTGCCGTAGGCGTGCGTCATGCACAACTGCCCCAGGGCGGCCAGGATGCCTATGGGCAGCAGCCACAGCGCGGGCCAGCCGGGCCAGGGCGAGTGGCCCACGGCCAGCGTGGCCGCGCCGCCCGCCAGGGCCGAGCCCAGGGCGAAATAGAACACGGTGCGCGACTCGGGCTCCCCCAGGCGCGCCAGCCGGCCCACCTGCAGGTAGGCGAGTGCCGCCATCAGGCCCGAGAGCAGGCCCAGCGCGCTGCCGAGCGCCTGCTGCGGCGTCTGGGCGATGCTCGGGCGCAGCATCAGCACCACGCCGGCAAAGCCGGCCAGCACGGTGAGCAGCAGCGGGGCGCTGAGCGTGGCGTGCGCTGCGCCGCGCCGCCGGTGCCAGGCCCACAGGCCGGCGCCGACGATGAAGGCGGCGATCCAGATGCTGCTCATGTAGTTGAGCGTGAGGGCCGTGGCCAGCGGCAGGTGGGCGATGGCGTAGAACCAGGCGCCCAGCGAAACCACGCCGACCAGGCTGCGCCAGGCGTGCTGGGCCGGGTGGCGCGTGGCCAGCGTCACGCCTTGCGAGCGCGCGAGCAGCCAGAGCATGAG
>Ga0209960_1001633_pt1 | contig 27478 bp, 34 predicted proteins | sample ThiBiot_500_plan_2_FD_183947 | JGI IMG/M metagenome (GOLD analysis project Ga0209960, IMG submission 183947) | Wastewater bioreactor microbial communities from Cape Town, South Africa - Thiocy_expt_500_plan (SPAdes) | ecosystem: Engineered > Bioreactor > Thiocyanate-remediating >...
AGGTGCAGGTAGGCTGCGGCAAGCATGTGGTGGGGGCCGAGGTGCTGATCCGCTGGAACCACCCGGCGCGCGGTATGGTGCCGCCGTTCGAATTCATCCCGCTGGCCGAAGAGACCGGGCTGATCCTGCCCATCGGCCTGTGGGTGCTGCAGACTGCCTGCACCCAGCTGCGCCGCTGGCAGGACGACCCGGCCACGGCCCACCTGCAACTGGCGGTGAACGTGAGCGCCCGCCAGTTCCGCCAGGCCGACTTCATGGAGCAGGTGGTGGCCGTGCTGCGGCAGACCGGGGCGCGGCCCGACCGCCTGAAGCTGGAGCTGACGGAGAGCCTGGCGCTGGACAACGTGGACGACACCATCGCCAAGATGAACGCGCTGCGCGCGCTGGGCCTGCGCTTTTCGATGGACGACTTTGGCACCGGCCAGTCGTCGCTGTCGTACCTCACGCGGCTGCCGCTGGACCAACTCAAGATCGACCAGAGCTTTGTGCGCAACATCGGCATCCAGCACACCGACGCGCTCATCGTGCAGACCATCATCGGCATGGCGCAGAGCCTGGGCATCGACGTGATTGCCGAGGGGGTTGAGACCGAGGCGCAGCGCGCGTTTCTGGAGCGCCACGGCTGCACGCTGTGGCAGGGCTACCTGTTCAGCCGCCCGGTGCCCATCGAGGCGCTGGAGCAGCGGCTGCACAGCGGGCTGGGCTGGCAGGTGTCGTCGTAGTACTACACCACCCTAAACCGCCATGTAGCGGCCCGGCCGGTGGTTCATGGCCAGCACCAGGTTGAGCGCCACGGCACCCGCAATGGACCAGGCCACGCGCAGGGGCTCCACCGTCCACAGCGCCAGCAGCACGATGACGCAGTCCACAGCCATCTGCACCTTGCCCGCGCGCCAGCCGTAGCGGTCCTGCAGGTACAGCGCGGCAATGCCCACGCCGCCCAGGCTGCAGCGGTGGCGGAACAGCACGAGGAAGCCCGTTCCCGTGATCAGACCGCCCGCAATGGCCGCATACAGCGGCTGCAGCTGCGCAAACTGCAATAGTTGTGACTGCAGCTCGGTCAGCAGCGACAACAGCAGCACCGCGATGAAGGTCTTCACCGTGAACGCCCGGCCCAGCTTGCGCAGCGCCAGCCAGTAAAACGGCAGGTTGAGCACAAAGAAGATCTTGCCAAAGCCGATGCCCGTGGCGTAGTGCAGCAAAAACGCCAGCCCCGCCGTGCCACCTGTGAGCAACCCCGCGCTGGTGAAAAACGCCACCCCCACCGAGATGAGCAACACTCCGGTGAAGATGGCCACGGCGTCTTCCGTCAGGCTGTGGGGCACGACCAGCGGGGCAGGGGTTGCGGGGGCGGCAGGGGCGCGGGAGGGCATTGGCAAAAAGCAAAAGGGATGAAGGCTGTGCTCGCGGCCCCCGGGGCAGAGGGCGGCGCACAGGCAGTGGATTGGACCATGCAAGCCCCATGCCGGGCTTGTCGTGCGTCAAATTCCGGGTGCCCGGTGGCAGCACTGTTCGTGGTTGTTTACTCCTGATTTGATAGCTGGCAGCGCTTATAGATCAAGCTCTATCGCCAGTTTTTTGCAGAAATGGGACGAGCTGCAGGCACGCAGCGGCCATGGCCCCGTCAATCAGCCGCTTGATGTGTGGCTGCGGCCCCATGGGCGCCAAGGCACTCACCCGTGCCCGGCCCGTGTTGCCGATGGGCAGCCGCGCCAGCGCATGGCCCAGCGGCACCAGGGCCAGCCGCAGCACCTGTCCACCGGCCTCGCGCAGGTCGCGCAACTGCAGGGCGTAGCGCAGCATGGCTGTGTGTGACCGCCAATGCAGGGACAGCGTGGTCTGCCCCAGCACATGCGCGGCCTCCAGCCAGCGCCAGCGGGTGGCGGGCGGTGCGCCGGCATCGCTCGCAAATGCTGCCAGCAGGTGGTCGAACGCGCGCTGCGTGTGCAAGGGGTCAGCTATGGGATCTGCCGCGTGGCGCGCCGCCAGCTGGCGCCAGCGCCGCTGTCGGTGCCGGTAGAACACCTGGGCAAACGCCGCGCTCAGGGGCGTCATCAGCCAGGGCAGGTGGCGCGCGACCACGTCGATGTCGTCGGTGTAGAGCGTGCGGCCGTCCGGCATCGGCTGCAGCGTGATGCGGTGGTCCCAGCGCAGCATCAGCGTGCCCTCGCCGTTGTCGCGCAGCGTGGGCCATGCGCCGTCCTGCGCGGCGGGCTCGATGGAGATGCGCACGGTTTGCGAACCCATGGGCAGCAACCCCAGCAGCCACATCTGCAACGGCAGATCCCCGGGAGACCAGTGGCTGGGCCAGGGCGCGCCGCCGGGGCGCGTGAACCGCACCAGGGGCGCCGTGATGTGGCGAAACACGGCGGTGCTTTGCAGTTGCGCAGCCACCCATTCGGGCGGTGCGTTGAGCGGAGTGGACAGGCGTACGCGCATAGCTCAGTGCCCGTGCGCTGCGGGGGCGCCTGCGGTGCTGGCCAGCTCTTGCCGTGCGTGGCGGATCACGCTCCAGCCGCCGCTGATGGCCAGGCCGGCCATGACGGCGGCCACCACCAGGTCGGGCCAGGCCGTGCCCGTGCCCAGCACCCCCAGCGCAGCGGCCATCACGGCCAGGTTGCCCAGCGCATCGTTGCGGGTGCACAGCCACACGCCGCGCATGTTGGCGTCACCCTCGCGCCATGCGTAGAGCAGGGCGGCCACACCGAGGTTGGCCGCCAGCGCCAGCAGGCCCACGCCACCCATGGTGAAGGGCTCGGGCGGCACCCCTTGCCACACCCCCCACGCCACCCGGCCGATCACGAACACGCCAAAGGCCAGCATGCTGGCCCCCTTGAGCAGCGCGGCACGTGCCCGCCAGGTCAACGCCATGGCCAGCACCCACAGCGACAGCCCGTAGTTGGCTGCATCGCCCAGAAAGTCGATCGCGTCGGCCAGCAGCGACGCCGAGCCCGACTGGGTGCCCGCGCCCAGTTCCACCACAAACATGGCGGCGTTGACGATGAGCGCAATCCACAGGATGCGGCGGTAGCGCGGGTCTGCGCTGGCGGGGGCGTCGTGGCTGTGGCCGGGGGCGCTGTGGCCGTGATGGCAATGGGCGGACATGGTGTTTTCTCCTGGCGGTTTTTGAAAGCGATGGCATCATTGGAAACCTTGAAGTCACTTGAAGGTCAAGCCCATGGACCCCCACGCTGCACAGTTCCGCATCGGCGAGGCCGCCCAGCAGTCCGGCGTGTCGGCCGCCAACATCCGGTATTACGAAAAAGAGGGGCTGCTGCCGCCCGGCGCGCGCGGCGACAACAGCTACCGCCTGTACAGCAGCGCCGAGGTGCACCAGCTGCGTTTCATCCGCCTGTGCCGCGCCATGGACATGTCGCTGGACGAGGTCAAGACCTTGCTGGCGCTGGACTGGGACAGCAAGACCGACTGCCATGCCGCCTGCGACACGTTGGATGCACACCTGGTGCATGTGCGCACCCGCCTGGCCGAGCTGCAGGCGCTGGAGGCCGACCTGCAGGCGCTGCGCAGCCGCTGCGACGGCGCTGACGCCACCTGCCACATCATCGAAGCGCTGCACGCACGAGCCGACGCGCAGCCCGTGGGCGCCATCGCCATGCCCAGCCAGGGCAAGCGCCATGTGTGAGCAGTTGTTGTGCGGTGTGGCGGTGTGCGTGCTATTTGCTACTTAATTAATAGCTACTCAGGCATATTCTTCTAGCGCTACCGCCAGAAAATGGCCCAAATATCTCCAGCAACCTGCCATCGGCTGTCCTGGCGCATGCCCCCGCTATGATCCGCCCATGATCTCGCGCCTTCCCGGCCTCTCCCTGCCCGAACGTGTGTGGAACACGGCGCGGCGCTGGGCGGTGGCCTGGTGGCGCATCCTGTACCTGGGCGCGGTGGTGCTGGTGCTGGTGTTGTCGCCGTCCAGCTACGGCAAGGGCACGCGCCGCGCACTGGCCCGGCACCTGTATCTGGACACGGCGCCGGTGCTGCTGGGCTTCACGGTGCTGGCGGCGCTCATCAGCCTGGTGCTCACCCGCATTGTGGTGGTCACGGCGCTGAGCTACGGGCTGTCGCGCTACGCGCTGGAGATGGTTATCCGCGTGCTGGTGCTGGAGCTGATCCCGCTCACGGCCGCCTTGTTTGTGGCCATGCGCTGCACCATCCCCAACGGCTCGCAGCTGGCGCATCTGAGGCTCACCGGCCGGTTCGAGGCGCTGCGCCGCCAGGGCTCCGACCCGGTGCGCATCGAGCTGCTGCCCCGCGTGATTGCCGGGGTGTTTGCCTGCGTCACGCTGGCTGCGCTCAGTTGCGTGGTGGCGCTGGTGCTGGCGTACCTGGGGGTGTACGGCTTCAATATGGCGGGGCTGCCGAGCTACACGCGCATGTTCGGACAGGTGTTTTCGCCCAGCGTGACCATGGTGTTTGTGCTCAAGACCCTGTTCTTCAGCCTGGCCGTGGCGCTGATCCCCATGGCTGCCGGGCTGTATGACAGCGGCGAACGCACCCAGCCCGACTCGGAACTGGGCGGCCTAGCCCGCATGTTTGCGGTGCTGCTGCTGATCGAGGTGGCCTCGCTCATGGGCAACTACTACTGACGGCCCGCGCCGGTCGCACCCACCCGCATAAACCCACGACATGAACGACCATCCTCCTCACCCATCGCATGGCCCCGCCGGGGCCGACGCGCCTCCGGTCGAGACCCTGCGCCCGGTGGCCTATCTGGAACTCAAGGCTGCGGCGCTGCTGCTGTTCACCTTGGCCCTCATCGTGGGTTCGGGCCTGTACCTGCTGTATGCGCGGGGTGCTTTTGAGCCCACGCAGACGCTGGTGCTGACGGCCGATGACTCCGAAGGCGTGGTGGTGGGCATGGACATGACCTTCTCAGGCTTTCCCATTGGCCGCGTGCGGCGCATTGAGCTGGCCGAATCGGGCAACGCCCGCATCCTGGTGGACGTGCCCCGCAAGGACGCGCACTGGCTGCGCGAGTCCAGCGTTTTCACGCTGGTGCGCGGTCTGGTGGGGGGCACCAACATCCGGGCGTACTCCGGCATCCTGACCGACCCCGCACTGCCCGATGGCGCCGTGCGGCCCGTGTTGCGCGGCGACGCGACGGCGGAGATCCCGCAGCTCATGGCCACCGCACGCGAGCTGCTGACCAACCTGAACGCCCTCACGTCGCCCGACGCCGCGCTGGGCAGCACCCTGACCAACGTCAAGGCCTTCACCGAGCGGCTCAATGGCCCGGGCGGTGCCTTGGGCGTGCTGATGGGCAACGAAACCGATGCGAAAAAGATCGTGGCCACGCTGGAGCGCACCAACGCGCTGCTGGCGCGCTTGGACGGCATGGCCGCCCGCGCCGATAAACAGGTGTTTGGCAGCGAGGGCAACAAGGACGCGCTGGTGCCCGAGGTGCGCGCCACCGTGGCACAGCTCAACGGCTTGCTGACCGACACCCGCACCAGCCTGAAGAAGGTGGACGCGGTACTGGTGGAGGCCCAGGCCATCGGTGCCAATGCCCGCGAAGCTACGACGGACCTGGGCGCGCTGCGGGCTGAGGTTGAGAGCAATCTGCGCAAGGTGGAAAGCCTGGTCAACGAGATCAACCGCAAATGGCCCTTTGCACGCGACACGGAGCTGAAGCTGCCATGAAACCCTCTGCTGCACCTCGTTTGCGGGCTGCGTTGCGGCTCCTGTCCATCGGCTGCGCCTTCGCGTTGGCTGCGTGTTCCAGCCAACCCCCAGTGCCTGACTGGCAGATGAACGCCCAGGGCGCGGCTCAGAAGGCCATCGAGGCCTACTTGTCTGGCAATGCGCGCGTGGAAAAGCTCGAATGGGACCGCGCTCGCGCCGAAGTGGCGCGCACGGGCCGCCCCGATCTGCTCGCCCGCCTGGAGCTGATGCGCTGTGCGGCCCAGGTGGCGAGTCTCGTCACCGAACCCTGCGAGCGTTTTGAGGCCTTGCGGGCCGATGCCGCAGCGCCCGAGCAGGCCTACGCCGACTATCTGGCGGGCCGCGTTCAAGCCGGTCAGGTGGCTCTGTTGCCACCCGCACAGCGTGCCGTCGCCACGGCAGGCAACGCTACCAGCTTGGCGGGCATTGCCGACCCTCTTTCACGCCTGGTGGCGGCGGGCGTCTTGTTGCAGACAGGGAAGGCCAGCCCCGCAGTCATCGCCGCAGCTACCGATACCGCGTCGGCACAGGGCTGGCGCAGGCCGCTGATGGCGTGGTTGCTGCTACAGGTGCAACGGGCTGAAGCCGCTGGAGACACAGCTGCTGCCGAAGCCTTGCGCCGCCGCGTGAGGGTGGTTGAGCAGTCGGCGGGCTTGCCCCGTTAGCCAGTCACGCGACGCGGGGACGATGGGTAAGGCATTCGACGCCGGGAGCGAGGCGCCGCGAGAGTGCTGCTTGCACAGGCGCGCTCGCAGTGACTTTGGGCCCGTATCACGCCTCTGGTCGCCGCCGGCGGCGGCTTCTATCAGCGCAGGCGGGCCTGCAATTGGGTCTCGATGTCGTCCCGTTCCATGGCGAACTGCTGGGGGCTGATTTCGTTGGACTCCAGCTTGCGGGCTACCGACAGCAGCAGCACGGTGTTTTCAAGGCGTGTGTCCTGCTGCAGCGAAGGGGGCAGGGCGGTCAGGCGGTCAAAGCTTTGCTTGTAAAGCTCGCTCCAGCTCATGGCCCCTGCCTGCGCCTGGGCCCTGGCACCGTCATACCAGCGCGAGAACTCGTCCAGGGCGTTGTCGCGGGGGCTGGAGCAGCCAGCCAAAACGGCCAGCAGCGCCATCGATCCCCAGAATTTTGGGTAATGAATCAAGGAAAAACGGTTTGCAGAGATGCGAAAACGTGTGGTCACGATCGTCCTCCATTCCATAATGCCACCGAAAACTCCCGGTGTGCAGCGCCGAATGGTACTCCGATGCTATGCTTTTTGCTACTGTGTTGCTCTTTGGACCCACACACGCTGCAGCGCAGCGCCAACGATGCCGGCTGGCTCCGGCGCTCAGTGGTCCAGAAAGCTGGTGGACAAGATCTGATCCAGCCCCGTGAGCCCGTTCGACATCGAGTCCACAGACTGCACAGCCACGTCCGGCATCAACAACGACACCGCCGCCAGCACTGCCAGCACCACGGTGCCGATGAACGCGACCAGCGCGCGCGCTCCCGGCGGTAAGGAATGGCGTTTCATGATGAAGTCCTTTTCAGCAAAAAGGGGTGAGGGGCCGCAATGACCTCCCAGTGCAACCTCAATGGCCGCTGGCTAGGATTTCAGCAAAGTGCCGCAGTTCCGCGTGTAAGACAAGTGCGATACCGGGTGTCTATGGGCAACTGTTACGGGCTGTTGCCTTTACAAAGAATCCAGAAACCTTCTGCTCCGCCCAACCTGGGGAATTTGCGGTGAAGAGGCCCGCTCACCGGCGGCTGGAGCGCACTGTGGACCTGCTGCGAGTGAGGCCATTGGAGCAACCCACTCGTGTCCTCCCCGCCGGATAGGGTTCAAGGCTTTGGCGCCTGAATCCACGCGGTAATTTGTCCAATCGCTTCCTGCTCCATGCCGATGAATCCATGCCAGTGCTGCGCCGCGCACTCGTCTCCCACCGGGTTGGAACCGCCATCCACCACCATCAGCTTTTTGACGGGCGCCCGCGTCAGCCCTTCGAGGATGGCAGGCGTGTCGCTGGCCTGGCAGTGTTTGCAGCCGTCCCTGGCGTGGTGGTAGACCAGCACCGGCAGCTCGATGGCTTGCAGGTTTTGTGCGGGCACCGCGCCCGGTGTGCTTCGGCGCACGATGCTGGAGGTCAGCACCAGCCCTGCAATCACCGGGTCTTTGACATGAATGGCCAAGGCTGTCGCGGACACCGTGCCTCGGCTGGTGCCCACCACCCACACCGGCAGGTCGCTTCGGCGCTTCACAAATTCCAGCACCTTGGCGATGTCGGTCATGTGCGCCGCACCTGTGCGTTCGGTCCAGCCCAGCTCCATGTCGCTGGGCCGCCCAAAGATCGCCACGTTGTAGCCGCGCGCAATGAAATGCGGCGCAGACCGGACGAGAAAGTTGCCGCCGGTGGCGCGGCCATCCTCCACCTTGCCGAACCCGCCCGCGCCGCCTGGAAAAAGAAGTACCGTGGCCTTGGCTTTCGGCGCAGCCTCCCAGAACAGCGTGTGGGTCACTCCTTCGCGGGTGGGCACTTTGAACAGCGTCCCTTCGGCCCACGCTGGCACCATCAGGGTTGCCAGCCCCCAGCAGATACCGAAGAACTTCCAACGCGTCAGCATGTGCAGACCTCCAGGGGGTTCATTGACAGCGCATCAACCGGAGCGCCTAGTGGGCGAGGTTCAGCGCGTAGCCGTGGTACACAAAGCCACTTTGCGCAAGAAAGGCCCGCCAGACAACAAAAAACCCAGGTGACCGGAATCACCTGGGTTGATATGTGGCGGAGAGGGCGGCAGTCGAACCTGGGTTTCACTTTGCATCAGAAAATCTCAAGAAATCAGAAAATAACCCAATATAAACAATGACTTATGAGTTTTGTTGTTTCACAGGGTTTCTGACGGCATCTCTCAATCTTGTGTTTTTTCCGTATACTTTTCCGTATAACGAGACCAAAATTTGGGTCTCGTCTCCGTCGAACTCCACCCATGGTCAAAGCCAACAAACTCACTCAATTGCAAGCTACCAGGCTCAAGGAGCCGGGCCTGCATGGCGACGGTGCCGGCCTGTGGCTCAAAGTCACCGAAGGGGGCTCCAAGTCCTGGATTTTGCGCTATGCCTTCAACGGTCGTGAGCGCTGGACGGGACTGGGGCCATACCCCGAAGTCTCCCTGGCCGATGCCCGCGACAAAGCCATGGCCTGGCGTCGTCAGGTGCGCCAAGGCATCGACCCCATGCAAGTCAAGCACCAAGCCGCTGCCGTGGCGCGTGCCGAGCAAGCCAAAACCATCACGTTCGACAGTTGCGCCGAGCGCTACATCGAATCACACCGCTCTGGCTGGAAGAACGCCAAGCACGCCGACCAGTGGACGAACACGCTGCAAACCTACGCAGCCCCCATCATCGGCAAGATGGATGTCGCGCTGATTGAAACCGCGCACATCATGCGTGTGCTCGAACCGGTGTGGCACTCCAAAGCAGAAACCGCCTCGCGCCTGCGGGGCCGTTTGGAAGCAGTGCTGGATTGGGCCACCGTGCACCGGTACCGCACAGGAGACAACCCCGCCCGTTGGAAAGGCCACCTCGACGCACTGCTGCCCGCACGCTCCAAAGTCGCCAAATCAAAACACTTTGCTGCACTGCCATGGCGCGAAATGAAACCCTTCATGGCCGAACTGCGCCAGCAAAGCGGCATTGGTGCGCTGGCTCTGCAGTTCACCATCCTCACCGCCGCCCGCTCCGGCGAAGTGCGCGGCATGGCCTGGTACGAGGTGGACTTCGAGCACAAACTGTGGACTGTCCCTGGCGAACGCATGAAAGCCGGTAAAGAGCACCGCGTACCGCTATCGGATGCTGCTATGCAACTGCTGGAGTCTTTGAAGGACACCAAGCTGGCAGATACCGACATCGTGTTCCCCAGCACGCGTGACCACAAACCCCTCTCCGACATGACACTCACCGCCGTGCTGCGGCGCATGAAGCGCGACGACATCACCGTGCACGGCTTCCGGTCATCGTTTCGGGACTGGGCGGCTGAAGCCACCGACTACCCCCAGGAAATGGCGGAAATGGCGCTGGCACACATTGTGGGCAACAAGGTGGAGGCAGCGTATCGGCGCGGGGACATGCTGGAGAAACGGCGAGCGATGATGCAGGCGTGGGCCGAGCACTCGCTGTGAACACCGTGCAGTGATGTTTGATCAACCAGCCCGATGCTCATTCCCTTGACGGAATATTCCTTAGGGGCTATGTTTGACGCTTTCTTCTGGGGCTTAGTACACGGAAAGGTTTAGAAACCGATGGCTAAGAAGTTTTCTGAATTACGGGCTGCAATGAATCCTGAAGCACGCTCACAGGCTTCTGAGCGTGCAAAGGCCATGTTGGGCGAAATGCCACTGCACGAGCTGCGCCAAGCTCGGGGGCTGTCACAGAAGATGCTGGCTGATGTACTTCATGTGCAGCAGCCCTCTATCGCCAAGATGGAGAAGCGCACCGACATGTATCTTTCAACGCTACGCAGCCACATCCAAGCGATGGGGGGGTGAGCTGGAAGTCATTGCACGGTTTCCGGAAGGGGCGGTGAAGATCAGCAACTTTGCTGAGCTGGGTGCTCCGACATAGGCTGCAATTCACGCATGAGTGGATTCCGCGCAAATGAAAACTGCACTGCCTGCTTCAGAAAAAAATGCAGCCAGCCCGCTGCTGGCTGCACTGCATGACATTGCTACCGACCTGCACAAAGCGGGCTTCATGGATCTGAGGTCCCTGCGTGAATACGATGCGCTGTGCTTGGATGACGAAGTTGTCGAGGCGGAAGACATCCTCACGCGGCGTTCCCAACTGTAGATCAGTCAAGGAGGGCTTTCAGCGTCTGTGAACGCCTCCACATTCTCGGTAGCGCCCTGGTAAGCCAGCTCAAGTGCAAGCGGCGATGGGCATTTGCTTGAGGTTCGTTACAGAGTTTGGGGGGCTTGTATTCAGAGGGTGGCTACCCATTCAGTTGCTCGAAATTTTCGAATAACTGCTGGCGATCACGGCATGGCGCGCAGTTATGTTGGGGGGGCAATAGGCGTAACGTAGCTGAGATTCAGCGGCCAATCGAACTAGTCGTCCGTGTTCACAGAACACGGCACGTCCCATTGGCCTCGATAGGCGGGGGGCTAGGGTTGACTTTCGACGTCCTGGAAGGCCGACCGCTTCAGGCTGGTAGCAGAGTTTCCGAGTTACATCATTGACGTCAGCCCTTTGACCATTTCCGGTCATCCGTGCAAAAAGTTGTCGTCATGCCGCGGGACGGACGTGCTGCGCTTTGAACCCACTTGCGCCGTTGACAGGCTAAAATTTGGCTGTGCCCGAATTCAAATCAAAATGCTCCGCAGCCACGGTTTTTGTTCCAAACCGTGAGTTGCCGCTTGGGTACTTTTGTTCAGTGACTCCGCCGTAGTCCTGCCTCTTCAGGTGCCGCGCTAGCGGATTCTCGCCTCGTCTTTCCTCTCGCCGCTGAGCCGGGCACCCGGCTTCGGTTGCGCAGCCTTCTCTGTTTTTTTTTCCGTCTCGAACGCATCAGCTTGCGCTGGTGGCGTTTCCTATGCCTATGAATTTTTCATCCACCAAGCAAACCTGGTTTGCCAACATCCGGGGCGATCTGCTGGCCGGTATCGTCGTTGCCTTGGCACTCATCCCAGAGGCTATCGCGTTTTCCATCATCGCGGGAGTGGACCCCAAGGTCGGGCTCTACGCCTCGTTCAGCATCTGCGTAATCATTGCCTTTGCGGGCGGGCGCCCCGGCATGATCTCCGCCGCCACCGGCGCCATGGCCCTCGTAATGGTGACTTTGGTCAAGGAGCATGGCCTGCAGTACCTGCTGGCAGCCACAGTGCTCACCGGGGTGCTGCAAATCCTGGCTGGGGTGCTCAAGCTGGGCGCGCTCATGCGGTTTGTGTCGCGGTCGGTGATCACAGGGTTTGTGAACGCGCTGGCCATCCTGATCTTCATGGCGCAGTTGCCCGAACTGACCAATGTCAGCTGGGTGGTGTATGCCATGACGGCGGCGGGCCTGGCCATCATTTACGGCTTCCCTTACATCACAAAGGCGGTTCCTTCGCCCCTGGTGACCATCGTGGTGCTTACCGCCATCTCTATGGCGATGGGCCTGGATATCCGCACCGTGGGCGATATGGGCGAGCTGCCCAGCAGCCTGCCGGTGTTCCTGCTGCCTGATGTGCCGTTGAACCTGGAGACGCTGAAGATCATCTTCCCCTACGCGGCAACGCTGGCCGTGGTGGGCTTGCTGGAATCGATGATGACGGCCTCCATCGTGGATGACCTCACGGATACTCCGAGCAACAAGAACCGCGAATGCATGGGCCAGGGGGTGGCCAATATCGCCACAGGCTTTATCGGCGGCATGGCGGGCTGCGCAATGATTGGGCAATCGGTCATCAACGTGAAGTCGGGCGGGCGCGGGCGCCTGTCGGCGCTGACTGCGGGCACGCTACTGCTTGTCATGGTGGTGTTTCTGGGGCGCTGGGTCAGCCAGATTCCCATGGCTGCGCTGGTGGCGGTGATGATCATGGTGAGTATTGGCACGTTCAGCTGGGACTCAGTGCGCAAGCTGCGCGAGCACCCGCCTAGTTCGTCCATCGTGATGATTGCCACGGTGGTGGTCACCGTGTCCACCCATGATCTCGCCAAGGGCGTGTTTGTGGGCGTGCTGCTGTCGGGCATCTTCTTTGCGCACAAGGTGGGCCGCGTGCTGCGCGTGGACAGCGCCAGCGAGGACGGGGGCCAGACCCGGGTGTACCGCGTGTTGGGTCAAGTGTTCTTTGCATCGTCCGAGGCCTTCATTGCCGCGTTTGATTTCAAGGAGGTGGTGCCCAAGGTGCGCATCGACGTGAGCCGCGCGCACTTCTGGGACATCACTGCCGTGAGCGCTCTGGACAAGGCCGTTCTCAAATTCCGCCGCGAAGGTACCGAGGTCGAAGTGATCGGCATGGATGAAGCCAGTGCCACGCTGGTGGACCGCTTCGCCATCCACGATAAGCCCGGCGCTGTTGAACAACTCATGCATTGAGGAAACACCCCATGAACAAGGTATATGCCTGTATTGATGGCTTGAAGACCACCACCGCCGTGGTTGATTGGGCCGCTTGGTCCGCCAACCGCCTGGGCGTTCCGCTGGAGCTACTGCATGTGCTGGAGCGCGACCCGGACAGCACCGCCGTCACCGATTTCAGTGGCGCGATTGGTCTGGGCGCACAAGAGATGCTGCTTCAGCAATTGAGCGATCTGGATGCCCAGCGGGGGAAACTGGCTCAGGAGGCTGGGCGCCAGATGCTGGCCAGCGCCAAGGTGCGGGCGAAAGCGGCCGGAGTGCTGCAAGTGGACGGGCGCATGCGCCACGGCGAGTTCGTCGATACCGTGATTGAACTAGAGCCTGATGCGCGCCTGTTCGTGTTGGGCGAGCATTACCAAGCAGTCGCTGCGAGCAAGCTGCATCTGGATCACCACCTCGAACGGGTGATCCGAGCAGTCAAGCGGCCGGTCCTAATGGCGACCGACGAACACTTCGCTGCGCCTGAGCGCTTTGTCATTGCGTTTGATGGAAGCGCTACTGCGATCAAAATGCTGGACACCATTACCCGCAGCCCGATGCTCAAAGGCTTGCCTGCGTTGGTGGCGATGTGTGCACCGGACACCTCTGCAGCCCACGAACAACTGCGTGCAGCCAGAGGGCTGTTGGAAACCGCAGGATTTGAAGCCGAAGAGACATTGCTTTCCGGTGAGCCTGAACATGCTTTGCCCCTCTTGATGGAGTCGCAAGGAGCAGCACTTCTGGCGATGGGGGCGTATGGGCATTCGCGCATCCGTCATCTTGTGATCGGCAGCACTACGACTTCGCTGCTGCGCCACTGCAAGGTACCGGTACTGGTGCTGCGCTGAGGTGCCATTGCAACTGACAAGCCCTCGCAATTTCGTACCCGGCTTTCCCTTCCCAGGCGATTTCGGTGGAGCATATAGTCCACTGGCGCAAGGACCATTTCTACTAGGGGCAATGCAGGCTATGAACACCGTGGATGTCCATCACAATTTCAAAAGTGGCATATCAGGCAACACTGTGACTCCGGTTCGGGGTGTCGGCATCGTGCAGCAGGTGAGGCGGCACATCAACCACACAGCGCCCTGAGCAATGACAACAGCGCAAGATCTTCCTTGTCTGATGGCAGCGTGGCACGCCCACGAGCGGCAGTTGAGGAACTGGCTGATCCGGCAAGTTGAAGATCGGGCGACAGCGCAAGATCTGCTGCAAGACGTCTTCATGAAAGCTCTTCGCCAGGGACAGGGCTTTTGTGACATCGCTAACGCCCGTGCTTGGCTGTACGAGGTCGCGCGCAATACCGTGACCGACCACATGCGTCGTCGCCGCGAGTGGGTGGAACTGTCCGATGACTTGCCAGCGGTACCAGACGACCCTGTGCCTGCGGTAGACAGTCTCGCCTCTTGCCTGCCGCGCGTCCTTGGCGAGTTGAGTGACGAAGACCGAGATGCCATCACCGAGTGCGACCTCAACGGCATGAGCCAGGAAGCCTACGCAAAGAAACTGGGCTTGAGTTTGCCTGGCGCCAAATCACGTATCCAGCGAGCCCGCAAGCGACTGAGGTTGCAGTTGACGCAATCCTGCCAAGTGAAACTCGATGCTTCAGGACAAGTTTGCTGTTTTGTGCCTCGTATCTGATGAGCATCCATTTGACGCCTGCATCTTTTTGACAGCATGTGCGTCTTCTTAACTGACAGGCTTGACCTGATGACCTAGAAGACCACACTGCTGCCATGAACACCACTGCATCCCCCGTACCCCGGCCTGCGCCCCTGATTCGTTGGCTAGTGGGTCTGGTCTTGGTGGCCCCTGTCTGGTTCTGGGCTTACCAACATCTCACGGACTTCGCCGATGCTGTCCTGAGTCTGACCGGTCTCACTCGCCAGAGCGCCTTGGGCGAGGCGCTGCACTTCTTCTTTTTCGACACACCCAAGGTCTTGCTTCTGCTGACGGGCATTGTGTTCGTCATGGGCATCGTGCAGACCTTCTTTGCACCAGAGCGCACACGCGCCCTGCTGGCGGGTAAAAGAACCGGTGTTGGCAACGTACTGGCGGCCCTTCTGGGCATCGTCACACCTTTTTGCTCCTGCTCTGCTGTGCCCTTGTTCATCGGCTTGCTCTCGGCGGGCGTGCCGCTGGGCATCACCTTCTCGTTTTTGATATCGGCTCCCATGGTCAACGAGGTGGCGTTGGCGCTCCTGTTTGGCATGTTCGGCTGGAAAGTGGCAGGCCTTTACCTGGGCATGGGGCTGCTGGTGGCCATCGTTTCTGGGCTGGTAATTGGCCGACTGGGTATGGAGAAGCACCTGGAGGACTGGGTGCAGGCCATCGCGCGGGGGGATGCAGCGCCTGTACAGGATGAGGGCCTCAATTGGGTGCAGCGTTTCGAGGCGGGCTGGAGCCACGTGCGTGAGATCGTGGGCAAGGTCTGGCCCTACGTGATCGTTGGCATTGCGCTAGGGGCTGGCATACACGGGTATGTGCCCGAGGATTTTATGGCGTCGATCATGGGTCGCGACGCTTGGTGGTCAGTACCCGTGGCGGTCTTGCTGGGCGTGCCCATGTATACAAACGCAGCAGGCGTCATCCCCATTGTGGAAGCACTGATCGGCAAGGGTGCCGCGCTAGGAACAGTGCTGGCTTTCATGATGAGCGTGATCGCCTTGTCCGCCCCGGAAATGATCATCTTGCGCAAGGCACTGAAACCTCGCTTGATTGCCACCTTTGCTGGCGTCGTTGCCCTCGGCATTTTGTTGGTGGGCTACGTGTTCAATCTGGTTCTGTAAACCTCTCATTCACAAGGTAAAAGTCATGAAAGACATCAAGGTTCTGGGCTCCGGCTGTGCTAACTGTAAGACCACCATTGCACTCATCGAACAAGTCGCGCAGGACAAGGGCGTCGAAATCAAGGTGGACAAGGTGCAAGATATGCAGGCCATCATCGGCTACGGCGTAATGTCCACCCCGGGCGTGGTTATCGATGGCAAGGTGGTGCATTCCGGTGGTGTGCCCAGCCGAGACAAGATTCAGCAGTGGTTTGTATGAGCGCTCCCGGAGCCACCAAGCTCACGTTTGAGGTGCTGTCCGTGCGACAGAGCGCGCATGCCAGTCAGGCGCAGTGCAAGCAAGCCACGATCACACTGGACACCGACTTGGCGGGCAATCCACAAGCTTTCAATCCTGCGGAGTTGCTACTGGCAGCTTTGTCTGCTTGCATGATCAAGGGCATTGAACGGGTCTTGCCGATCCTGAAGTTTGAATTGCGGGGCGTTGAAGTACGTGTGCACGGTGTGCGTCAAGACGTGCCACCACGAATGGAATCGATCACCTATGAGATCGTGGTCGATACAGACGAGCCTGATCGCAGGCTGGCCTTGCTGCACGAAAACGTCAAGAAGTACGGGACGGTATTCAATACCGTAGCTCCGGGCACAGATTTATTGGGGGTGTTACGGCGCAAAGATCCGGCCATGGCGTGAGCACCCAATAGTCAATACCGCTGAGACGCCCTTGGGCGTCTCAGCGGTCAATTTGGTGTGCATTGCACGTTGAATGCTGGCGTTCAAATGCTGCGCTGATTCACCCGCTTTGACAGCGCCTCTGCACTCTCGCGTCGCTCGCTATACCGATCCACCAGATAGTCTGCACTATCGCGGGTCAGCAGCGTGAACTTCACCAGCTCTTCCATTACATCCACCACACGCTCGTAGTAGCTTGATGGCTTCATGCGGCCACTTTCGTCGAACTCCAAAAAGGCTTTTGCGACCGACGACTGGTTGGGGATGGTGATCATGCGCATCCATCGACCCAGTACCCGCATCTGATTGACGGCATTGAACGACTGCGAGCCACCCGAGACTTCCATCACCGCCAGCGTCTTGCCCTGGGTCGGCCGCACGGCCCCCACGGACAGAGGTATCCAGTCGATCTGCATCTTCAGGATGCCGGTCATCGCGCCATGGCGCTCCGGTGAGGTCCAGACCATGCCCTCCGCCCATTGGGCCAGCTCTCGCAACTCCACCACCTTCGGATGGCTGTCGGGCTCTGCGTCCGGCAGTGGCAGCCCTCGCGGATCGTAGATGCGGGTTTCAGCACCGAGGGCGCGCAGCAGTCGCGCAGCTTCTTCGGTCAGCAATCGGCTATAGGAGCGCTCTCTCACAGAGCCGTAGAGCAGCAGGATGCGGGGTGCATGGGTAGAACGCTGTGCGGGCACCAGTCGCTCAAGATCGGCCTGCTCGAAGAGCGTGGCATCAACGTTGGGAAGATCCGGATTCATACCAGTCCTTTGAAGAGTTAACGACTTTGACCACCAGCAGCATGACCGGCACCTCGATGAGCACCCCCACCACCGTGGCCAGGGCCGCACCCGAATGAAAACCGAACAGGCTGATGGCTGTCGCCACGGCCAGCTCGAAGAAGTTGGAAGCACCGATCAATGCTGATGGGCAGGCAATCGCATGCTTTTCTCCCGCTGCGCGATTGAGCCAATACGCCAGTGCCGAGTTGAAGAACACCTGGATCAGGATGGGTACGGCCAGCAATGCGATGACCAGGGGCTGCTGCAGGATGGCCTCGCCCTGGAACGCGAACAGCAGCACCAGGGTGAGCAGTAGCGCAGCAATGGACCAGGGACCAATGCGATGCAGCGCAGCGTCGAACACGGCTTGACCTCGGGCCAGCAGTGCCCGGCGCAACCATTGGGCCAGCACAACGGGAATCAAGATGTACAGGACGACAGAGGTGAGCAACGTGTCCCACGGCACCGTGATTGCCGACAGGCCCAGCAGGAAAGCCACGAGCGGCGCGAACGCGACGATCATGATGCTGTCGTTCAGCGCGACCTGGGACAGCGTGAACAGCGGGTCGCCCCCCGTGAGACGGCTCCACACGAACACCATGGCGGTGCACGGGGCGGCGGCCAGCAGGATCAAGCCAGCGATGTAGCTGTCGATCTGGTCAGCTGGCAGGTATGGGGCAAACCACTGACGTATGAACAGCCAGCCCAAAAAAGCCATGGAAAACGGCTTGACCAGCCAGTTCACGAACAAGGTGACCCCGATGCCGCGCATGTGGTTGCGCACTTCGCCCAGGGCGGCGAAGTCCACCTTGAGCAGCATCGGAATGATCATCACCCAGATGAGCAGGCCCACCGGAATGTTCACGCGGGCGACTTCCCACGCACCAATCGCGCGTGCTGCGCCAGGAAACACCTGGCCCAACCCGATCCCCACCACGATGCACAGCACCACCCAAACGGTGAGGTAGCGCTCGAACACGCTCATGCTGGATTTCTGCATCGCGTTTCTCAGTTTGTGACCAGTTGGCGAGCGGTGGTCTGAAGCACCGCCTTGGCCAGCTTGTCTTCGGGAAGGCTCACCAGCAGTTCGAGCCGACGCTTCATGGCGTGCAGCGTCTGGCGGAAGGCTTCAAGTTTCTGCTCGTCCGTGCCGTCGCCCTCGCTGGGGTCTGCATAGCCCCAGTGCGCTGTGGCGGGGTGGCCTGGCCAGATGGGGCAGACCTCGCCCGCCGCGTTGTCGCACACCGTGATGATCAGGTCCATCTGGGGCGCGTCGGGCGTGGCGAACTCATCCCAGCTCTTGCTGCGCAGGCCTTCGGTGGAAATGCCTGCTTTTTGCAGCACCTGCAGACCCAGGGGGTTGGGTTGCTGGTTGTCGCGTGGGCTGCTCCCGGCGGAGTAGGCCTTGAACCGACCGGCACCCATGTCATTGAGCAGCGCTTCGGCCAGGATGCTGCGCGCCGAGTTGTGCGTGCAGAGAAAGAGAACGTTCAAGGGTTGTGGGGTTGCGCTCATGGTGAACTCCAGGGTCAATGGTGGTGAGATGGGTGAATCGGGGCTGAGCGCGCACAGGCGCTTGGGGCATGAATCGCCTACGGCGAACCACTCAGCAGTTGCAGGAAGCGGCCTCTTCAGTGAGGCATGGCGCACCCTGGCAACAGTTTTCTGTCAGATAGGCCAGCAGATCGTTCATGGTCTGGTACGAGGCGCGGTACACCAAGTTGCGCCCTTGGCGCTCTTGGCTCACCAGGCCAGCATGGGCCAACTCTTTGAGGTGAAACGACAGGGTGTTTGAGGCGACCCTCAACTGCTCGGAGATTGCGCCAGGGGTGAGTCCCTCATCGCCCGCCACAACGAGAGCCCGAAAGACACGCAGACGCACCTCCTGTGCAAGGGCTGCGAGTGACTGAACGACAGATTCTTCTTTCATACTTCCATCATACAACGATTGTTGAATCAACTGTGTTTTGACGACTCCGACGAAACGCAAATGCACTTGAACATGAATTGCTCTGACGCTTAGGGGGCACTCCGTGTAGGTCGTGCCGATGTGCCGTTGTTCGACCGAATGACTGCTTGATGCAGTTTAGCGGGCGAACATGGATGGAAAGTGACAGTCAGCAACCGCTGCATAGCTGCCCATAGGCACCCGGTTGGCAGCTTCAGTCTGAACTGAGTCATTCGCGTTCGACGGCCTGAGCGACCGCTTCGGTCATGACCGGCCAATCGACGGGTAGCGGCAGTTGTGCGCGCTGGCCATTGACCGGTTCAATTTGGCGCTTTGTGTCAGCGAGGTTAGGGGGCAGTGGCTCATGGCACGAGCCTACCCACCTCATCAAGTCACGAGCTCTTGAAGGAAGTCTGTGAGCGCCTTTTTCGGATCGTCCTCTTCGGATACGATCATCTCGATGCCCCAGTGCCTAAGCACTTCTTCTGCCGCTGGGTTTGGGCGGTGCGTGAAGACGTAGGACTTTGGTCTGACGGATGCCAGCGGCGAACGCCCCCACATCTCCGTCAGTCGATAGAACAGAAGCCGGATGTTGAAGTCCGTCAGGCTGTAGCCGACAAAGAGGACGGAATTGCTCAGTACGTCGTTGCGCAGCTTGATGTCCAGTGGCGTATCGAAGTTCAGCCGTTGGTAGTAGCTGGTCTCGTCGAGGACGATCGACTCGTCGGCTGCGAAATCACCATGGAACTTGATGATCTGTCGGTGACCGTCCCTAACGGCGACCATGTCCGCCACACTGGCAATTCTGTCGTATTTCACGCCGAACTCAGAGTGCGCGATCTCAAGCCAACGGTCGTAGTTGGTGGTGTAGATCCGCGAGAAATTGCCCTGAGTGATCAACCGGTGAATATCGGAGGCCTTGATGTCTGTGGACGGCTTGTGCCACTCCCGGTCCATCCAGCTCCGCAACTCACCGAGTCCGCCTCTTTTCTTCTTGTAGAACTCAGCAAGAGTCTGGTAGTTTCCGTAGGTGGCAAACACTGCAGGGTCATAGCCCAACTCCTTTGCGATCTGCGCGATGAGCTGGCCCCAACTCGGCAAGCCAAGGTTCGCGGATACGCCGGCACCGACAAACAGCATCAGCTTGCCGCTGCGGTGCGCTTCAAGAAGCTCAACTCTCATTTCAAGCCTTTCGTGGCTGTGAGGTGGGCGGCGAACTTATCCAGCGCTTTGCGGCGCATGGAGATGTCGTCCTTGTCTGTGCCCATCTCGGCGAACGTCTTCGTGCTGCCGTTGGGGATGAAGACGCAGTCCCACTGGAAGTCCTCCGGGCCAGCAGGAACACGGGGAACAGTGCCTTCGATGGCACCCTCGAACAGGTGCATCTCCCGCCCGTCGCAGTACCCGAGAACCGTCTTTGCGGTGACCTTGTCATCACCCAGGCCGGCCACTAGGTCAACGAAGCGGTTGGCTTCCAGCCGGTCCCAAAAGATTTGGGTCAAGCCTGCTGGGAGCTCATTCAATCCGCCGAGGTATAGCCCAGTGTGCTCAACGAACAACGGGCGGCCGATCTCTTGGAACGCCTTGATCAGTTTGTCCCGCACGAGCGCGTGGACATCCTGCGTTTGCAGCTCCTCGATCTTTCTGGATACCGGCACGATGTCCACGCCGACCGGGGTGAGGATGCGTTGCACCTCCGCGATCTTGTGCTTGTTGCCGGACATAAATCGAATCTTCAAGTCAGCCCCTCCATGAATGAAAAGCGTTTGGCGACTTCGTACTGCTGCTGCATGTCGCAGATGGACAGGCCTTCGGCCATGGCTGCACCTTGGTCGTCAGCCAAGCCGCGTTGATGGATCGCGGGGTTGTCGGAGCAAATCACGAACGGTACGCCGTGACGCCGGAACTCCTGCAGAGGGTGGGCCTCATCGCGGGGAACCGCACCCGTGAGCCGGTTGCTGATCGGGCAGACCTCGACGCAAACCCCCTTGGCGGACAGCAGGTTCAGCAGATCCGGATCCTTGCCGGCGGCCGTACCGTGGCCGATCCGATCTGCCAGGAAGAGATCCACGGCCGCGCGCACGTTCTCCACGCGACCAGTCTCTCCGGCGTGGATCGTGATGCCGAAGCCGTACCGATCCTTGGCCTTACGGATCATCGCTGGCAGCTCAGCCGGATAGGGCATCTCTTCATCTCCGGCAAGGTCGAGTCCAACGACATCCTTCGGCCGTCCGAGGTCCTCGTAGGCCTGCAAGAGGGTAGCGAGATTGGAGGCGCCGTAGTCGCCCCGAGTCACGGTGAGGATCAAGCCACGCCGGATGCCGTGGTGCTGAGCCGCGCTGCCGGTCGATTCGATGAGGCGTTCCAATGCCTGTGCCGGCGTGCAGCTCTGAAGTCCGGTCAGGTACAGAACGCTGCTGCGAAGCTCGACGAAACGCACGGCGTTCTCTGCTAGGCTTGCAAGAACAGCATGTGCAAGGCGATCGAGGTTTGCGCGCTTCTTGGGAAAGAGACGCAGCACCTGCCAAGGCGTGAGGTATTCCGCCAGCGATTTGCACGCTGCTAGGCGGGTCATATCCCGCCCAAAATCAAAGCCAGCCGGAAGCGACGTTGCTTCGTCGGCCATGATCTCCCGAATGGTCGACACTGGGATGGCGCCGTTCATGTGCACGTGGAGCTCTCCCCGGTCATGCACGTGCGCTTGCGCTTCGCCGTCGTCTGCGTCGTTGGGCGCGGCCAAAAGCCCTGGCAGATCAAGTTGCCGCTGATTCAATATCCGTCCCTAGATCTTGTTGTGGGCTTCAGCCCGGTTTTTTTGATGCTACCGCTTTATCTGCTGGGCGTGAATTCTCATGGACCCGCTTTTGGCGCTAGCGGTCGGTTTGAAGCTCCGCCAGCCTGAACCGTTGCAAGCTTGCGGCGGGCGCGGCCATGCGCACCTCAGTCGAGGTCAGTTTCAAATTCGATGAGGCGATCCAGCACCCCATGCGCGGTACAGCAGTCTGGGTTGTTCGGGTAGCGTCCCGAACTAGCGAGCAGTTCTTCGGTCATGCTTCGGCTGGCACGCACCATGATTTGCCACTCAATCAGATAGCCTTTGTCTTCGACGTGTGTTCAGAACCCGCACCCCAGCTGATAAGACAGGCCTAATCGCGCCCACCCTCGATCACTTGCAGCACTGGCCGTCGCGGGCGGCTCTGCGCCTGCGCATCACCTACCAGCGCGGTCAGCGCTAAGCCGAAGACCAACTCGTCGAGTTCGTTGACGTGTACGGCAAGTTGATCGGCAATATCGGCGCGCGTCATGCCATCCTCCCGCAGTGCGGCGAACACCTTATGGAAGACCTGTGACGTCTCCCGGGGCGCGCTATTTGGCTCTGACTTCTGGTAGCCACGTTGCGCCATCTCGATGCACAGCGATCTGTAGTGCCACTCGTTGACAAGCTTCAGATCTTTCAGCCTGTAGGCAAGCGCTGCGACAGAGACTGTCCAGAACACCTTGTGTGAGACCAGTTGGTCCACGGTGGCCATGACAGGCGCGTTGGCCAGAACGCTTCCTTCCGGCATGAGAAACGCCGATGCAAACTCGTTGGCCTGGCGCTCAGCGTCCTTGACCTTCGGGCCAGCATGACGATGAAGGACCAAGTGCCCGAGTTCATGGGCGGCATCGAAGCGGCTGCGTTCACAGGACTTTATCGTGTTGAGGAACACGAACGGCGTAGACGCATGCCACATGGAGTACGCGTCCACGTGGGCAGTGTCCAGCGACAGTGAGAACACCCGCACGCCACGCGCTTCCAGCAGATGCACCATGTTCTTGATCGGCAACTCGCCGAGACCCCAGATTCGGCGCAATGCGGCTGCAGCCGCAGCAGGGCTGGACTCGTGGCTGAGGTCAGGCAACTGCGCCGCCGGCAACTCGAAGCGCTGCTCGATCCACTCGTTCAGCATGAGCGCGACCGCGCCAGCGCCTAGCGCTGCATCCCGCTGGCCGGCGGTCATCTTCGACATGGACCGGAAGCTGACTACGTCGGGTGTCACCTCCTCTACGTCCGATCCAACAAAAAACTGCACCGGGAAGTGCAGTTGGTCAGCTAGAGCGAGGAGCCGTTCTCTTTCAGGCTTGTACTCTCCGCTCTCATACGCGGTAACCGCCCGCACATCTGCGCCGATGAGCTCAGCCAACTTCCTCTTTGTGAGCCCTCGACGTCGACGAGCAAGGCCTAGGCGGTTCGGGTTGAACTCTGCACCGTAGCTCATGCCTTCCGCCGAACCGCAACGTCGATGTCAGGCTGGACAGGGGGCGTGATCACCACCTGTTCGCCATCCAGCGGCTGAGCCCGCAAGATGATCCGTTCCTGCCACACGGAAACGCGGCCGTCGCTACCGACGTCCAGCGGCAACGACAGCTCCGCACGCAACTCGTTCTTCGCGTGGTGTGCCAGCAAGATCCAGGTGGTTACCTTCTCGTCTTCGTCTTGAAGCGGCACGGGCAGTTCCATGCCCGGCAGGTAGAGCTGCAAGCTCCGGTTGATCTCGATGGCGCCCGCGGTGTTCGGTCCCTTTGAAGAGGTCGTCGCAGGCTCAGCATGCGGAATGCCAGTTGCCTCATTGCCGGTGGAGACGATGATCGAGATCGAGCCGTCGGGGCTCACGGTCTTAGGCGAGTTCTGGTCGTTGAAGCGCGTCCAGCCCTCGGGCTTCAGCACGTCACGCAGCGTACGAACAGCTTCGCTCCACGCCGCAATGGGCGGGAACAGCGGGGGGTGGTTCTCGGTGCAGTTGGACTTGGCGATGTAGCCAGCCATAACCGCGCGCAACAACGCCGCTTCGCTTAAGCCGAGCTGCTGCAGGCGTGGGAGGACGGAGGTAGGTTCAGCGTGCAGGATCGCGGTCATCATTACTTCCGGAAGTTTAGCTGCCTGGAATCCTACCACGATTGAGTGAGAAAAACAGGAAGTTTGACTTCAGATTTTCCTGATATTTGCGAGGGGCTAAGCGACCGCTTGGTGCCATGCTGAAGTACCGCTTTGAGTGGTGAGCTGCCACTCGCGCTGGAGCGCGGAGCGCCTGCAACCGCTGCACAGCAGTCGCTTAGCGCAGCAATTCGCGTTCTGGTATCGGCACAGCACCCCTCTAGCTGCTTCCCGGCCTTCGAGCGCCCCACTGTCACTCAGGCATGACCAAACGCTTGCGCCAAAATAGTGCAAACGCCACAAAAACATCGGGAGGAACCATGGCCAGACGCAAGAAATCCAGTCCACTAGAAGATGTCCTGGACTTGCTTGCCATGCTCCCCTGGTGGGTCTGCCTGGTGCTCGCAGCGGTCAGCTATTTCTTGCTGCACCGCCTAGCGGTACCCATCCAAGCCTCTGACATTCAAGGCCAAGGAGGCGTCATGGTGGGTGCCATGATGCAAAAGGCCATCATCCATGGCCTAGCAAACGCCGGTCAGTACATCGTGCCGCTGCTGTGCATTGCAGCGGCAGCCCTTTCAGCCTGGCGGCGCAAACAGCGCCAAACCCTAGTTTCGGACGTGGCGCAAGCACGCAATGCAGACGCCCTGGACGGCATGAGCTGGCGGGAATTTGAGCTGCTGGTCGGTGAAGCTTACCGACTGCAGGGATACCGCGTGACGGAAATCGGCGGGGGCGGCCCTGACGGCGGCGTTGACCTCGTCCTGGCGAAGGGGGCGGAAAAATTCTTTGTGCAGTGCAAACAGTGGAAGGCCTTCAAGGTGGGCGTGACCACCGTGCGCGAACTCTATGGCGTCATGGCTGCCAAAGGTGCCACGGGTGGCTTTGTCGTCACCTCGGGGCGGTTCACGAGCGATGCCAAAGACTTCGCCCAGGGGCGTAACATCGAACTCGTTGACGGTCCCCGGCTCTTCGCCATGATTCAGCAGGCACGGGGCACCCAAGGCCAACCAGCAGCCGCACAACGCGAGACTTCCAACTCAATGGAGAGCCCGGCGCCTCAACCCCAATCGCCAGTCCAAGCTCCCCAGGCTACCGCCAAGGCTGCAGCCCAACCCGAATGCCCACGTTGCGGTGCCGCCATGGCACTGCGCACCGCCAGACAGGGGGCCAATGCAGGCAACACGTTCTGGGGCTGCACCACCTACCCCAAATGCCGGGGAACTGTAGCTGCCAGCTAGTTCGAGTTTGAAACCAATGCGCTTATTGTCTTCTTCACGTTTGAACCTGACCCGCCATCTTCATTGGTCGTTCGCACTGCTAGGCCTGTTGAGCTTCAGCATTCCTGCCTATGCACAAAAGCCCGTCTACCGCTGCGAGACGGCAGGCAAGGTGAGCTATTCGGATGCACCTTGTGTAGGGGCCAAGGAAATCGATGCAACACCCACACAAGGCATGGACAAAATGACCGGAGCCAGCCGCAAGGGTGCTGATGTGCAGCGGGCTGAACACAATCCCTTGATGGCAGATGCCTTGAAGCCACTGACGGGCATGAGCCCTGAGCAGTACCGGGTCTACAAGCACCGATTCAAACTCAGCCCCAGAGACAAGGCGGAATGCACCCGGCTGGATACCGAGTTGCCAGACCTCAAACAGCGTGCCGCCACAGCACCTGTCAGCGATAAGGCCCTGGCCGACGTGGAGCTGTACAAAGCTCGCAAACAGTTCAACGACCTGAACTGCTAGCTCACATGCCCTTGAGCAGGGTGAGCACCTGCTCCGGTACCGCATTGGCTTGCGCCACCATTGCAGTGCCCGCGTTTTGCAGGATTTGCTGGCGAGCTAGCTGCGCCGTCTCTTGGGCAAAGTCGGCATCAACGATGCGTGCGCGGGCGGCTGCGGTGTTTTCTGACGAGATTTCCAAGTTGGCAATCGTGGCTCCAAAGCGTGACTGCACAGCACCGAGCTGCGCCCTTGCACTGCTGACGCGATTAATGGCCGCATCAAAAACCTGCAGCGCCTCGTTTGCTTTTCTGGTTGAAGTAAACGAGACATCGTCCAGTGCTACCTGCTTGCTTATCCCTCCGCGTATCAGCCCTGTGCGAATCTCGTCTCCGTTGATGTCATAGTCAAATTTGGCATCTCCCTTGAAGGTGAAGGCACCATCAGATACAAGTTCCAGGGCACTGACAGCGTAAACATCATCAGTACCGAAAACGCCACTGCCAAGTGTGCTTGGGAATGCTGATGGGGAAGTCCAACCGACGGTGGTCACGCTACCAGATTCCTCATTCCAGCCGTAATCCGCCAACACAATATCTGCAGATGGGTTGGTGTCATTCATGACATGAAGGTTCTCACCTTCAGTGTTGACCAGCCGGAAGTAAGGCCGCCCTCGATCCGAGAAGTATTTCTCTGCCCGCACGCCAGTCACGCTGGCTTCTCGATTGATTGCGTCCATCGCATTCAATGCAGCTGTGGGTGATCCGTCCCAAGCGAATGACACGGACCGCGCCTTGCTGTAATCCTCGCCTGCGACCAAGCGCAAGGTGATCTGACCTGAGAAGTTGGGCAGTGCAGAGAAGGATAGGCTAGCTTCGGTAGTTGCCTGGATTTCTGGCTCAAAATCTTGGCTGTTGATGAGCCTTGCCACCTCGCCGACATTCCATATTCCGTCAATTGGAAGCTCTTTGCCTTGAATCTCCAGTTTTCTGTCGGTGGCACCTGCCGCGATAGAGGTCATCCAGTTGTCGAAGCCGCTTTGGCCGAAATCTTGGAAGCGTGGCCAATCCCGGTCGATTGTGGCTCCCGTCAGCGAGCTAGAGGTGCGATGGAAGCCCAAAGTATTTGCTTTCAGGGCGGGCACTGATACATCAATGGTCTGCCCAGCGTTGGCCCCCACCTGAAACGTCTGTGCGGTAAAGCTTCCATCCAAGAGCTTGTGACCATTAAAGTTGGCCGTCTGGGACATGCGTTCAAACTCTTGGAGCAGTTGGGAGTATTCGGCAAACAGGGCTTGACGATCACTTCGGGAGTTGGTGCCGTTGGCCGCCTGCACCGCCAACTCGCGGCCACGTTGCAGGATGTCGGTCATCTTCTGCATTGAACCTTCGGCCACCTGAGCCAGCGAGATTCCGTCGTTAGCATTGCGCTTGGCGGCATCCATGCCTTTGACCTGCGTGAGCATGCGCTCACTGATAGCCAAGCCTGCCGCATCGTCCTTGGCCGTGTTGACACGCAGGCCCGAAGACAGGCGCTGCATGGTCGTAGCCAAGCCTGCCTGATTCGCGCTCAAGTTGCGCTGGGCATTCAGCGAAGGAACGTTGGTGGAAATGGTCAGCGCCATGCCATTCCCGCTGCTTCAATCCTCGCCGCAACGGCCCCTATCGCACCAACGCCAATGAGCGCATTCCTCAGTCCGTTCGAAGTCTGCCTCCCCGTAAGCGTCAGCTCAGCACCCTCTTGACGAGGTCCTTATGGGATAGTCAGACGTCCAGGATGTGTCGCAGCAAGCCGAAGCCTACGCGCCACTGCGTGCCATCACCGGGGTCGATGGTTGCAGTGCG
>Ga0209960_1001637_pt1 | contig 27432 bp, 22 predicted proteins | sample ThiBiot_500_plan_2_FD_183947 | JGI IMG/M metagenome (GOLD analysis project Ga0209960, IMG submission 183947) | Wastewater bioreactor microbial communities from Cape Town, South Africa - Thiocy_expt_500_plan (SPAdes) | ecosystem: Engineered > Bioreactor > Thiocyanate-remediating >...
CCATTGCACAGATCAAGGTGCTCGGCCGCAGCGCGGACGACGCCAAGAAGCGCGGCCTCAAGATGCTGGAGCGTGTGGGCCTGATTGCGCACAAGGACAAGTTCCCCGGCCAGCTCTCGGGCGGCCAGCAGCAGCGAGTGGCCATCGCGCGCGCTCTCTCCATGGACCCCATCGTGATGCTGTTCGACGAACCCACGTCGGCGCTCGACCCCGAAATGGTCGGCGAAGTGCTGGACGTGATGGTGGGCCTGGCCAACGAAGGCATGACCATGATGTGCGTGACCCACGAAATGGGCTTTGCGCGCAAGGTGAGCAACCGCGTGATCTTCATGGACGTGGGCGGCAAGATCTTGGAAGACTGCTCGAAGGACGAGTTCTTCAACAACCCCGATGCGCGCCAGCCCCGTACCAAGGACTTTCTCAACAAGATCCTGCAGCACTGAACGCTGCCTTGCACTCCGCGTCGCACGGCGCGGTGCCAATAAAAAAGCGCTCCTCGGAGCGCTTTTTTCATGGCCCCACTGTTGCCGGAGACGCGTGCTGCGTGGGCTAGCGCTTGCTCCTTCGACCGGCGGGCGAAGGGCCTTCCACGATGAGCTGGGACTCAAAATCCGTCCACAGGTCGTCGCGCCGTTTCAGCGCTTCGGACACCGCCTTGTGCCGCAGCTGCGCCACGGCCGACACCAGCGCATTGCACAGGAAGAACGCAGCGGTGTACGAGTCGAACGGCGACGCGTTGGACGTGCGCACCTGCAGCCGGTGGTGAGACAACGCGGCCAAGGGCGCTGCGGCGCTGTCGGTGATGGCCAGCACCTGGGCGCCCGCGTCGCGAAAACGCTGCGCCACTTTCACCGGCCCGCTCGCGTAGCGGCGAATGCTGAAGACCAGCAGGGCGTCCTCAGGCTGAATCCACAGCAGCTGATCGGTGGCGTCCACGGCGCCAGCACCCAGCTCGTGCACGCCGGGGCGGCACATGTTCAGGTGCAGCGCCAGCCAGGCGGCCACCGGGGCGCTGTTGATCTGCGCCAGCACAAAAATGCGGCCCTTGCCCTGCGCGATGCGCGCCACCATGGCCTCGAAGGCCACCATGTCCAGTCCGTCGCGTGTGGCGGTGAGGTTGTGCTGGTCGTGTAGCAGTGCATCGTCCACGCACTGCTGCAGGCTGCGCCGGGTGCCGATGGTGACGGGGGCGCGCTGCCCGGCCGTTTGCAGCAGGGCGGTGACCTCGGCCCGTGCCTCGCGCTGCGCCTCGGCATAGCTGCCGTAGCCCAGCTTGGCAAACAGCCGCACCACGGTCGATGCACTGGTGCCTGTGCGCGCAGCAAGGGCGGTGGCGGACTCCAGCAGGGCATGGGGGTAGTCGCGCCCCAGCGCCTCGGCCAATGCACGTTCGCTCGCGGTCAGGTCGGCATCCTGGCGGGCCAGCCGCTCCGTCAGCAAGGCGGTGGATTCTTGCAATGATGATTTCATAAAATACTCAATCGTGCAAAATACGTTGCAAAACCCGGAGTCGCATGCAACACTGCGACCCAAATTTTGCCCCCACCCGGGCATTGCCCAAGGACAAAGATGCTCAATACCCCGAACAAAACCCGACTGCCGGTGCATGCTCAGGTGCTGGACTGGCTGGCCCGGCAGCAGCAGGCCATGCAAGACCTGTTGCAAAAAGTGGTCAACATCGAGAGCGGCAGCCGCAATGAAGCGGGCGTGACGGCGGTGGCGCATGCTTTGGCCGAGCGCCTGCAGGCGGCCGGTGTGCCCGTGCAGTTCGAGCCCGTGCCCGGCTATGGCGTGCTGCTGCACGCGCAGGTCAACCCGGCAGAGGGCGCTGCAGCTGATGGCGCGCCCATCATCCTCATGGGGCACATGGACACGGTGTTTCCCGATGGCACGGTGGCCAAGCGCCCCTACCGCGAAGAAGCGGGGCGCGCCTATGGCCCCGGCGTGGCCGACATGAAGTCGGGCCTGGTGCTCAACGTGTTTGTCGCCGAGGCCTTTGCACGCTGCGGTGGGCTGAAGGCGCCGCTGCACCTGTTCTTCTCGTGCGACGAAGAGGTCGGATCGCCCGCCACGCGCGACCTCATCATGGCCCGCGCGCGGGGCGCGCGTGCGGTGTTCAATGCCGAGCCCGGCCGCGTGAGCGGCAACGTGGTCACCAGCCGCAAGGGCTCGATGGTGGTGGAATTCGAGGTGCAGGGCGTGGCCGCACATGCGGGCATCAACCACGCCGCAGGCGCCAGCGCCATTGACGCCCTGGCGCGCAAGACCCTGGCGCTGCACGCGCTGACCGACACTGCCACGGGCATCACCTGCAACGTGGGCGTGGTGCAGGGCGGCATCGTGCCCAACATGGTGGCCCCTCACGCGCGCGCCGAGGTGGACTTGCGCTTCACGGCCGACACCAACCCCGACGACCTGCTGGAGCGCGTGCGCGCCATCGTCGAAGAGGAGTCCGTGCCCCGCACCCAGGGCCGCATCACCACCACGCGCCGCTCCCTGCCCATGAAGCCCACGCCCGACTACCTGCTGGCGCTGTACCAGCAGGGCGCCCGTTCACTGGGCTTTGAGGTGCAAGGTGAGTTCACCGGCGGCGCGGCCGACAGCGGCCTCACCGCCTCGGTGGGCGTGCCCACCCTGTGCGCCACCGGCCCCGTGGGCGGCCACCCGCACACCGAACGCGAGTACTGCGAGCTGTCCACCTTCGTGCCCCGCGCACAAGCCGTGGCACTGGCCGTGCTGGCACACCCCTGATTCTTTCCGTCCCTGTGGGACCTGCTGGACCTGTTTTGACCCGTTTTCTGAGTTCCTTGACTGCCATGACCGCCACCACTTCCCGCCGCCATCTCCTGACCACTGGCCTGGGCCTCGCAGGCCTTGCTGCATTGCCCGCCCTGGCGCAGGACAAATTCCCGTCGCGTCCTATCACGCTGGTGGTGCCGTTCCCGCCCGGCGGGTCGGTGGACATCATGGCGCGCCAGTATTCCGAGCCGCTGTCGCGCGTGCTGGGCGTGCCCATCGTGGTGGAAAACCGCGCGGGCGCCGGGGGCTCGGTGGGCGCGCAGTATGTGGCGCGCTCCAAGGCCGACGGCTACACCCTGGTGGTCTCGTCGCAAAGCAGCCACCTGGCCAACCCGCTCACCCAGCCCAAGATCGGCTACGACCCCATCAAGGACTTTGAAAACATCGCCATCCTGGGCCGCCAGCCCAATGCCCTGGTGGTGCATAGCAGCCTGCCCTTCAAGACCTTCAAGGAGTTCATTGACTACGCCAAGAAGAACCCCGGCAAGCTCAACTACGGCAGCGGCGGCGTGGGCAGCATGGGCCAGCTCAATGTGGAAATGCTCAAGGTCTCCACGGGTGTGTTCACCACGCACATTCCCTACCGTGGCGGCACGCCGCTGATCACGGGCGTGCTGGGCAACGAGGTGCAGTTCATCCTCGACAACCTGGTCATCATGCTGCCGCACATCCAGGCGGGCAAGGTGCGCGCCCTGGCCGTGGCTGCCGACCAGCGCCTGCCGCAGCTGCCCGACGTGCCCACCATGGCCGAGGTGGGCCACCCCGAGCTGAACCTTACCTCCTGGACCGGTCTGGCCGCCCCTGCCGGCACGCCCGAGGCAGTGGTGCAGACCCTGTACAAGGCCGTGCGCCAGGTGGCCACGTCGCCCGCCATGGTGGCCAACCTCAAGGATCGCGGCGTGATCGTACCGGAGGAGATGCCGCCCGCTGCGTTCGAAAAGATGATGGCCGACCGCATGGTGAAGTTCGGCGCAGTCGTCAAACGCGCGGGCATCACCGCCGAATAAACCGGTCCACCTGCCCGTAGCGTGCCGGTTTTGAGCGATTTTGCTCGGTAGCGCTACGTTCATATGCCTCGACAGCTATGAAAATGAGAGCGTTTGGGGGCCTCTTGCCCACAATGGGACAATCACACCCATGACTGCAGCCCCCCAAACCCTCACCATCACCCGCCCCGACGACTGGCACCTGCATGTGCGCGACGGCGAGCCCCTGCACACCGTCGTGCCGCACACCGCCGCCCAGTTCGGCCGCGCGATCATCATGCCCAACCTGCGCCCACCGGTCACCACGGCCGAGCAGGCCCTGGCGTACAAGCAGCGCATCCTGGCCGCCGTGCCCGCGGGCATGAGCTTCGAGCCGCTGATGACGCTGTACCTGACGGACAACCTGCCGCCCCAAGAAATCGCGCGCGCCAAGGCAGCCGGCGTGGTGGCCTGCAAGCTCTACCCCGCAGGCGCCACCACCAACAGCGACGCGGGCGTGACGGGCATCCGCAAGACCTATAAAACGCTCGAAGCGATGCAGAAGGCCGGCATGCTGCTGCTGGTGCATGGCGAGGTGACCAGCAGTGACATCGACCTGTTCGACCGTGAGGCCGTGTTCATCGAGCAGCAGCTCATCCCGCTGCGCCGCGACTTCCCCGAGCTGAAGATCGTCTTCGAGCACATCACCACCAAGGACGCGGCCGACTACGTGATGCAGGCCGACCGCTTCACGGCCGCCACCATCACCGCGCACCACCTGCTGTACAACCGCAACGCCATCTTCATCGGCGGCGTGCGTCCGCACTACTACTGCCTGCCCGTGCTCAAACGCGAAACGCACCGCGTGGCCCTGGTGCAGGCCGCCACCAGCGGCAGCGGCAAGTTCTTTCTGGGCACCGACAGCGCACCCCACCCGGCGCACCTCAAGGAGCACGCCACCGGCTGCGCGGGCTGCTACACCGCCCACGCCGCCATCGAGATGTATGCCGAGGCATTCGACAACGCCGGTGCGCTCGACCAGCTCGAAGGCTTTGCCAGCTTCCACGGCCCGGACTTCTACAGCCTACCGCGCAACACCGGCACCATCACCTTGCGCCGCGAGTCGTGGACACCGCCCGACAGCTTTGCGTTTGGCGAAGCCGAACTCAAGCCCCTGCGTGCCGGTGAAGCCCTGCCGTGGCGGATGATGCAATGACCTTGCCGCAGGAGCCGCACAAGGTTAGGACGGCCAGGAACATGGCCGTCTTCATCGACGCGGACAACCTGAATGATGCGACGGCCTTGGACCACGTTCTGATGGATTTGCGTCATCGTGCTGAACGCGTGCTTTACAAGCGCGCTTACGGCCGGGTGGATAGCCTTAAAGGCATCGAATCTGTACTGTGGCGCCACGGTGTTCGCCCGGTCAGCAACATGATCGTGAACAAGGTCACTACGGACAGCGCCTTGGTGATTGATGCGGTAGAGGCGGTTTGCACTCAAGACATCGACACAGTGGCGATCTGTTCGGGCGACGCGGACTTTGTTCCCTTAGCGACCTGGGTCAGAGAGCGCGGTTGCCATGTTCTTTGTTTTAGCCTGTCCAACAAAATTTTTGCGAACCCCGAGAGCTTTTATGACGAAGTGATCTTGCTGGAGGTGGTGGAAAAGCCGCAGAGCCCGGTCATTTCAAAGATAGTGGAGCCAGAGGTCCCAGTAGCTACCGATCTGAATTTTTCTTTGATTGCCGAGGCTCAATCCTCTGGCGGCCAGATTCGTCCGGTTGTTGAAGCGGCCTCTGAGTCCACCGCTTTAGTTCAGCAGTCCTTAACCCAAAAAGATCTTGTCGAGCAGGTGCTTCAGGCTGTGCCATCACTGCGCAATGGCCAAAGCCAGCACCTAAGCCAAGTGGTAGCCGCGTTGCGTCAGCGGGGTGTGTTGGGGAAGACCACGAAGACCTCGGTGTGGTTCGCGCAGTGTGGCGGCCGCTTTCAGCTGCAACCTTTGCAGCAGCCGAACCAGATCGCCTACATCTCTGATGCTAAGGCGAAGCAAGTAGCCAAAGCCTCTAGAGATACTGCTTCGGCTTCGCCTGCAATGCCTTCTTCTGAGATGGTTCAGCGAGTGTTGAAGGCTGTGCCGGATTTGAGGCTCGGGCCGCAGATGCTTAGCCAGGTCGTCCCAGTATTACGTCAGAAAGCCATCATAGGGAAAACGACCAAGTCGACTGCCTTTTTTGGACAGTTTCCTTCCCATTTCAAGCTTTCTCCCAAAGGGCAGCCTACACAAGTCACCTACATTGAGCCCTGCGCGCCCCACGTGGCCAAAAATATTCCTCAACGACGTGCTGCTGCGAATGGAAAGGATTGATTGGGGTGCGCCTTGGCTAGGCGCAGTTCGCGATCTGGGCGTCCGTGTTCAGCGTGAAGTGTTCGAGGGAAAGCCGGTAGCTGAGGCGCTGAATGTACTTTCCACGGTCTCTTTCCGTTTTGTCCCCCAGTCCGACCTGCCCGAAGGCACCGCCTACGAGCAATACATCTGGGACACCCGCCGCGTGCCCACGCGCGACAACCTGCACGACTTCTTCAACGGCCTGGTCTGGCTGCAGTTTCCGCGCACCAAGCGGCGCCTGAACCAGCTGCAGGCCCAGGCCATCGCCGCCGATGGCGTGCAGGCCGTGCGTGGCCCGCTGCGCGATGCCGTCACGGTGTTCGATGAAAACGGCGCATTGCTGCAGGCGCCCGATGCCCTGTGGGATGCGCTCCGGTCGCGGGACTGGCAGCGTCTGTTCATCGACCTGCGCCCGCTGTGGGCCGAGGCCCGGCTGGTGCTGTTCGGGCACGCACTGCTCGAAAAGCTGGTTGCTCCACGAAAACCCATGGTAGCGCACGTATTTCATGCGCCGATAGCTATGAATTCAATAGCGGATGTTGATGGCTGGCTGGCCGATCAGGTGGACGCCTCGGCATGGTCCACCAAGCCCTTCACGCCGCTGCCGGTGCTGGGCGTGCCCGGCTGGTGGCCTGCCAACCAGGCGCCGGGCTTCTATGACGATGCGCAGGTGTTCCGGCCCTTGCGGGCAGCGCCTGTGCCGTAATTCCCGCCAAGCCTTGTGTGATAAGACCCTGGCCGGGGTTTGCACCTACCATAGCGCGATGCAATCGCGGCCATGGGGCGGGTGCCGTTGTCACCGAGGGTGGTGGCGCTTGAAGCGCGGCTCCCGGCCCCCATCTGAGCCAGCAAACACTCGTTGTTGTTTACCCCACGGAGAAACCATTCCATGAAGCGGATCCTTTTGTTTGTGATGACCAACCTGGCCGTCGTTGTCGTGCTGGGGGTGGTGGCCAGCCTGCTGGGCGTCAACCGCTACCTCACGGCCAACGGCCTGAACCTGGGCGCGCTGCTGGGCTTCGCGCTGGTCATGGGTTTTGGCGGCGCCATCATCTCGCTGCTCATCAGCAAGCCCATGGCCAAGTGGACCTCGGGCGTGCGCGTGATCGACGGCTCCGGCTCGCCCGACGAGCGCTGGATCGTCGAGACCGTGCGCAAGTTCGCCGACCAGGCCCAGATCGGCATGCCCGAAGTCGGCATCTTTGAAGGCGACCCCAATGCGTTCGCCACGGGCGCGTTCAAGAACTCGGCCCTGGTGGCCGTGTCCACAGGCTTGCTGCAGGGCATGACCCGCGACGAGGTCGAGGCCGTGATCGGCCACGAAGTGGCCCACATCGCCAACGGCGACATGGTCACCATGACGCTGATCCAAGGCGTGATGAACACCTTCGTGGTGTTCCTGTCGCGTGTCATCGGCTACGCGGTGGACAGCTTCCTGCGCAAGAACGATGAGAACAGCTCGGGCCCTGGCATCGGCTACTACGTGACCACCATCGTGCTCGACATCGTGCTGGGCTTCGTGGCCGCGATGATCGTGGCCTGGTTCAGTCGCCAGCGCGAGTTCCGCGCCGACGCAGGCGCTGCCCAGCTGATGGGCCGCCGCCAGCCCATGATCAACGCCCTGGCCCGCCTGGGCGGCATGCACCCCGGCGAGCTGCCCAAGAGCGTGGCCGCCATGGGCATTGCCGGTGGCATTGGCAAGCTGTTCAGCACCCACCCGCCCATCGAAGAGCGCATTGCTGCGCTGCAAAGCGCTCAGCAGCAATAACCCGCTGCAGGCGCTGCGCCTGACCGACCTGAGGGCCGCCACAGTCTTGCACTGTGGCGGCTTTTTTTGTGGCTGTGCGGGCGGCTGTTGGGCGGCTGTTGCTTTGGCGCTCCGGCAGGGTGGGGCCTGTTGTGGGCCGGCTCAAGGACTTGTAACCTTTTGTCGATACATTCCCGACGGGTGCCACCCTGAACGGTAGGCCCGCGTTGTCCCATTCACCCTCACGAGAGCCTCCCATGTCCATCTCCCACGCACGTGTTGCCGTCCGCCTGGCCCTGGCCTTCGGTGTGGTCTGCCTCGTCATGTCCCTGTCGGCGGCGGTGGGCATCTGGCGGCTGGCCGGGCTGCAGGACATTGCGGACGACCTGGGGGGCGCATCGTCCGAGCGCGCGTTGCTGGCGCGCGAGCTGCACGCCATCGTGGTGCTCAGCTCCGCCCGCGCCGAAACGCTGCTGGAGATCGACAACAACCCCACCTATGCGGCACGCATCGACGCCGACCGCAAGACCACATCAGCCCGCTCGTCCGAAGTGCGCAAGCGCCTGGACGAGCTGGCGGCGGACCCGGAATCGCAGGCCTTGTTCGACGCCATCGGCAAGGCCGGCAACGGTTTTCGCACGGTGCGGGACGACCTCGTCAAGCGCCGCAAGGCGGGCGAGGCTTTGCCGCCCGACGCCATTGCCAACCAGCTGCGCCCTGCCGCCGACGCCTACGCTGCGGCCGTGGACAAGTTGGCCGACTACCAGCGCCAGCGCGTGGCCGAGGCGCGCGCCGCTGCCGCCCGCAGCGAAAGCCAGGGCATCACGCTGCTGGCAGCGGGCTCGCTGGTGGGCCTGCTGCTGAGCCTTGCCTGCGCCTGGCTGCTGTCGCGCTCCATCCTGCAGCCCTTGGCCCATGCGTCCGAAGTGACTGACCGCATTGCCGAAGGTGACCTCACCTCCCCCGTGCCCGCGCCGCAGGCGGGTAACCGCGACGAACTGCAAGCGCTGCTGGCGCGCCTGGGCGGCATGCAGGCGCGGCTGGCCGAGCTGGTGGTGGGCATGCGCCAGGCCAGCACGTCGGTGGCCGGGGCCAGCAGCGAGATTGCGGCGGGCAACAGCGACCTGTCGGCCCGCACCGAGCAGACGGCCTCCAACCTGGAAGAGATCGCCGCCAGCATGGAGGAGCTGCTGGCCACCGTGCGCCACAGCGCCGATGCCGCTGCGCAGGCCAGCACCCTGGCCGCCGGTGCCAGCAGCGTGGCCCAGCGCGGGCGCGAGGCAGTGGACCGTGTGGTGGGCACCATGGACGGCATTGCCCTGTCGTCACGCCGCATTGCCGACATCACCAGCGTGATCGATGGCATTGCGTTCCAGACCAACATCCTGGCACTGAACGCGGCCGTAGAAGCCGCCCGTGCGGGCGAGCAGGGCCGGGGCTTTGCAGTGGTGGCCAGCGAAGTGCGCAGCCTGGCCCAGCGCTCGGCCACGGCGGCCAAGGAGATCGGCGGGCTGATCAGCGACAGCGTGCGGCAGGTGGACGAGGGCACGCAGCTGGTCCACGCCGCTGGGGGCACCATGGGCGAGATCGTCCAGTCCGTGCAGCAGGTGGCCACCATCATTGGCGAGATCAGCACTGCCGCCCGCGAGCAGACCACGGGCCTGAGCCAGGTGGGCGAGGCGGTCTCGCAGCTCGACCAGATGACTCAGCAGAACGCCGCGCTGGTGGAAGAGTCGTCCGCCGCCGCGCAAGGCCTGCGCGTGCAGGCGCAGCAACTGGCCGAGCTGGTGGAGGCGTTCCGCCTGCCTGCAGCCGCTGGGGGCCAGAAGGCGTTGCGGTAAGCCTGCCGGTCAGGTGCGTGTCACCATCAGCCCCAGCCACGGCCAGTAGGTCACCGCAAAAACCACCAGCAGGACCACCCCGGTCAGCGTGATCACGATGCCGGTGCGCACGAAGTCGTGCGCGTCAAAGGTGTCGGTGCCGTAGGCGATCATGTTCTGCGGCGCGTTCACCGGCAGGATGAAACCAAAGCTCACCACGAACTGCAGGATCATCGTCATGCCCACGATGTTGATGCCAGGCGTCTGCACGGTGGACAGCACGCTGATGACGATGGGAATCATGGTGGACGCCAGCGCCGTGGCGCTGGCAAAGCCCAGGTGAATGACGATCAGGAACGCGGACAGCAGCATCAGGATGGCAAAGGCCGATGCCATCTGCAGGCCCAGGTGGCCCACGATGAGCTGGGCCAGCCATCCCGCCGCCTTGGTCTGCAGCAGCGCAGAGCCCACGCTGATGCCCACCGCGAACAGCACCACCGTGCCCCACGGAAAACCCTTTTGCGACTGCTTCCAGTCCATCACGCCGATGCGCGGAAACAGCATCAATGCCACGGCCGCAAGGGTGGTGGAGGTGGTGTCAAAGTCGTGCAGCACTTTCTCGGTGGACCAGAACCCCAGCAGCACCAGCACCACGGCCAGCAGCTTCCACTGGTTCAGCGTCATCGGGCCCAGTTCGGCCAGCTGCTGCCGAATGGTCTCCTGCCCGCCCGCAATTTCCTTCATCTCGGGCTTCATCATGCGGGTCATGATGAAGAACAGCGCCACCGTCATCAGGGCTGCAAACGGGGCGGCTGCCACAAACCATTCGCCCCAGGTGATCTGCGCACCGAGCTGCTTTTCGATGAAGCCGATGGCCACCATGTTCTGCGCGGCGGCGGTCTTGACGCCCACGTTCCAGATGCTGGCTGTCTGCGCCGTGGTGATGACCAGCAGCGCGGCAAAGCGGCTCTTGCGGTCTACCTTGAAGGCCAGCACAAAGCCCATCATGATCGGCATCAGGCAGGCCACGCGCGCCGTGGTGCTGGGCACGATGAACGACAGCAGAAAGCCCACCACCATGGCCCCGATCACGATGTGGTGGGTTTGGGCGCCGACCTTGGACAGCACCGTGAGCGCGATGCGCCGGTCGAGCCCCGTGGCGGTCATCGCCGACGCAATGAAACACGCGGCAGCGACCAGCGCCACGGCGCTGTTGGCAAAGCCCGAGAGTGCGAGGTTCAGCGCCGCGCCCGTGCCCATGTCCGCGCCATCGGGTTTGGCCACGCTGGGTGCGTAGGCCAGCAAGAACACAATCAGCGCGGCGATCACCACCGCACTCACCGAGTATTCGAGCGCTTCGGTCATCCAGACGATCACCGCGAACGCGAGGATGGCCAGCATGGTCTGCCCCGCTACGGGCAAGCCGGCCGGGGTGGGCAAGGCCAGCACGGCCAGCAGCGCCACCAGGGCGCCGAGCAGGCCGAGCCGCTTGGCGAGGCTCGCCGATGCAGGGGCAGGGGCCGGGGATGTGGTCGGTGCGGCAGTGGACATGGGGTGGCTCCGGTGAAGACGCGCTGGGCGCGAACCCTTGCGCCGCGCGTGCGAATGCATGGCCGGCCCAAGGGCTTCCAGTGTTGCGCGCTGTCCGCTGCGGGTGTTGATTCAGGTCAAGGAGGAACGGTGGTGGGGCCGCGTTCGCAGCGGGGCGGAGAGGCTGCTGCGTCTCATGCCCCCACATCCACCCGCCAGCGCCTGCGCGGCGCGCGCAAGGCGTGGCGCTTGCGGTACTCCCCCGGTGCCATGCCGGTGTAGCGCACAAAGATGCGGCGGAACGCAGCCGGGTCGGCATAGCCGCAGGCCACCGCAATGCTCGGCACACTCTCCAGCGTCACCTCCAGCAGCACTTTGGCGCGTGCACAGCGCAGGCTGTGCAGGTGGTCCAGCGGCGACTGCGACAGCTCCTGCTGAAAGTGCCGCAGCAAGGTGCGCGGGCTCACCGCCGCTGCCTCCGCCAGCCGGGCTAGCGAGTACGGCTCGTCCAGATGGTTCTCCATCCAGGCCATGGCACGGGCCAGGGTGCTGTCGCGCGTGGCGGGGATGTGTTGCTGCGCGTTGGCCTGCAGCGCGGCGCGGCCGCGGTCGTGGTCGGGCCGCAGCACGCTGGCGCAGGTCTGGGCCAGCGCATCGCCCAGCGCATGGCGCACCAGGGCAATCGCCATCTCACCCAGGCTGTGGGGCAGCGCGCAGCTGAGCCAGAGGCCGTCATCGCTCAGGTCGTGGCCAGCGTCCAGCACCACCTCGGGAAAGTCTCGCTCAAACCCGGCCAGGTAGAACCATGGCAGGCAGCCGCGGCGGCCCTGCAGGCGCCCGCTCTGCGCCGCTAGCCAGGCACCATTGCCCACGGTAAGCACCTTGTGCCCGGCGTCCAGCGCAATGCCGATCTGGCGCGAGAGGGCTCGATGGCGCGCCGCCACATCGCGGATGGCCGGGATGTCGGCCGCGTGGAACGAGGGGATGAGCCAGGCCTGTGCGGGGCCGTCGGCCGGCGCCGCCGTGGGCTGCGTGTAGGCCGCCAGCGGGCCCGGCTGGTGCGGCAGGGGCTGGCCCTGGGCATCCAGCAGCCGCCAGGCCAGGCGGGGCGAGCCTGCACCACCTCGCAGGCCGGCCAGCAGGTTGGCGCCGCGCAAGAGGTCGATGAACTGCAGTGCGTTGCCCACCGCTGATTCGGGCAGCAGCGGGATGTCGATGCGAAAAACCGGTGCCGTCGCAGACAGGACAGAAGAACGGGGCATGGCGATATTGGCTCTGTGGATGGCCATTTTCGCTTGACTGCAGCGTGGGGTGGACTCTTAGCATGAACGTGCGTTTTTTTTGCTGCGTTCCCTTTTGTTTTCACTTCCTGCACGGATCTGCCTCATGCACAAACCCCTCTCTGCCATCTCGCTGGCCACCGGCCTGCTTCTTAGCGGGCTCACGTTCGCATCGTCCGCCCAGGCCCAGGCCCTGGATGCCGCCGGCCTGCAGGCCATCGACGCCGCCGTGACGGCCGTGGCGCCCAAGATGGTCAACTGGCGCCGCGACATCCATTCCCACCCCGAACTCTCGGGCCAGGAAGTGCGCACCGCCAAGCTGGTGGCCGAGCACCTGAAGAAGCTGGGCATGGAAGTGCAGACCGGCGTGGGCGGCACCGGCGTGGTGGGCACGCTCAAGGGCGGCCTGCCCGGCAAGGTGGTGGCCCTGCGCGCCGACATGGACGCGCTGCCCGTGCTGGAGAACACCGGCCTGCCGTTTGCCAGCAAGGCCAAGGCCAACTATCTGGGCAAGGAAGTGCCCGTGATGCATGCCTGCGGCCACGACGCCCACACCGCCATGCTGATGGGCGCGGCCGAGGTGTTGGCGGGCATGAAGGCCCAGCTGCCCGGCACGATCAAGTTCATCTTCCAGCCCGCCGAAGAGGGCGCGCCGGTGGAGCCCGACGCCAGCGGCAAGGTGCCCAGCTTCGGCGCCAAGGCCATGATCGAAGCCGGTGCGCTCAAGGACGTGCAGGCCATCTACGGCCTGCACATCACCTCCAACCTGCCTGGCGGCGTGGTGGGCTACCGCAGCGGCCCGCTGATGGCCGGGTCGGACAACATCACCATCCACGTGGAAGGGCGCGGCGGCCATGGCTCGTCACCCTGGGCCACCATCGACCCCATCGTGGCCGCCAGCCAGGTGGTGATGGGCCTGCAGACCGTGGTGAGCCGCCAGCTCAACATCAGCCAGGAACCGGCGGTGGTCACCATCGGCCAGATCCAGGGCGGCACGCGCTACAACATCATCCCCGACAAGGTGGAGATGATGGGCACGCTGCGCACCTTTGACGAGGACATGCGCCAGGAAGCGCTCAAGCGCATCACCACCACGGCCGAGTCGATCGCCGCCGCCAGCGGCGCCAAGGCCAGTGTGCGTTTTGGCCCTGTGGCCTACCCCGTGACCACCAACCCCGCGCAACTCACGCAGGCCTCGTTGCCCGCGCTGAACCTGGCCATGGGCGGCAAGACCATGGTGATCCCCAAGGTCGCAGGGTCGGAGGACTTCTCGGAGTTCCAGAAGGTTGTGCCGGGCTTCTTCTACTTTCTGGGCGCGCCGCCCAAGGGCAAGGAATTTGCCAAGGCCCCGCCCAACCACTCTGCGCTGTTCGACATCGACGAAGACCAGCTGCCCACCGGCGCACGCAGCCTGGCCGCTCTGGCCGTGGACTTTTTGCAGCGCAAATAAGCAGCGAAAAGAAGAGGGGCGCCGCGCGGTTCAGACCGCGCGGTGGTGCGTTGCCAGCTGGCGGCCGATGAGCAGTCGAAACGGCAGCAGCAGCGCCACCCCCAGCCCTAGCTTCACACCCAGGTCACCCAGCGCCCAGGTGATCCACGGGTCGCTGGTGCCTGCAAACGCAATGCTCCAGAAAACGGCGGTGTCCAGCACCGCTGCGAGCAGCGTGGCCACCAGCGGCGCGCGCCACCAGGTGCCGTGGCGCAACCGGTCGAACACGCTGATGTCCAGCCACTGCGAGAGCAAAAACGCGGTGCCCGACGCGATGGCAATGCGCACCGGCGCCAGCACCAGCGAGGCCGTCACGGCCACCGCAAACCCCACCCACGCCACCCGCCGCGCCTGCTGCGGGCCGTGGGCGCGGTTGACCAGCTCGCTGACCAGAAAGGCCACCGGGTAAGTGATGGCACCCCAGGTGAGCCAGTCATTGAGGGGGAATTGGACCAGGATGTTGGACGCCAGCACCACGGCGGCCATGGCCAGGGCCGCCGCTGCAAACTGCGGCAGGCTGGGCGCCCGCATCATGCAGCCGCGCCGAGCAGGCTGCGCGCCACGGCTTCACCGACCTTGATGCCATCCACGCCCGCCGACAGAATGCCGCCCGCGTAGCTGGCGCCTTCGCCCGCCGGGTACAGGCCCGGCGTGTTCAGGCTTTGCAGGTTCTCGCCGCGCCCGATCTTGAGCGGCGACGAGGTGCGGGTCTCCACGCCCGTCAGCACGGCGTCGTGCATGTCAAAGCCCTTGATCTTGCGGCCGAACACAGGCAAGGCCTCGCGCAGCGCCTCAATGGCGTAGCCGGGCAGAGCGGCGTGCAAATCGCCCAGGGCCACGCCGGGCTTGTACGAGGGCTCCACGCTGCCCAGCTGGGTCGAAGGCTTGCCGGCAATGAACTCGCCCACCAGTTGGCCCGGCGCGCTGTAGTCGCGCCCGCCCAGCACAAAGGCGTTGGATTCCAGCTGGCGCTGCAGCACGCTGCCCGACAGCGGGTGGAACTGCCCGGCGGGCAATGCTTCCACGCCGTAGGTCTGGCCCAGGTGGGTTTCAAACGCCTGCGCGTCCTGCGGGTAGTCGCGCGGGTCGATGCCCACCACCATGCCCGCGTTGGCATTGCGCTCGTTGCGCGAATACTGGCTCATGCCGTTGGTCACCACGCGGTTGGGCTCGCTGGTGGCGGCCACCACGGTGCCGCCGGGGCACATGCAGAAGCTGTACACCGCGCGGCCGTTCTGCGCGTGGTGCACCAGCTTGTAGTCGGCTGCGCCCAGCAGCGGGTGGCCTGCGTGGCGGCCCCAGCGGGCGCGGTCGATCACTCCTTGAGGGTGCTCGATGCGGAAGCCGATGGAGAACGGCTTGGCCTCCATGGCCACGCCGCGCTGGTACAGCATGGCAAACGTATCGCGCGAGCTGTGGCCCAGCGCCATCACCACGTGGTCGGCCCGCAGCTCGGTGGTTTCGCCCGTGGCCTGGTTCAGCACCTTCAGGCCGCGCAGGTGGCGTTTATCTCCAGTGCCTTCCACGATCACGTCCGTCACGCGATGCTCGAAGCGGATCTCGCCGCCCAGCGCAATGATCTGCTCGCGCAGGTTTTCCACCACCTTCACCAGCTTGAAGGTGCCGATGTGCGGGTGGGCGACGTACAGGATTTCTTCGGGCGCACCGGCTTTGACGAACTCGTTCATCACCTTGCGGCCCAGGTGGCGCGGGTCTTTGATCTGGCTGTAGAGCTTGCCGTCGCTAAAGGTGCCAGCGCCGCCTTCGCCAAACTGCACATTGCTTTCGGCATGCAGCTCGCGCTTGCGCCACAGGCCCCAGGTGTCTTTGGTGCGCTCGCGCACGGTCTTGCCGCGCTCCAGCACGATGGGCTTGAAGCCCATTTGCGCCAGCACCAGTGCCGCAAAAATGCCGCAGGGGCCAAAACCCACCACCACCGGGCGCAGGGGCAGGTCGGCAGGTGCCTGGCCCACGGGGTGCCAGGCCATGTCGGGTGTGGGCTGGATGTGCGGGTTGCCTGCAAACTGGGCCAGCAGCGCCGCTTCGCGTTCAGGCTGGGCCAGCGTGATGTCCACGATGTACACCGCCAGCAGGTCGGCCTTGCGGGCGTCAAAGCTGCGCTTGAAGACGTGCAGGTGGGCGATGTCGGCGTTGGAGATACCCAGGATGTGGGTGACAGCGGCGCGCAGGGGCGCCTCGGGAGCTTCGGCAGTGGTGAACGGCAGCCGGATTTCGGAGAGTCGGATCATGGTCTTGCGGGCCCGTGTCGATCGGGCGAAAAGCAATGGCGTGGGGCCGGGATGATACGGGGTCTGCGCAGCGGGCGGAACCCCGTCGGCCTACGTGACCGGGGTGTGGGAGGCGCTGGCTATATAAAAATCATAGCAATCAAGGCATGTTGCACTAGCGCATGCGGCAGTTTTGGCTGATTTTTTTGTTGTCAGGACGTGTTTAGGCGTCCTGGGCAGGCCGCTGGCGCCGGCGCAGCTCGGCCACACCCAGTGCCACGGCCGCCAGCACCAGCGGCCCAAAGTAGTACAGCGCCCTGTAGGCCAGCAGTGCCGCCAGCACCTGTTCCTGCCCCAATGCGGCGGTGGCCAGCAGCGCCACGCCCACGGCCTCCAGCACACCCAGGCCTGCAGGCACGCGCAGCACCAGCCCGGCCACGGCGCCCAGCAGCACCGTGGCCAGGGCGGCGGGGTAGGGCACCTGGTGTTGCAGCACCGTCCACAGGGCGGCGCCCATCAGCATCCAGTTGGTGGCCGATGCCGCGATCTGCCACAGCGCCACCGGCCAGCGCGGCAGCGGAAAAGCGTGGCCCCGCAGCGTCAGCGCGCGGCCCTTGCGCACCGCGCACAGTGCCAGGTAAACCAGCGGCAAGCAGCCCAGCACCGTGCCGCCCAGGCGCCACTGCCAGGGCGCTACCGTCCACCCGGCCACTGCAGGCGGCTGCCACAACCAGGCCAGTACCCCGGCCAGCAGCAGGTAGCCCACCCAGTTGGTCACGATGCTGGTGCCCACCACCTGGCCGATGGTGCCGGGGTCCACGCCGCGCCGGGCGTACAGCCGGTAGCGCACGCCCACGCCCCCGATCAGCGAGCCCAGGTTGAGCGTGAACGGGTAGCTCGTCATGGCAATGGCCAGGGTGGTGCCGCGCGGCAGGCGGTGGCCGCTGCAATGGCGGCCCACCCAGTCAAAGCTGCCGTAGGTGAAGTGGCTCAGCAGCGCCACTGCGCCGCCCAGCGCCAGTGCGGCGGTGGGCAGGTCGCGCAGCGCCTGCAGCACGGCGGGCCAGTCCACCGTGCGCGCCTGCCGAAAGATCAGAGCGGCCACCACCGCAAAGAAGGCGATGGCAACACTCCGCGTGAGCCAGGGCCACCAGGCCTGCTGCGGCCAGTGGCGCCAGCCGCTGGTGGTTTGCCGGTTGCTGCCCACCTGGGTGTCCGCGTGCAGCGTGGGGGTGGCCATGGTGTGTGCCTGCCCGTTCAGGTGGCGGGGCTGCCTGCGGGCTCTGCGGCACCCGGGTTGGCGAGCGTGATGTGGGGCTCGTGCCGGGGCAGCCAGCCCGCCCAGGCGGGGAACCAGCGCAGCAGGTGGAACACCGCGTAGCTGCGCAGCAGGCGCAGGCCGTTCCAGCGGCTGGGCGCGGTGGCTTCGACCTGCTTGCAGCTGTGCTCCATCAGGTGCGACAGGCGCCTGTGCAGGTGGGCGTTGAAGGCGCGGTCCTGGATGATGACGTTGGCCTCCAGGTTCAGCGACAGGCTCAGCGGGTCGAGGTTGCTGGAGCCCACGGTGGACCAGTCCTCGTCCACCAGCGCCACCTTGCCGTGCAGCGGGCGGTCGCAGTATTCGTACACCCGCACCCCTGCGCGCTGCAGGTGGTCATACAGCAGGCTGGCTGCCGTCTTGACGATGGGCATGTCAGGCTGGCCTTGCAGAATGATGCGCACATCCACCCCCCGTTTTGCGGCGCGCCGCATCTCTCGGATGAAGCGGTAGCCGGGGAAGAAGTAGGCATTCGCAATCACCACCCGGCTGCGCGCTGCGCGCAGGGCCACGCGGTAGTGGCGCTCGATGTCGTTGGTGTGCTGCTGGTTGTCGCGTGTCACGAACATGGCGTGCGCTGTGCCCGCGTGCGGGCGCCCCGTGATGCCTGCGGCCTGGTGGCGCTTGCGCTCCTGGCGGCTGAGCACGGCCTCGCGGGTGAAGTGGTGCATCTGCGCCACGATGGGTCCGCGCACCTGCACGGCGTAGTCCTGCTTCGCCTCGGGGCCAAAGTCGGCCACATGGTCGGCCGAGTAGTTGATGCCGCCAATGAACCCCAGGTGCCCGTCCACCACCACGATCTTGCGGTGCATGCGGCGCAGCATGTTCAGCCGCTGGCCCAGGAAGCGGCGGCCCGGGTCAAAGATGCGAAAGTGCACGCCCGCCTCCACCAGGCTGCCGACAAACCGGTCCGACAGATCGGGCGAGCCAAAGCCGTCCACCAGCACATGCACCTCCACGCCACGCTGGGCGGCCGCCAGCAGCGCGGCGTGCAATTGCTGGCCGATCTTGTCCTCGAACAGGATGAAGGTCTCCAGCATCACCTCGCGCCGGGCGTCGGCAATGGCCTGGAATACGCGGGGAAAGAACTCCTCGCCGTTTTCCAGCAACTCAAAATGGTTGCCGGGCACCCAGCGCGAGGACCGGGGTGCGCGCAGGGCGCGGGGCGTGCTGAAGGCTGGGCGTTTCATAGCAGGATCTCCGCAGCCAGGGGCGCATGGTCCGAGAGCTTGTCCCAAGGCTTCTTGGGCAGCGTCAGCGGCGAGTGCACGGTGGCGTTGCGCACATAAATGCGGTCGAGCGCCAGCAGCGGCATCGCCGCGGGAAACGTGCGCACCGCCCTGCCAAAGGCCTGCACGAACACCTCTTGCAAGCCTGCTTCGCGGTGCAGGATGTCGTGTGCACGGTGGCGCCAGTCGTTGAAATCGCCGGCCAGCACCACAGCCTCATTGGCGGGAAAGCTGTTGACCAGATCGCACACGCGGCGCAGCTGGTGCTGCCGGTGCGACTCCTGCAGGCCCAGGTGCACACAAACGGCATGCACGGGCAGGTGGTGCCCAGGGGGCTGCAGCACACAGTGCAGCATGCCGCGCCGTTCGGGCCCGCTCACCGAAATGTCGTGGTTCTCGTAGTGCGTGATCGGAAACTTGGACAACAGCGCGTTGCCATGGTGGCCGTTGTCGTACACCGCATTGCGCCCGTAGGCGTACTGCGACCAGAGGGAGTCGGCCAGAAACTCGTAGTGCGGCACCTGCGGAAAGTTGGCCAGACGGCTGGCGTGCCGGTGGTGCGTGCCCAGCACTTCTTGCAAGAACACCAAGTCCGCCGCCACGTCGCGCACGGCCTCGCGCAGCTCATGCAGCATGAAGCGCCGGTTGAAGGTGGTGAAGCCCTTGTGCACGTTCACGGTGAGCACCTTGAACGCAATAGGCTGGGAGTCTGTCGCGGAGTTCGGGGCCATGGGCAGTTGCAATCGTTGGAAGGGGCTCCGGCGAAATCACCGCACAGGTGCGGCCGGGCGAGTCCTGATTGTTCTGGTCCGAGCGCGTTACCGCTGTAGGACGGCGGGCCGTAGCCTTGTGCTGCGCAGCCCAAAAAAAAGGGCCCCGAAGGGCCCTGGTGACAGCGCGGTGCGCGTCGGCGGCCATCAGGCCGGCAGGAAGCCTTCCACCGACAGGTAGCGCTCGCCCGTGTCGTAGTTGAAGCCCAGCACCTTGGCGCCTGCGGGCAGCTCGGGCAGCTTCTGGGCAATGGCGGCCAAGGTGGCGCCGGACGAGATGCCGACCAGCAGGCCCTCTTCGCGCGCAGAGCGGCGGGCGTATTCGCGGGCGGGCTCGGCATCGACCTGGATCACGCCGTCGAGCACACTGGTGTCCAGATTCTTGGGGATGAAGCCCGCGCCAATGCCCTGGATGGGGTGGGGCGAGGGCGCGCCGCCCGAGATGACGGGCGAGGCCGTGGGCTCCACCGCAAACACCTTGAGCTGCGGAAATTTCGCCTTGAGCACGCGGGCCGTGCCTGTCAGGTGGCCGCCTGTGCCCACGCCGGTGATGATGGCGTCCAGCCCGTCGGGGAAGTCGGCCAGGATTTCTTGCGCCGTGGTGCGCACATGGATGTCGATGTTGGCCGGGTTCTCGAACTGCTGCGGAATCCACGAGCCGGGCGTCTGCGCCTCCAGCTCTTGGGCACGGGCAATCGCGCCCTTCATGCCCTTCTCGCGCGGGGTCAGGTCAAACTGCGCGCCATAGGCCAGCATCAGGCGGCGGCGCTCGATGCTCATGCTGTCGGGCATCACGAGGATCAGCCTATAGCCCTTGACGGCCGCTACCAGCGCCAGGCCGATGCCGGTGTTGCCGCTGGTGGGCTCGATGATGGTGCCGCCGGGTTGGAGCGCACCAGACTTTTCCGCGTCTTCCACCATCGCCAGCGCAATGCGGTCCTTGATGGAGCCGCCAGGGTTGCTGCGCTCCGACTTCACCCACACATTGGCGCCAGGGCCAAACAGGCGATTGATGCGCACGTGGGGCGTTTTGCCGATGGTTTGCAGAATGTTGTCAACTTTCATGGCGTCTCCTGTGAAGCGTTGGGTTGGACACAAAGTGGAAGGTCTGTGGGGCGCATTCTGAACCACTTGTTCTACGGCTCTGGCCATATGGATATAGCCAGGGTATGGGGCGGGCCGCCGCAACGCCCATCACGGCAGGGGCGATACCTCCACGCGCATGGCGCCCGCTGCAGGTGTGATCTGCACCCGGACCGGCAGGCCCATCGCAATGGTCTGCGCGTTGGTGTCCGTGTGCTGCGTCACCTCGCTGCAGGTGTAGCTGGCAGCCTGCCCGCTGCGCCACACCGCCAGGGCCAGCGGCAGCATCCACTGGTCCGCCAGGTGCGGGCCCAGCGCGCCGGTGCTGCGCTGGTAGGCACGCACTTCGTCCACCAGCCGCTTGGCCACCTGCTCGGCCGACAGGCTGCGTTCGCCCAACTGGCAGAACACCTCTGTCACCTGCGCGTACTCCAGCGTGGCGATCAGCGCATTGCCCGGCCCTTCGTTCTGGCGTGTGGGCGGCTGGCGCAGTTGCCCGCCCTCAAACGTCCAGCCCATGCGCTGGCCCAGCGCCTCCAGCTCCCGCGTCGCGATGTGGCGAGCCAGGCTGGGTGCCAGTGCCTCGCCCCAGCCGTTGTGCAACGGGCCGCGCTCCAGCACATCCACCGGCGCCAGAGGTCGGTTGGGTGTGGCGGGCGTGATGTGCGCCACCAGCTCGCCGCCCCCGGCGGGGTAAAAGCCCCGTCGCTGCAATTGCAGCTCCAGCCCCACCCCTAGCCGCCGCACGAGCGGCGCAAAGGCGCGTTCCAGAAAATCAAACGGCGGCGCCATCGGGTTGTGTGTGCCGCCCGCCAGCTCGACCTTGCTCGGGCCATCGGCCAGCATCAGCGCGGGCAGCACCGTCTGCAGCACCAGCAGGCAACTGCCTGCGGTGGCGATCTGAAAACGGTAGTCGCCTGCACGCACGTTGCCGGGTGTGAACACCAGCGTTTGCGAATTCAGCTCCGCGCCCTCGGCCTGCCCGCCGCACACGGCGACCGCTGCCTGCGTGCAGGCCAGGTGCTGGCGCATAAGGCCCGGCTTGGGCCGCCCGGCGCGGATGCGCGAGATGTGCAGCGGGCGGCCGGTGACCATGGACAGGGCCAGGCCCGTGCGCAGGATTTGCCCGCCGCCTTCGCCGGTGGAGCCGTCGAGGGTGAAGGGGGTGACAGCGCGTTCTGTCATGGCGACGCCTCCGCCGCACCCTTGGGGCGCTTGCTGAACCGCAGCACTGTGTCATGCAACAGCGCATCCAGCGCGGCATGCCCAGGCACGGGCAGCGGCTGCACCGGCTCTGCCGCATTGCGCGCCAGCTCGGCTTCGATGAACGCATGGATGCCAGGCCAGCGCGGGCTGGTGGCGGCTTCGCCCGCGCGCATCTTCACCTCCAGCAGGGCGTTGATCTCGGCGACCAGTGCTGCATCGTGCACGGGGTGCAGTGTGTGCTGGGCCAGCTCGGCAAAGCGCATGGGCGGCACACCGGGTCGTGCGCGTATCCAGCGCGCGGCCAGCAGCGGGCGCAGCACGTACAGGTACTTTTTGTAGCGCACCTCGTTGGCCTGCAGGTGCTCGCGAAAATTCTTCTTCGCCATAGACGCATAGTGGTGCCAGCCCTTGGCGTTGGAGAACACCTGGGCCGCCAGCGCGCGGAACTGCGCCATGGTGTCGGTCTCTTCGCGGTAGACGATGGGCGAGCCCAGCCACTCCAGCAGCGTGGGGTTGGACTCGCGCAGCAAGCCCAGGGCTTTGCGCAGGTCCCAGCCGTTCACATCCAGGTCGCCGCTGATCGGTAGCTCGATCACGTCGCGGCCGGGCGTGACGGTCAGGTACCAGGGCAGGCGGTTTACGTAGATAAAGCGCACGTCGTAGTCGCTGTCGGGCGAGGCAAAGCCCCAGCCCCGGCTGCCGGATTCGCAGGCGAACAGCACGGTCACGTCGTGGCGCGCTTCGATGTCGCGCAGGACCTCCAGCACCTGCGTGCGCATGTGGGGCTCCACCGGGTGGGCGGAGCGCAGCATTTCTTTTTGTTCTGTTGTATGCATAAAAATGGGCTTTAGCGCTTGCTGAGTAAGCGCTACTAGCTATGAATTTTCATAAACAGCTCGCTTCGGGCAAGCTGGAGGTTGAGTTGGACGTCAAGCTGTCACTTGAATACCAATCAATTGGAGATTGCGTACGAGTTGGGAGCGCTCCCCACCCGAAGTGCGCGCGAGTAGCCGATCTCTCCACGCCGCCCAATTTGCCTGCACCTCTGATACAGCCAATTTCGACGCCCCGGGATCGTCGTCGTACCCAAACTCGAATCCGCACTGGCACATTTCGAATGAGGCTCCTCCGTCATTCAGATAGGGTGGATTGATCAGCCCAAAATTTCCGCACACCGGACAGGCCCAATGCCCGTCAACCGATTGAAAAAGGAATGCGCAGCTACCGTCTCTCAAGTTGACCGCTTGTCTTTGCATTTGAGTTACCCCTTAACACACACCACCTGCTTGAGCGTGTAAACCACCTCCACCAGGTCTTCCTGCGCCGCCATCACCGCGTCGATGTTCTTGTACGCCATCGGAATCTCGTCGATCACATCCGCGTCCTTCCGGCATTCCACGCCCTCGGTGGCCTTGATCTGGTCTTCCACGGTGAACAGCTTCTTGGCCTTGGTGCGGCTCATGGTTCGCCCTGCGCCGTGGCTGCAGCTGTTGAAGCTCTCGGGGTTGCCCTTTCCGCGCACGATGAAGCTCTTGGCCCCCATGCTTCCCGGGATGATCCCCAGCTTGCCTTGCTCGGCGCTCACCGCGCCCTTGCGGGTCACGAACACGTCTTGCCCGAAGTGCGTTTCGCGCTGCACGTAGTTGTGGTGGCAGTTCACCGCCTCAATGTGCGTCTCGAACGGCTTAGTGATCACCTTGCGTAACGCGGCAGTCACGCGGCCCATCATCACTTCGCGGTTGGCGGCGGCAAACTTTTGCGCCCACCCCACGGCCTTCACGTAGTCGCCAAAGTACTGCGCGCCTTCTTCAAAGTACGCCAGGTCTTTATCGGGCAGGTTACGTTGGTTCATCTCGGCGTCCTTCTTGGCCAGCTCGATGAAATGGGTGCCGATGGCGTTCCCGACCCCACGCGAGCCCGAGTGCAGCATCACCCACACGGACTGGTGTTCGTCCAGGCAGATCTCGATGAAGTGATTCCCCGTTCCGAGCGTTCCCAAGTGCTTGTAGTTGTTCGTGTTCTTGATGCGCGGGTGCGCTTCGCAAATCTCGTCGAACTCATCCACCAGCGCGGCCCAGGCGCGGTCGGTCTCGGCGGGCGGCGTATCCCAGCTTCCCTTGTCGCGGCCGAAACGCTTGGGGGTCATCCCCACGGGCACGGCTCGCTCAATGGCGGCGCGCACGCCAGACAGGTTGTCCGGCAGGTCGCTGGCCGTGAGCGTGGTCTTGCACGCCATCATTCCGCACCCCAGGTCCACCCCCACCGCAGCGGGGATGATGGCCTTGAGGGTGGGCACCACCGAGCCGATGGTGGCGCCAATCCCCAGGTGCACGTCGGGCATCACCGCCACATGCTTGAACACGATGGGCAAGCGCGCAATGTTGCGCAGCTGGTTCTTGGCGTCTTCTTCCACGGGCACGCCGTTCGTCCACATCTTCACGGGCACGCCGTTCGGGATTTCGAGTTGTTCGTAGTTCATGGTTCTGTTCTCGTTGTTTCTTCGTTGTGTTTCTTTTTTGCAGCGATATTCGTTATGCAGCCATTGCGTCAAAGACCGCGCTGATCCGCTCTGGGAGCGGGTAGCAATGGTGGTCCAAGGCCCCCGCTGGCAACCAGGAACTGGAGGGGCCCGCATCTACCAGCCGCATGAGCTTTTCTGTCCAACGCGCTTTGGTGGCGGGTCTGTTCAGCCATTCCTCCATGGTGCGTTTGTATTCGACCTCATCCGTGGCAAACGCATTGCCCATCTGTTTGGAGTACCACACATAGTCCCAATAGCATGCGTCCACAAAGTTAAGGGTCGACGCGTCGGTATCGCAGTCGAGCCAATGCTGCAGCAGGGGCTCCAGCGGCACGCGGGCACGGGCCCACATGAGCAAGATGGAGAAGGCGTTATCGCCCTGGAAGAGCGAATCGCTGGCTGCGGGCCATTGCTCCAAGCCTTGTGCAAAGTACGCCAGCGCAAAGCCCTGCAGCGCAGATTGTTCGGCCGCTGAAAACGAACCAGGCTCGCACCGCCCCAAGCGGTCCAGGTGCAGCTCGGTGGAGTGGTGCAGCCGGGCGCCTTCGGCCAGCAGTTCCAGCAGCCGTGGGGCCAGGTATTTGATTTCATCCGCGGGCTGCACCTGGCTCTTGGCCGAGTCGTTGTACTCGTAGAAATGCCTCTGGGTCAGTTGGCGCAGAGGAAGGTGTCGCATCTCGCGCTCCAGCTCGGCATTCATGCAGCAGGCGGTACACACGTCCAGCAGGTGATCCGGTGCTTGGTAATGCGCAAACGCTTTGTAGGCCGCTTGTGTCGCGGCTTCCAGCGCATTGCTTGGCGTGTATTCCAATACTGCGTTGGCTCCGGTTTTCTTCTTTTTCATGGCAGTTCTCTTCTCTGCTTTGTCTGGTGGACGCGACGGGATTCGAACCCGCATCAATACAGCGAACAGGGTGCTTGAATCCGCTGGCCCAGTGAACGGTTGGAAACGCGCGCCAGTGGCAGACCCGTCATCGGAGCCAGCACCTGCATCCTCAACCTTGCCCGTTCACCGACTCTCCCGCTGTACTCGGTGTTACCCGAGCTGCCGGCAATCACAACATTTTTGGCAGTGGCGCTCCCTTCTGTGCCAGCGCGCCCATATCCTTTTCACCCGTGGCTCAGCGCATCTTCACCAGGCCATTGAGCACCTGGTCCAGGCCGCCAAACACCGATATCTTGTCGATGCGCTCGGCCACACGCTCCAGCGTCTCCAGCTCTTTCATGCGCAGGGCGACGGGGTTGTCCTCCATCACCTTGGCGGTGTTGAGCAGCGAGCGCGTGGCGGCGGTTTCCTCGCGGCGGCGGATCACGTTGGCCTCGGCCTGCTTCTGGGCTTGCACCACCTGGGTCAGGATGGTTTTCATCTCGCCCGGCAGCACGATGTCTTTCACGCCCACGCTCTCCAGCTGCATGCCGTAGGGCTGCAGCTTCGCGGCCATGTGTGCTGTCACCACCTCGTCGATCACCGTCTTGTTCTCCAGCAGCTCATCGAGCGTGCGGGTGCCCACGGCGGCGCGCAGCGCAAACTGCAGCTCGCGGTACAGGTGGTCGGCGGGCTTTTGCAACTGGGCAAAGGCGCGCAGCACATCGGTGTAGCGGAAGGTGGCGCTCAGGTTCAGGCGCAGGCTCACCTTGTCGCGGGTCATGATGTCCTGGCCCGATACCTCCACGGCTTGCAGGCGCAGATCCACCAGCTCCACGGCCACGGTGCGGCCGTACTTCCAGAAGGCGTAGGTGCCAGCGGTCAGCAGGCGTTCCACCTTGCCGTCCACCGTCAGCAGGCCGCATTGGCCCTCGGGCACCTGCACCTGCAGCACACCGGCCAATCCGGTCACGCTGCGCTGGCGCAACTGGGTTTGCGTCAGTCGCGCCACCAGTGCGGCGGGCAGTTCAGCGCCTGCCTGCAGGTCCACCACTCGCACGCTCACATCCACAAGGCCCTTCCAATACAGGCGGCGGGTGCCGGGGGGCAGGATCTCGACCAGCACACCGTTTTCGCTGCGCAGGCCCACTTCGCTTTCCGACAGGTTCACCTGCACAAACTCGGCCGCCACCACGGCGGGCTCCTGCGCCATCAGGTACTCGGCCAGGCCGTGGGTGAAGGCGGGTTGTTCGAGGGCGAAGGTCTCCACGCGCAGGTCGTCAGTGCCTGCAAAAAACCAGTAGGTGCCGCTGCGCAGCACGCGGTCAAAGCTGCCGTTGCGCAGTAGCAGGGCGCGTTCGTTTTTCTTCACGGTGGTGCGTTGGAACATCTTCATCAGCATCTCGGTTTCCTCTTTCTTTCTTTCTTTCTTTCTTCTTCGTTGTCGTCACTCGTCACATATCGGGTTGCCGTTACAGCGATGGCGGGGTGCCAGGGGGCGCAGCCTGGGCCGTGCAGTGCGCCGTGGGTGCTGCCCCCCACTGGGAAGGGCGGCAGCGCGGCTGGCTGCGGGCGCGGGCTGTGCCGGGTGCTGGCACAAACCGCCACCGGCTGACGGGGCGGAGCCCTTGCGGTTGCGGCGCAACCTGAGGGCCTCTCCCCGCGTGCGGCGGGTGGTCTTTCGACCGGTACTTCCAATCAAGGTCTTGCGACCGTGGGCAGGAATCGAACCTGCGACAACCGCCTTTCGACGGGGCTCTACCAGACTGAGCTACCAGTGGTGGCACGCCTGGAGTCGAACCAGGCAGTTCCTTTCGGAGTGGTCACCACGACCGTGCCGTTACCCAGCGTTTGCGATGTGCGGCATGCAGAACATCAACAGAACCCGAAGGCCCTGGATGCCCGGCACCGGTAGGGCGAACGTTGGTCCTAACCCCGACCTGTGAGCGGTCACCGCTTGCGCTGGATGCATCTTCTATTGCCAGATGCATGCCAGCTTGCAATGCAAGGCGTTAAATGCGATCAAGTTGTTGATTTGTATGGGGTATTTCCATTTTGGCGAAATTGATTGGGTGCTTGGGTGCCAAGATAATTAGAATAAAAGCTAGTTAAATAGATAAAGAAATATGCGCAAAAACAGGGTGGTCATCGGCTTCCTGGGCACCCAGCTGGACTCTGGCAAGGGCGCAGG
>Ga0209960_1001640_pt1 | contig 27386 bp, 8 predicted proteins | sample ThiBiot_500_plan_2_FD_183947 | JGI IMG/M metagenome (GOLD analysis project Ga0209960, IMG submission 183947) | Wastewater bioreactor microbial communities from Cape Town, South Africa - Thiocy_expt_500_plan (SPAdes) | ecosystem: Engineered > Bioreactor > Thiocyanate-remediating >...
ACAACTTCAAGAATAAAGGAAATAATGCTTGAAATTACAAAAAATGGACATGAATCACTTTTGTTAGAGAAAAAAAAAATGGAACCCACTTTAGATTTATTTAAAACACAAATGGATAATTTTCAAACAATTTTATTAACTTTTATTCAACGTACTTCTTTTGGAGATGCCAATAATAGAAAGAACACATTAGTTAGAATATTTAAAATATTTGAACAATTTGAAACCTTTATTTTAGATCCTCAATTCAAATCTGAAAATTTGGATGTCAAATTTCCACTTAATCGATTTCAAACTTTATTTCATCAACTAGTAAATAAAAAGATCGTTTTGATTTGGTTCAAATGGCTTGAAAAATCAACAATCGAACAAACAAAAAATAATTTTCAACTTTCTATGGAAGAATGTAAAGAAAGAGGTGCTTCTTGGATGTTTCAAAGACGTTTACAAGTTCCAATATTGGAAGGAAGAAAAGATCTGAGATTAGTTGTTCAGACTTTAATGAAAGGAGAAATGTCCCTTCAACCATTGATGGAATATGGTGCTACTTTAGAATGGATTGGTCTTAAATGGTATTTTGATGTCCAAAAACCTTCAGAATGGTCTTTTACATTACCAATTGAGGAAATCAAGGAACTTTTGGATAAATTAGAAATTGATTTAAGTTTACTTGATTTATCGGAAAAAATGACCTTAATTTTATCCAAAATTCAAAAATCTTCATTTAATTGGAACCTTCAAAAAGATGAAGTGAAAGAAGAATTTCGAAAACTTTGTGTCAGTCAATCATTTGAGACAGTCTCTCAAATTCATACAAATTCTGAAATCTCTCTTCTTCAAAATTTAGTAAAAGAATTACAAATTATTCGAAAAAATCCTGAAGTTATTCATGGAGATGGAACATTTGATATTCCTTGTGTTGCATTGTATTTCTCTGAAATCTTGAAAAACAAAGTTGATCATTCTTTCTTGGATTCTCCCTATGCTATTCTTTTATATGGAACCTTTTTTACTCCATTTCAAGAACAAGAATTATCAAGAAGAGGATTCCCATATCAAGTTTCATTTGTTTCTTGTTCTTCAAATCAAAATCACCAAAACATTTTCGAAACTCATTTGGAACAAGCTTCAAAATATTCAATTGTTTTCTTGATAAATCATGATCCTATTCAAGATTTTTGTACTCTCTTAATCCTTCAAAAAGTTACCCATGATGTGATTAAGGGTTTTCATTTCCATGGATTTAATTCTGATAATCAAAGAAGAATTCTTCAAAGGCATTTGAATGGTTTCTCAAAAGAAGTGAAAATTACTGAAACAACCTTAACTGATCTCTTTATTGATGATGCAAATTTGAATATGGCGATCACACCACAAATTGAGAATTCTTTTTCAGTAATTCATTCTTTAAGGTCCTTTTCATTCTCAAACTTTGAGGCTTCTCAAATCACAACCGAAACTCAAAATCTTACTGATTCACTTGGAAATGCAATCAAGAATTTTCAGAACCAAATTGGAGAATGGAGATTTCAATCAGAAATCAAGACTATTCTGGGATCAATTGAAGAATTTCGACTCCTTCTTCAAGATGATCAATTGGAAAACTCCTCATTTCAAACTAAACTTGATCAAATTATAAATAGTCAAATCCCTCCTCAAAAAGAAATAATTTTGAAACAATTAGTTACTTCTCAAATCCAAAAGATTCTTGAATTACCAATGGATGCAAAAACTCAAGTTCTTCGACTTGTTAAAGAAATATCTTCAACTTCACTTCTTTTGGCTCCAAAGAGAGTTGAGATTGAAATGTCTAAACAACTTAACTCCTCAGAAACTCATGGTTATGAAATATTATTTTCAATTTTTGAATGTTTGGATCAATGTATTTCAATTTTATATGATGTTTCATTAATTAGATTGAGGCAAGAGACAGAAAAAACTTATAAAATAACTTTTGAGGCAATTCCATTTTGTGAAGAGTTAATTAATTCTATATTTTCAGCCATTGAATTTCGAGAAGGAAAGTCTCCACAATTCAAGAAAGAATTAAAGAAAATTGCCTTTAATGATTGCCAAGATAAATTTAATGAGTTTTTAGACGAACTCGGAGTTTCTCAAGACATTCAACACAAAATTCAAGCAAGATCAATCTTTTTAACACTGAAAGAAAAATTAGATTCAACAAAGTTAAAGGAAACTGAGGGAAAAGCCAAGGAAATTTCAAACCAAATTCAAGAAATAGATATAAATCCTCGTGATGCCCAATGGAAAAATTTATTTCAAACGACACAAGCAAGACTTCAAGAAATTTTGAATCTAGCAAACAAGTCTCTTTACAAACCTCAACAATTAATTATCAAAATTCGAAAAGCTATTATTAATCTTGAAACAAACATAAAGAATATTCCTTCATTCGATGAATATCAATTAAAAAGAATTCTCCTTGAAGCCACAAACCTTATTCACGAATTTAAGGATTACTCACTCATTCTTAAAAATAAAGATCCTTTATTGAAACACCGAAAAGTTGAAATTGATATCTTTTCAATTAAAGAAGAAGATTGGAAGTTCGATGACCGGCTTCATTTTTGGAAAGAACATTCAAAGCACGGACGATTATCTCAAGAACTTCAAGATAAGTTAATAACATTGGAAAATTATGTACGTTCAAATACATCTAACTCACAAGGGAATGGAAAAATATTTGAAGACCTTGAAAATTTTTTGAATCTTAATTTTAAAATGAATATGTGGGCACTTGCAACACAATTATATCAAAATCAAGTTCATAGTCAATTAGATGAAAAATCTTTTGGAATTAATATTTCAGAACTCTCCTCAGTTTTATCTGATGACTTGGCATTAGAAATTGAAAGACTGATTAACAAGAATACTAAAAATGAAGAAATCATTCAAAAATTATTTGAGAAATTCTTTTCAGAGTTCTCAAAATTTAGAGTCAATTATTTGATGACATTCAAGACCAAGGTCAATGATATCAAGTTCATTAAATTAGTTACTGAGAATTCAAATGAATGGGTACTTAAAAATCAAAAACCTTCTTTATTATCAATCTTTTCTTCCCTAAGAACTTTAAGTAAAAGAGAGCAAATTGTGAAAGATGCATTAAAGAGTCAAATCCTTGGAGTCAAATCTGTCATCCAACCAGTTAATTTCCTGTTATCAGATCTTGCAAGTCTATTTCTTCCATGTTATCCACGATTAATCTCACATTTACAATTTCTTCAAATTCAATTTGATAACCATTTGAATCATTCAACAACCTTTGATCAAACTGATCCTTCAAATTCAATTGACCTCTTTTCATTCTTTGAAACTAAAGATCTTATTGATGTTGGAATTCCTTACCTTTTTTATGGCTCCAATTCAAAGGAACAAATTCCTATTTGCTCAAGAGAGTTTTGCCAAGATCTTGGAGTAAAAATCTTCAATTTCTCTCAAACATATTTAGAAGTTTTCAAATCTCATTTCTCTTCAAATTCAACACATTTATTCTGGAAAATTGGATCTTTAGAGAAGATCCCTCCTTTTCAAATTTCACTTTCCTATTTAGTTTTTCAAATAATTGAGACCTTAACTCAGAAATTAAGAAATCAAATTCGTAAAGACCTTCTTCAAGTTAAGACCTCAACTACAACTAACAACCAGATAACCAAATTACAGAATGAAAAAAAAGAACTTGAAAAGAAGTTGGAGCCATTGAATCAAAAAGTGCAGCATTGCGAAGACCAAATCGCCCAACTCCATGATACTCTCAGTATTTATGATGAAGATGAACAACAAAGTAATTTGAATGAGATTGAAAAATTAAATTTCTCTTTACGTCAAGCCAAAGAAGAAAAGAGAAAGTTAGAACAAAAGATAAATAACAAAAAATATGAAATTGAAGGAAAACAGCAAGATCTTCAGAATGAACTTGATGGAAAAAAAGTAGCAATTCTCTCAGAAATTTTTGAATCACATTTGGGACCTTTGATCCATGATTCAATTGAACTTATCCACTCTTCATTGAACACTTCTTTTTCTTCACGTACTACTTTCTCTTCAACCCTTTCTCAAATCCTCCAAAAATCATTCGAAAAAGAGAACTTTGATGAATATGATAGTTGGAAAATTGAAAAGCTCTTATCGCAATGTAAAAAATTAGAAGAGTTATGTCAGAAACATTTTATAGAAAATGAACCTTTTATCCAATTTATTGTGGCAATCCAAAGAATTATGGAACTAACACTTTGCAACTTCAAAAGCTCTTTAGAGAATTTGAAATCTTGTTCTCATTGTTTTTCACAAAATGGAGCCATTCAAACAATCTCAAAGTTGGCAGAACCTATATCTGACTTATCCCAAAAAATGTTAAATAAAGGAAAATTTGTTCTTCAAGCAGTTAAACAAGATCAAGATATTAGTCAAACTCTAAAAGGATTAAATGAATTCTTTGCAATTAATGAAGAATTAAAAGGAATTGAACTAATTATTGTGAACTTTCCTTCAGTTCAAAAATCAATATCATCCATTCAAGATTTTGTGTTCAAATTTTGTCTTGCATTCTCTAGAAAAATGATTATTTCACATGGCCCCAATCAAGAAATCCAACGATTTACAAATAAAATTTCGATTCAATATCAAAAGAAAATTCAAATTCCTGAGGAAGAAGTGGAATTATTTGAGTACCTCGATTTTCTTCAACATCAACTCCTTACTAACTCTTCAATTATTGAACAACAAGTTTTCTTTGCAATTCATAATTATTTAGGAGATCCTTTTGTCATTTTAGAAGATGTCAATCAAATTATTGAACAAGGAATTTCAATTCTCTTGACCCCTTCTTATTGTATTGAAAAATTTGTTCAACAGACAATGAAATTCTTTGAAAATATGTCAAATCAAAAATATCCATTAACTGAAGATGAAACTCAAGTCTCAATTAAACTTATTGATTCTTTGATTGAGTTGTTGGAAATGGATATCTCTAATAATTCACAATTTTTCAAAACTCTTCAAGAAAAAGATATGATGGATCTCCTTTTTAAAAACTCCAAATCCTTTGTTAATTCCCTTGCATCCAAAAGACCTCAAATGAAAGTTTCTACTCAAAAATATATCCAAATTATGAAAGTTGTTCATCAAGAATTCCTCACATCTTCAATTCTTCAACTCCAACAACATTATTTTGAGCAACTAGAAGCATCATCCTCTGCATTTAAACAAGGAAATACAGAACAACTTTTAGTGCCCTCTCAAAATGAATTAACAATTGACCTTCAAAAAATTTTACTCCTAGATCTCTTGGAATTAAAATCTTTGCAAGATTTGGTCTCTTATTTTCCTAAAGAAATCAAAACTCAAGAAATTTTGGACTCCTTTGAACATCCATTTTTAGTTGCTTCTACTCTCTCGTCTACATTCATAACAATTGGAAAAACTTTATGTTCTCTTCTAAAGATAACTTCAAATTTTTTGAGTCAACAAAAAATTTGTGAGTTTTATTCAGACTTTTCTTCAAAAACAATCTCTTGTTTAAAGAATCCCATCTTATCTTTGAAGGACCATTCATCAAAAACTTCAATTGGAACAACTTTAAAATCTCTTCACCAACTTGAGAACCAAATGTTTATCCAGTTAAATTCTTCTATTTACAAAAATCTTAACACTTATAACTCAGAAATTCCACCTTTGAAGTCCGAGGTCTATGAATTTCAAAAGGAATGGAAGGATTCTTTTATTGATTTAGTCAATGAACGGAACGATGCCCGAAAGAGTTACTTTCAACAAGCTTTGGAAGCCGTGAAGAAACAATGGAATCAATTTCTAAACCTTTTAGAAGATGAAAAGCAAAGATATGAAAAAGAGATGATCGAATTCGAACAAAAACAAACTGAAATTAAAGATCAATTGATATTAATTGAAGAAACTCTCTTTCAAGCAAGTTTGGCTCATTTACTACAACATACTTTTTTAAATGAGATTAAAATTTCCAAGCTCCAAGAAGAATATAAATCATTAATGCGCAAAGGAAAAGTTTTAGAAATTCCTGAACTAGAAGCTACTTTGAAAGAAAATTGGAAAAAAAACATGTATTATAAACTTACATATCAAGATCTTCGGCAAACAACGAAGAATTATTGGAAGTATTCAATTGAACGGATTATTTTTGAATTTTCAAATGGACAAAAAGAGGAAAGATATTCTTACCAAAGAGACAATTATTTTATCACCCGAAAACCAGATGCAGACGAAGATGAAGATTTAACAGTACGTATAAAATTTTACGTAAAGGAGAAAGAAGGAATCTTGGGCACAATTACCAGCTTTTTCCCTTTTGGAACTGAAGTGAAATATTTTGAATATGACTCTATTGAAATCAAAAAAGAAGATTTTAAAGAAAGAAAACGTTTTGAATTTGGTAAAAAAAAAAGAGATTATATTATCCTTTTCTTAGAAGAGATTGGAGAGAAGGACGAGGCTAATGTCCCAAAAGAACAGGATACTTTGGTACATATTAACCAAGATCTAAAAAAGCATGAAGATAATATTCGGAGAGCATATGAACAATTAAACCGGAAAACAAACTTTCAGAAACCAAACAAAACTCTTCTAAAGAAACCAGCATCCCCTGAAGATTTTGAAAAGACTGATGAAACCGATAGTCTAGAGGAAGAAGATCGAAAGTATTTTGAAAAACATCCTCTCACAAAAATTTTTGGCGACCTTGAGATTGAAATCAAAAAAGAAAACAAAAATGAAGCCAACTATAGAAAAACTATTTCATCTGCCCTTCAAAACCAAAACTCATTGGAACTTTGGAAAGTTTGTAATGATGTTTCTAGTTTAATTGAACGTTATGAAAAATTAAAGGATCTTGAAAAGAGATTTCAAAATGAAAAAAGTAAGCGAATTCAAAGTTTGGATTTAGATTCGGAACAAATTTCAAAAATTAAAACTCCAAAAATGGATGGTCTCATCTCAAAAGCACTTCAAGTTATCAAAAAAACATTAAGCGATTTATCTCAAGTTATGATTGGAAATATTCATTTCCTTGTTCATTCAACTCTCTTACTTGCCCTTCAAGCTCAAAGTCATGAAGAAATCCAACAATCAGAAAAGTTTTATCAAGAGACCCTCAAGTCTATGGAGAGGATTAAGAAATATATTGAATGGAAGCCTGAAAATATGAGAGAGTTAACAATATTGGAACACAATGATCTAACTCAACAAATTTTCCAAAGAAAGGAGGAAAGAATCAAGATCCTTCAAAAATCAAATTCATACTTGATGGATTTCCAAATTCTCAAAGAATCTTTTCAAACATATTTTGCAGCCCAAAAGACCTATGTCGCAATGTTAGTCATTGAGGAGAATAAAGACAATCAACTCAGCTCAACTTCAAATTCATTAAATTTTGGAACAATATTATTGGGATCACAGAAATTCTTAAGAACTTTGAAACTTGTGAACAAATCAACAAGGGAACTCAAAATTGAGAAAATTTCTTTCCAAGACGATTCTCTTTTCTTTTGCCCTGAAATAATTCAACCAATATCACAAGGAGAAAGTGGAAGTATTCAATTTTTAATGAAAAATGATGTTCCTTTATGCAAAGTATCGGAGAAAGTTGAAATTAAATTTCGAAACACAAATAGTCCACCAATCATTTTAAATTTAGAAGCAAGCATTCAAAAACCATTAGTGAAATTCTCCAATAAAAAAATTGATTTTGGAAAGGTCGTTGCAATGAAAGACCAAAAATATCAAAAGGAAATTCAAATTGAAAATCCAATGAATGCTGAAGTAATGATCAAATGTCAAATTAATGTTCCTAGAGGAATGTCAACATTTCGAGTTATTCCAGATAAGATTTTAGTTAAACCTCATGAACTCACAACTGTTATGGTAGAATTGAATTCTTTACCCCAAGAAGGAAAAATTAATGGTTGGTTATGTTTTGGAGTTCACTCAGCTGAAAATATTGAATGGATTGAAATTGAAGGAGAGCTAATCAAACCAAAATTTGAGCTTCATCACCCCACACTTGGAAAACTTGATGAATTTGAAAACTTGAAAAAAACTCACTATTCTTTCCTATCCCAAAAACAATCTTTGAACTTCACCTTAAAAAATACTGGCCAAGTTGGATTTATTTTCGAATTGAAACCTTCCACTTCAAAGAAAAATTTGGATTATGATTGCACTCTTTTTGGAAATGAAGGATATCTTGAAGCCAATCGAAACTCAATCATTTCAATGTCACTATGTTCAGAAAAAGAAGGAACTTATTCAATCCCCTTTGAGTTGTTTATTTTTGGTCTCAAAAAGTGCACTTTCACAATTAATGCTACATTTGGGAAACCAAAATTGGAATTAACAGGCTTTGGCGACAAAGATGAAATAGATTTTGCTTATTCTCATTCAGACACAATGATTCTCCCAATCAAAAAACAATTTTCAATCATCAATAATGGAACTGTATCAACAATTATCACTCTTAGCTCCCCTAATCTTGGATTATCTCTTGATTCAACAAAATTTACACTCAATCCAAAGCAAAAACAACAAATAGAAGCAACTTGGAAAGTTAGTTCGGTTGAATCAACATCTGGAATTATTACACTGAAAACTGATTATCAAAAACTTCCAGAGAAACATATTCCTTTTAAATTCACTGTCTCTAAAGCTGTTATTGAGATAACCCCATGGGCTCAAATTAATTTTGGAGTACTTGGTCAAAAATCCCAAAAAACCAGAGAATTAAAACTCTCAAATATTGGTTCCAGAGAAACTAGAATTTTCATTCGAATCACACCTCTAGTTGGATCAGCTACACTTTCCATCTGGGAGAATCGGAGAGAGATCATTTCTCAAAGCTATGTTAACCTTCAAAAAGGTGGGACTAAAGCTCTTTCATTGAAACTAAAACCAAATCATGATGATTTTTTTGGAGAAACTATTCACAAAATTGAGATTGAAGCTGATGATGATAGAATTATTTTTAAAGGCCACACTCAACCTAGAAAACATTCACTCCTTGTTTTCGGAAATATTCAAATCCTTGAAGATGAAAGTGAAATGGAATATGAAAAAGAAAAAGGAAATGAAAAAGAAATTGAGAAATTGGAAAATGAAAATGATGCTGATCAATTCAAACGTATTGATATTTCTTATTTGGAGTGGTGCCAAACATTTGATATTCAAGAATTCAATTTACCTCAATTAAAAATCCTTCCAATCTTGCTCTCATCTTTTCTTGCATCTCCCATTGAAATGGATTTTATTACTAAGATTGAAAATAATGACACATGGAAATTTCTTCAACGTGCTGGGAACTCTCAACAACTCCCTCTTAATCAAATATTGAACGAATTAAAACCACCTTCTTTAGATTTAGTTCCAATTTACAATTTCTTGGTCACAACTTTAAAAAGTGATGAAATTTCAAATGAAAGAAATTCTCTTGAGATAATTTCAATTCTTCTTCAAAATTCTTTGGACAATTTTTCTTTTGCTTCAAGATATCGTTATGATACCAGAGTTCTAGCTTCGTTACTCAAGAATCAAAATTCCCTTCAACAAATTTTCCAAGAGATCAATTCGATATTTTTAAATACTTATATTGGAAAAAATTTCTTCAATCAATTTTATCTATTTATTGATTCGTTCGGCCGTAAATCAAAAGAAGAACTTAATGGAATGGTAGAAGGAATCATTTCTACATTTGCAACTTCCTTTCCTTCAATTGTTGATTTCGTCCTTTCAATTTCTGATCCAAGAAGTTGGATTTGGTCAAGGCTTCCATTTGTCTTCATTCCAAAACCAGTCGGATTAATGGTCAAAGGAATTCTTTTTGATAAGACTCAAGATATTTTTCAAAACCTCTTGACTTTCTTAAAACTTAAAATGGAAGTCCCCCCAAAATTAGAACAATTCATTCAACTTTTATCTGATGTTGAAAAGGAAAGAATTGGTTACGAGGAAGTTTTTATGTTCCCATTTAAAATTGCAAATATCAATATCAACAAAAACCTCTTTTCCATTTTGACCAAAACTAAGAAACCTGAAGACATTATCGATTCAATTATTCAAAATCCTTTTATTGAGCCTTGGAAAAAATGTAAAGAAGTTCTCAAAAAAATTGATCAAGGAAAAATAATTCAACTTCTTCAGGATTTCAATGTTTCCGAAATGAAAATACAAGATTTCCTACAAATATTAAAAAGATTAAAAGAGCCACTTTTGGATTTGGAAACAAAGATGAAATTGTTAATGGAACTTATTTTTGTATTATCAAATGATGAAAAACAAAAAAAGAAGTTCAAAATCCTCCTCCATGCAATCATTGATATTCTTAAAGAAGATTCTCTCTCGCCAATAAGAACTTTACAACATGCATGTAATATTATTGCTGCAATTTCAGGGTTCAAAATATGGAAAAATTTGAAAAATAATTTATCAGTATTTAAGGAAAATCCTTCATTGCATGCATTATCATGTATTCAAAGAGTTTGCACAATAACTTGCTCTGAAAAGGAAATCCAGAAGATTCAAGAGGTTCATAAGATCTTAGAACCAATGAAACAATCTTTCCTTAAAATTTCAAAGATGGATGAAAATCAAAAACCTTATGAAAAAATAATTGAAGCTTTAGTTCCATTTTTAACAGTTCTTGACCATCAAAAAATTTCAAGAAATATTGAATATTTATATCAACAATCAAAGGAAATGAAACACCCTTGGCTTGGATCAATCAATATTTTAGTTAATAGTCCAAAAGAAATTTTCGAATCCCTTCCTCATGATCTCAAATTTTTCTTGGAAAATTGTCAAAATATTTTACAGAATTTTCAAGCACTATTAGATGAAAAGGATTCAATTGAATTTAAGAATATATCAAGTGTTGAAAAACTTTTTGACTCCCTTACTGCCCTTTACACTTTCCAAAATCAAAAACTAGGACCATTATTTTCTATCATGAGAGGAACTCTCCTGAATTCCTTATTTATGACTTGTTCTGGAGTTGAAAAACAAATAATTCATACATTCTTAGCTCTAGGATGCCTATTATTTAAGAGCACAACAAACTTTGAAAAATGTGATCATCAATTTTCTTTTAGTTCTGAACTCTCCCTTATCCCAAAAACTTTTAAACCAGCTCAAGAATCAATTCAAATTTATCCATTAAAGGAGTCAATTGATAAAATATCAAATCCTATTTCTGAAATAAAATTAAATCAAGGACCTAAAACTTTACCTAAACTTGGCAAAGAACATGTCCAATTCCATCTTCAAGAAATTCAAAATTCTTTAAAGCAAATTGAAGAAGGAATTAATGACTCAAAAATGATTATGAATCTCTCAAAGTTTTCTCAAATAAAATTACCAACAATACTTGATGAAGAATTTGAAATATGGAATATTGTTAAAGGAGCTCCAAGTTTAAATTTTGCGGGTAAAAAATGGATTTTGACTTGTTCTGATCTTTCTTATCTTGCAAGTATGAAATTCCAAAATGATGATGAAAGAGACTTTAACTTGTTTGTTTCCTATGGTTTTTGGATGTTGAAAATAATTAAAGCTATCATGATAAGAGTTGAGAATTCTTCAAAAATAACATTATTTACAGAATTTGGAGAAACATTTTCTAATATTAAGGAGATTTTAATTTCTTTAAATTTAAAAGATCTTGAAGAAGTTGCAAAATTGTTTTCAGAACTTGGATTAGAATTGAATACAGTTCCTTCAAGTTATGATTTTCGTTTACCTTCAAAATTTGCTTCACCAAAGGAAAATTCTGAAAAAGAGATAACTCAAGAAAAAGAAGATGCGAGTCAATGGGCGACTTATAACTTTGAATCATTTTCCCTTCCTGAAAAATCATCAATGACACAAAATGTAGCTTCAGAAAGCTATAGAACAGAACATGAAGGATTTTTAGAAAATTTGGAATTTATAGATAAAGATCAGTTCCAAGCAACAAATATAAAACTTGAAATTAGTGAGTTACTTGAAATAGAATTATCCAAAGAACAATCTTCAAGTACAAATTTAAGTTCTCAAAAAGACATCAAATCCATAAAACTTTCAAAAGAGAATCCAAAAGAAGCACTTAGAAAAAAAGTTCAAAAAGTAGCCCAAAATCAAATTTCTCAAAAACAATCAGAATTTATTCAAGAACAAGAATTTTCTGAAGATAATGTTGAACTGACTTTCCAAAATCCTGATAGCGAGTTAATGAAAGGACAGTTAGCATCCATTAAATTTAATCCCAAATTCACTCAGGAACAATTAAAGAAATGTAATATTGAAGAGATGTTCAAAAAATCATCAAAAACAAGAAAACTTACTGATTCTAATCATATTCCTCGAGCTGTTAATAAATTGACTCATCAAGGACCTGTAAGAAAATGGACTTATCAAAAACTTACTGAATCAAAACCTTTGACAAAATTTGTGAATTTAGTTTTGAGAGATTTTAGACAGATTTTTACAAAATTACAACATTTAACTTGGGAAACTCATCAATTTGAATTATGTATTATGGTAGATAATTCTGGTTCAATGGCAACAAAATCTCATCCTTGTTCAGAAGCACTTGTTGTTCTCATTGAAGTTTTAAGAAAATTAGAATTTAAATTTGCAGTTGCACTCTTTGGAGGAAAACATCATGGATCACAAAGAATTTTACATGAATTTAATCAAGAGTTTACTTTTGCAAGAGGAGAATATATTTTAGAAAATTTAACATTTGATGATGGAACTTATCCAGCGACTGGATTATCAAGAATTTCACATGAAATTTGGAACACAATGAAGAAGGAGGAAGCTAGATTAGTTCATAGAATTGGAATTATGATTACAGATGGTTGGACACAAGAGAGAGAAGTCTCTGATTGGACAAGTACAACTTCATTCTTTAATATAGATTTAGGAATTTTATTGATTCAAGATCGAGGACAAACATCTGTTGAAGGTTTTTTAAAAGAAGTTACAACAAAGGATTGTTTCACTATATTATCAGCTGATCAAGTTAATCAATTACCAACTGCTCTTGCTCAATTAACAACAAAATTATTTGATCAAATTTTAAATTCAATTTTGAATTCAATTCCAATATCAACATCAAAAGAAAATCAATCTGGTTTAAGAGTTCATCTCTTAACTAAAGATGATCTCTCAAAGCCCCCATTAAAAATTATTGACGGAATTGGAACGGATCTTAATAAAGCATCAAAAGAAGGTGCAGGTCCTCAACCAAACCAAATGTTTAGAATTAGCTCACCTGATTCCAAAATTCCTGGAGAAGATCATTTGAAACTTAATGAAATTTTACCATCTGATTATTCAATGGATCAATTAGGAGTTAGTTTGAAAGATTTATATCATGAAATCTCAAAAGCAGATGAATTTGCTCAAGTTATTAATGAGTCTGAAAAAGAATGGATTGAAGTTTGCTCAAAATTATCTTTTATAATCGATGAAATGACTACAACTTTTGAAGAGACAGTTTTTCCAATTAACAAATTTACAAGAAGACAAGGTGCTTTGACTGGAACTTCATTATACTTACCAGGATTAATTAAAGCTGTCATTACTGATTTCAATTATAAAAAGTTTTTTAGTAATAAGACATCTGGTGGAAAAAGAGAATTTTCTGTTTGTTTAATTCTTGATATTTCAAGGTCAATGAATGGACATTTAGCTAATTGTGCTCTTGAAGGATTAATTATAATTCTTTCAGCTTTATTAAAAATGGGAAATGAAAACTTTAGTTTATTACTTTTTGGAGAAAAAGTTCGAGTTATTAAGACATATGATCAACCTTGGGATTCTTCAGCTATTTTTACTTTCCTTTCTCAACTTAAATTTGATCAAGAGGCAGCTAGTATGGATGCTGATTCTATTGAAGTTGCGATGAATTTACTTAAACAATCACCTTCAAGAGGTCCAAAGAAAATTTTTATTTTTACAGATGGATATGGAACAAGTGGTCTCAAATTAACAAAAGCTTTAAAAAGAACAGAGAATGAAGATATTGAAGTTGTTGGAATTGGAATTGGATTTGATAGAAAGAATGTTTCATCTTGTTATAAAACTTATATTAATGCTGCCCTTCCTCTTGCTCTTCCAAGTGCATTTAGAGCTCTTTATCAACAAGATGAAAATAGTGTGGATGAAAAAGAATGGACAGAAACTGTTCCTTTTGTTGTTGGAGCAGAGGATAATGTCTCAACAATTCTTAATCAACAAGATAAAGTTTTTAAGGAATTAATTGATGAAATGAAAGAGAATAGAATTGTAAATGTGATTAATGGAGAAGGACCTGGAAATTTGGGAGTGGATTTATGTTTTTGTATTGATCTCACTTCTAGTATGACACCATTTTTATCTGCTGTTCAAGCTCAAGTTCAAACAATTGTTGAAAGTATCATTCCAAAAGTTAATGAACAATACCCTGGAATTGATATTCAACTTCATTTCTCATTAGTTGGATATAGAGATTTTTGTGATACAAATAGATTTGAAGTTCATGATTTCACTGATAATAGTAAAGATTTTGTTAAATTCCTTCAACAAAAGAGAACAGATGGTGGAGGAGATGGTCCAGAGGATTTATTAGGTGCAATTAATGAAGCCACAAAAGATGATACTAAACTCTCTTGGAAATCAAATGCTAAATTTTTAATTCTTATTTCTGATGCTCCTGCTCATGGTAGAGATTGTAATAATGACCCCAATGATCAATATCCAAATGGTAATCCTGATGGTTTAACTCCACAAAAAGTTATGGCTCAAACAACTTCAAGAAATATTGATTTCATGTTTTGTAGAATTAAAAGAGATTATACACAATTAACAGAAGATCAACTTAGGAAGTATTATAATAATCAAGAAATTGGAAGAGAATTAACATCAATTGATCTCTTTGATGCAAAGATTCAAGAAGCAAGAAGTTTCCACTTTATTTTTGTTTTGGATGAATCTGGTTCAATGAATGGACAACCTTGGAATGATCTTGTTCGAGCTTATAATTCATTCCTTGGAACAAGAACAAAAAGTCAAGATGGAGGCGATAAAGTTTCTGTTATTACATTTGCAAGTGCGCCAAGACTTCAAGGAGAACTTTGTGATATACATCGTGCACCTCAGTTAGTTTTTCATTCAGGAGGAACAAGTTTTGCCCCAGCCCTTGAAATGTCAACACAAGTAATTTCAAGAACACCCAATGGATACTCTCCTTTAATTATATTTATGTCAGATGGAGGTGATGGAGGAACTCAGCCAATACCAATCATTCAAAGGATGAGAAATTCTTACTCAAATAGAGGATTTAAATTTCATACAATTGCTTTTGGCAGGGGTTCTGATAATGCACTTTTAGCTCAAATGGCTCAAGCTGGAGGAGGAAATTTCTATCAGGCAATTGATGGACTTCAATTATCACATGCTTTTACAACAATTTCTCGAGATTGCACTGCAGTTGATTCTCTTGTTCAAAAGTTTGGTGATATAATTAGTGGAAGAGTTGCATCAAAAATTGTAATGGATCATCTTTAAAATAAAGAATAAATAATAAATAAAATCGTTTTTGAACTCAATTTATTTGTAATTTTATTTTAACCCAAATAAATATCTTGAACAAGGCCTTCCTCATTTGCACTCAAATTGAATGTTTGTGGAGAGTGAGAATCAGAAGAAAATGTAACAGACCAATTTCCACTTGGAACCCACAAATGATACAATCCATTTCTTTCATTTGATTTTTTGATTTCATCTAGTTCAAATTCCCTATTTTATTTTTGAAAAAAAAAATTGAATGGAATTGAAAAAACAGAAGAAAAAAAAATACAGTTCTTCAATTTCAAAGGTGGCTTGGATAGGTTTTCCAGTAGCACGGTCTATAAAAAAGTAAAGATTAAAAATCAAAACAAGAAAGAAAAGAAAAAGAAGTTTTACCATAAACACGTCCTGAAACTGGGATTGGAAGATGAAGATAGTAAAGAGTACCAGGTAAAATTCTAACAAGCTAAAAGGAAAGAAAAAATTGAAAAATGTCTCGGAAAAAAGAAAAAAGAAAAAAAAAATGAAAATGGAAAAGAAAATACTTCTTCTTTCATTGCATCACTTGGAGGTTGGAAAGAAGTTGCTGTTTCAACTAAGAATGCAAGAGAACCATGATGATGATATGAGTAATGGATATTACCACCCATACAACAACTTCTTGCTTGAACATAATCCATCTTGTCTGCAATAACTTGGGCAATATCTTTAAAATAATCATCAACTAATGTTGGTAGATTTGCACAATCACCGTAATTAATTCGAACTTCTCTAGCATAAGAGTGGAAATCAAAAACTTTTGAAAATTGACGTTCATCTTGGAAAGCTGAAATTAAAGTAAATAATAAGTTTTAGTATTTTAATTGAAGAAAAAAAAAGAAATAAATTAAAATTTTCAAAAAATACCAATCATTGTTTGAGTTTCAGGTTCACTGGCAGCTGATGGTCCTCTATATGTTTCACTTGATGGGACTGTTGATCCAGAACTGAATTTTTTTTTTTTAATTTTAGTTTAAAAAGAAAATAAACAAAGAAAAGAAAAAAAAAATTCAAAACCATGAAAAATCCCATCCGATTGGATAATTTCTATTTAAATCAACCTAATTGAAAGTTAGTTTAAGTTTTGTTTGAGTTTTGTTTCAAATTAATAAGAATGAAAAGAAAAGAAAAAAATAGAAAGAAAAAGAAGAAGATAAAATTCACTCCATAAACAGATCCTGAATTTTGTCTTCTATTTTTTCTCCACATGTTATCAGTTGACCAAACATATTCCAAACCATCAGGATTCAAAGTATAAATGATATAAATTTGATGTTCATCAATGAGTTTTCGAATACTCTCATCAGTTTCATCTTTATTATTATGGTTATTTTATTTTCGTTGAAAGAAATTTCAAGAAATTGATTCATTAGAAAAAACAAAGGAAAGAATACAATTTGTGAGTAAATGAAGAGTTAAATTCAAAGCAATTTCAGGTGTAACTAATTCACGAGCATGATGATTTGTAATAATTAAATAGTTATCTTCATCTTCATCCTCTTCAACATTATCCTTTGAAGAAAAATTTGAAAATAAAAATTTGAAAATAAAAATTTGAAAATAAAAATTGAAAATAAAAGAAAAAGAAATTATTTTCAAATTGAAAAAAAAATCTTACAGAAATTTTCAAAGCATAAATTCTTCTTCCTTCATGAGTCAAAGGAGTTTTATAGGTTTCTGTTAAATCAATCATTTGTGCGATTGTTGGGTAATCGATAGGAAATTGTTGAAAAATTTCAAAAAGTTCTTTTGGAGTGTGATATCCAGCAGGAGGACTATTATTTATGAAATCATTACAGTTTCATTAATTCATTTTGAAAAAAAAAAAAAAGTAGAAATCAATAATTGCAATCACTAATAAATTATACTCGATTCCAAATGGACGACCAACTTCTTCATTTACAATTTTGAACCCTAATTCTTTCAATTTCTCTCTATCTTCTGAAAATCCAATAACCTAATAATAAAAAAATAAAAGAATGAAAGTAAAACAAAGTTATATCAAAGTAATAAAATAAAAAAAACAAACTGAAATGTCTCCATTCTCCAAAGTTTCAAAATCCCAACATGACTTTGAAAGAACATTTCTTTTCTCTCCTCTCAATTGAAATTTGATAGAAAGTTCTTGTGAAGCAGAAATGATTCCAATGAATGTAAAAACAAGAACTAATAGCTTCAGCATTTTGTGAATCTACCCTATTAATGTTATAATGAGTATTGTTTTGGTTGAATTGACAGGGGAAGATTATTTAAATTAAAAAATGGATTTTAGTTACAAACACGCTGAAGAATTGTGCGATTGTTGGGTAATCGATAGGAAGTTGAGAAGTTTTGACTATCAATAAAGCTCTTCCAACTCTTTCAATTTCAAATAGTATTTATTCAATATGATAGGATCTAATTTCGAATTTATTCCTTGTGCAATAGTTCCAATTCAATAGGATGGATAGGATTTTATTTCATTTTTTGTATTTCTTTTCTTTTTTTAAAAAAAACTTTTTAGCCTGAAATTATTCCAATTATTGAAAGATCCCAATTCAATTGAATTGAATTGAATAAACAAAAGGCTTATTGAAGACAATTAGAATAATAAATATTAATAGAAATCAAAAAATAAAGTTTGATATCAACTCTAAAAGTTTGTTTGAATTAGTTCTTGAATAGAAAGAGAAAGATATTGTTTTGAAAGTAATTATTGAATTGGGATCCCAAACATTTTGATTTTGGTATCATTTTACTCCAAATTTGTTAATACTCCAAATTTGTTAATTAATTGAATTAACAAATAGAATATAATCATATATTCTTTTTCTTTTGAGAATAATGAAATAAGAAGAGAAAAACAAGAAAAAGAGAGGTGAAAAAGTTCAAAAAAAACAAAAAAAAAAAAAAAAAAGTCAAAAAGTTGGAAAAAAAAAATGGCCAAAAAAAAAAAAGTCATTTCGTTCTCTTTCGTTTGTTTTTCATTCCTGTTTGTCCTATTGCTACAATATAATTCAAAGTCCACTTTGAAAAAAGTATTTTATTATTTTCAAATTGAATTTTTTTTTTTTTCAATTTCAATTTTATTACTTTTCACAAGAATTAATTTCAATTTCGAAATAAATAATAAATAAACTAGACTGTATTTGGAGCATGTATTTATAATTCAATTTTAAATTATTTTGCATACAGCAACGAAGTCAAGGTTCATTTTGGAATGATTTTCCAATTTCAGTTTCAAATACAGAAGAAATGATTTCTAGTGTTGTTGCAAAACAAAAAATTATTTCCAGAAATTGTTCAATCAAATCTTTCAATGCTTCAAAATGAGGCTCAAGGTTTTTTTTTTTTCTTTTCTTCAAGTTTTGATTTTTTTTTTTTTTTTCCCGAAACTACGAACTCTAAACAACTCTCATAAAAAATTGAAATCATATCAGCAATTCGGATTAATGGTTCTGCAGCTTTAGATCTTTGTTTAGAGGACGTTTAGATATTTATTATGAATATTCTGGGATATAGCTGCAAGAGTTTTTAATTGTTGAAGAAGCTGGAGGAATTTTATTAAATCCTTTTCGCCCTACTCAAAGTGTAAATAAACAGGAACAAAGATTGAACAAAAATAATTATGATTTAACTTGTGGTAGATGTCTTGCTGAAAATCCTACTGTAATTCAAAAGTTTCTTCAACTTGCACAAAAATATTAAATACACCAATCAATCAATAAATAAATGATTGTTAAAATCAAGAGAAATTCAGATGGAGAACGGATTCAAAGTCTGTGCTTTATATAAAGCTGGACTATGTTTTCAAGATAACTGTGAATTTCTTCATCCTTCAAAGAAAGGATTAACTCCAACTCCAACAAAGCAACAAGAAGGACCACAAATCGAAACTAAGAAGAGAGGAGGAATTCAAACCATTCGTCAGAGCGAACCTCAAAGAGAAAATCAGAGAGAATATCGAAGAGAAAGTCAACACCAAGATAAAAAAGAAATTTGTAATTTCTTTGCTAAAACTGGAACATACAAATTTGGAGAAAGTTGTAAATATAATCATCCTGAACAGACTCTTAAGAATGATCGCAAAGAAAAAGAAAAAGATTTGTGAACATTTTTCAAAATATGGAACATGTCGATATGGAAATTCTTGCAAATTTATTCATCCAACTTTAGATTCAGATTCAAACTCTTCAAATAAATCTATTCTTTGTCATGTCCATTTATTGAAAGGAAATATTGAACATATAGAATTAGAATTAAAGTCAATATCTGAAAATTTATTAAAAGAGATTCAAATTCGTTTCGGAGTGATTACCGATTATAGTTTCTATTATGAAAAAAATTTGATTTGTAATGATAAAGACCTTCGAAAATATTTGAAAGAGACAACATCTCCAGAAATTATTGCAAAGGAAGAGAATGTTTCAACCAGTCAACAACCCGAACCAAAATGGGATGGCACTTTTAAATCAGCTACAAACCAATTAACTTCGCTTTTATCCTTGGAAGAAAATTCTTCAACCGTATCAGAATTAATTTTTGGCTTATCTCAAAACATAACACCACTTCAAAATATTATAACTCAAGTATACTTTTATTTTTTATTTTTTATTTTTTATTTTTTATTTTTTTATTTTTTATTTTTATTTTTTATTTTTATTTTTTATTTTTATTTTTATTTTTATTTTTATTTTTATCGATTTTCTTTTTTTGAACATTATCTTTCAATTTAGACTCAAATAGATCGTAATGTCATGATAAAAGTCATTTCTGTTTTAAGTCCAGAAAATTTTAGAAAAAATACTTTACGATCAGAAACTAGCAAAATCTATTCTTGCTTCCTTCAAATTTCTTTTTAAGTATCGAGAACTTCCCAAATTTGATCAAACAATGCTTGGATAATATTGAAAATCTACAAAACCAAGAAATATTAAAAAATTCTTGCACATTTTTAATTGAATTTTTGGAAAGATTCCCTCGTCAAATTCTTCCTCATTTTTGAAGAACGTACACAAAAACTCCATCTCAATATAGCTGAACAAGTTGGGATTTCTCAATTATTTTGATCTCAGTTATTTTTCTCTTCTTTTTATTTATTTATTTATATGTTTTTATGTTTCCTTTCCTTGAAATCAAACTAAAACTCTTTAATATTAGGCTATCAAGACATTTCACTTATTCCAACATCTGAAGAAATGAATGAGTACAAGAAAAGGAAGATTCAAAAAATGTTAGTAAAAGGAAAGTTTCCAAATCCTTTGGCTTATTTAAGGACTCAATTTTGGTTGTTGAGAGAGGATTGCCTTCGTCCTTTTCTAGATGTAAACTTTTTTTTTTTTTTCTCATTTTTCTTGTCATTTTTCTTCATTTTTTTTTTCTTTGATTTTTAGGGACTCAAACACTTAAGATCTGGAGATTTTGAAAAATTAAAGTCTGATGTTGATTTACTTTTTTATCCTCAAGTAAAATTCCAATCTATTGCTTGTATTCGTTCAACTCCGACGGCTTATTATATTTCATTTGAAATGGGACAAAAAAGAAAATTAAATTGGAGTCGGAGTAAAAGACTTCTTTTTGGATCTCTTGTTTGTCTTGTAACTCAGGATTCTGAATCTTTAATCTGGGGAACTGTTATTGATAGAGATGAGAAAAAATTACCAACAAAAAAAGGAGATCATATTATTGGGATTCAAATTGAAGATTCGTACTTTTATTATTCTTATTTTTTCTTTTCTTTTCTATTTTTGTTAAATTTCCTCAATCAATTTTAGGAGTTTGATTGATTTAAAATAAACAACTTGACTTGATTTAGTGAATTTATTGAAAAACAACAAATCTTGCTTCTTAAAATTGAACATTGTTGGTTATGCTTTGCAAATTTTGGCTTCAATCATGAACAATCTCTCTCTAAAGATAACAGGAACGAAGTTTCATCTCAATCTGAATTATTAAGTATTGTATTGTCTGAGGGTTAACTAATAATTCTATTCTTTGTTCATCTCAAAACTAAACTTGTTTCATCGAATCTAATATCTTTCAGTTTGGAAAAAGTATAACCTATGAATTTATTTAATTTTAATATTTTCATTAAAAATGCAAAAGTTTGAAAAATAAAAAGAAAAGAAAAAGAAATTACTTGAAAATCAATCCATAAAAGCAAACCAACAAGATTCAAAATTGTTAAATTGGAGAAATAAGAACATCATAGAATGTGTCCAAATTCTTTGGATAAGTAAATAAAGATCCCAAGAAATGATTTGTGTGGTTCTATAAATTGGTTTAATGTAAATTTGATTCGCTATTCTATTTTCAAGAAAAAAGAAAAAAGTTAAATAAAAATGATGTGAGTTTTATTAATTTATTAAAAAAGGTAAATTGAATAAACCATGGCTTCAGTGTAAAACATGAGTGTGAAGTTATTGTTTTATGTACCAATATCATCTTTGAGGATTTTCAAAAGTTTGGGATTGAGTTAAAATTCTACAATGGAATCTATTAGATTGGAAAAAAAAATCTGATTATCGCCATTTTTTTTCCGCTTTTTTTTTGGCAAAAATAAAATTATTTTTTCATTTGAATGGCCGAGAAGAGTTGGAAGGAGTTCATTGACAAGCTGCACCAGAGCGACACCAGCCTTGAAGAAATCAAACTCATATCAGACGGCGTACTCCTCGACCTCCTCAACGACTTTGGTTTCAGTTCCCTCCAAAAAGCTCACATCCAGACTAGATTCAAATTGCAAGGTTGATATTTTTGATTTTTGTTATTTGGCAAATTTAATCATGCATAACTAATTCTATTTTATTTTTATTTTGAATAGTTCGACAAGGTCGACAAGGTTATATATTTTTATTTTATTTTAATGTTTTTTGGCAAATTTAAAATGCATAAATAATTTTTATTTTTATTAGTTATTCATTTACTTTGTTTTTTTTTTTAAAATGAATACTTTTTATTGATGCATCAATACCAATAGCCCACAGAAACCCTAAAACTGATGATGATGGAGAAAAGGACAGAGAAATTAACGATGTGAAACTTGGTTTCTCGCCCTCAATTCTTGGCGCCAACTGGAACAAACCGGACTACCAAACGCAATTTGAGAAAATTCATTGCCATAAACCACATGAATTTTGGGACCCTCCTGTTGTCCTTTTTTCTGAAACTTTTTCCACATTTTATGGAAACCTTCAAAGTTCTGAGTTCACTCCAGCTCATGAGGATGGTGAAAGTGCAATTGACTTGATGTCAAAAATGAGTATCGCTTTTGCGGGATCCGATTCCATCAAAGTTGTTTGGAATAACTGGGCAAGCAGGTATTTTGAAAAGCAATTTGAAAGCCAAAGGACATCTGATTCTTTTCTCCAACTTAGAGTTGACAATATTTCTGCTCTCCTTGCCACAAAAGAAGATAAATTGACAGACGGAGGAGATGCGCTAATTCAAAATATTGGCTACTATGTCAATTTCTGGCGCGAGATGGAAGGGAATCAAGCAGCGCACTCTTATCGACCTTCGTTCCTCCTTGAGCAACAAGGAACGAATTTGAGTATTTCTGGTGCCATTTCCAAAAATAGTGTTTTTGTAGTGGACCATTTCGTTTCCATCAACCTCCTATCCTCTCCTTATTATTTAGAAAAAATTATTGAAGTGGCAAAAGTACTACGAGCTTTAAAAGAAGCTTTTTCACAACTTGAAAAGGAATATAAAGAACAGGATTATCTTAAAAAGGATTTCAAGCAATTTGAATTTCCAATTTATAGAAAAACCAATAATCTGACTTGGACTTATAAGAGACAATTAGAGAGAGAGAGACTAGTTTTTGAAGGAACGACCTCAGAAGGTCTCCCAATTATTATTAAATTTTCATTAACCTATTCACCCAAAGCTCATGCTCTCTGCTATGAATCTGGAATTGCTCCCGAATTATTAGGATATCAAGAAGTTATTTTTTCTCACTTTTTTTCTTTTCATTTTCTTGATTTTAATTCATTTCATTTCAGTTAACATCTGGTTGGAAAATGATTGTTATGGAAAAATTAAGGGATGATTATCTTCCAATTGCTTGTCAAAGATCCAGCGTTAAAGAAGAAATTTTCAAGAAAATCCAAGATGGACTTCACCACCTTCATCAAAATAACTTTGTACATGGGGACCTCAGGGACACAAATGTATTTTTAGATTCAAAATCAGGCCAAGTAAAATTTTTGGATTTTGATTGGTCTGGAGAAGATGGAAAAGCTGTCTATCCAAGTTTTCTAAATCCTGATGTCTTCTGGCACTCTGATGTTAAGTTCAAAGGCAAAGTCAAAAAAGAACATGACGTACATTTTCTTGAAAAAATTAGAAAAATGGAACCCTGCCAAAAAGGATATTTTTAACCTCACCCCAATACTCTTTTTTCCAACTTTGAACATTGAGTACATTTACAAGAATGAAAGAATCAAATAAAGGAAAACAAGGAATTTTTTTTCTTATTATTTCTGAGAATATTTATTTTTTTCTGGATTTTCTAGTAATTGAACCTAAGTTATTGTTAATATAAATTCATGATTTGACTTACAACATTGAAATTCATATTTTTATAATTAATAATTAGAAAGAATAAAAAAAAAAGTGAGATCCATTAAGAATAAACTCAATCATGAATTACCAGTTATGATTGAGATACCATTAAAAAGCCTATATTTTTTTCTATTGTTTGATATCTTTATTGTTCATGGTAACTCATAATTGATGTTGCAATTTGGAAACAAACTTATTTTTTCTTTGTTGATAGAGAAAGTTATGAAACAACTAAAAAAAACATGGCGGAGAGAGTTGTCTCTCTTTAACTTCTATTTAATTCTTCTATTACTTGGAACTTTCACTTTAATGACCCTGTTTTTCTTTATTAATTGCTTTCAAACAACAATTCAAATCTACAATTAAGGTATTTATTTTTTTTTATTCAACTTATTTGTCTGACTTTCTTTTGACTGATGTTTTTATTTTTTTTTTCTCATACTTTACAAATAATTTTTATTCTTAATTGTTTTAAACATATTGGTTGTTATTTCTTTGTTTGATTTATTTTTTATTCTCTGATACACTTTTTTATTTTTTTTTATTTTTTTCTTTGTCACATAAAAATATGTTTAAAACTCAGTAAGAAGAATTATAATTTACCATTTACCTTTGATTTATTTCTTTTTCTTTTCTTTTTCTTTGTTTAATTCATTCATTAAAAGAATAAAAGAACTGCAAAGAATTCATTTCTTTTCTACTTCTTTCCTTTTATTAACCCTTTTTTGTTTTAAATTTAATAGACTAAATTAATTGGGATTCCATTTGGATTGGAAATAGCTGGAATGATTCTATATCTCAATATCAAAAAGGACAAAATTGAAAGAGTGAAGTAGAAGACCTAAAGAGAAGACTTTATTGAATTACCAACAAAATGGATTTGGATATTTATTTTAATTTGATTTTGACTCTTTGTAGAAAAAAGGATTATTAATCTATTCGTGACATCAATTGTATTTCCTTTCTTTTCTTTTCTTTCCTTGATCTTCAATGTTCAAATAAAACAATAATTGTTTAACAAAAAAAAAAAAGATAAGGGACAAAAATCAAAGGAATGATCAAGACATAACATCAAAAGTAGAATTCGTCGAATTATTACATTAAATTAGAATTACAAAACTAATTCAGGTTCTTTTTTGTTTTTGAATTTATTTTTTTATTTCATTTTTTTTTAATTTATTTCTCTTTTGAAATTTATTGACAAACTCTTTTGTTTTTTTCTTTTTTTTTTCTTTCATATATAGGTAGATTTCTAAAGAACATTCATTAAATCAATGGATTGAAGCAATTGACTCTGAATTTTTTAGTATTTTGAAGAGTAATCCATCAAACAAAGAACTTAAACAATCATTTCCTTCTCTCAAAATTCAAAGTCATTAAATTGTTCTTGAAATTCGTCACCAAAATGTAATTCTTTTATTATTGTTATTCTGAATATTATTTTGTTTTTGTTTAAATTTCTAACAAGGATTTAAATTAACTAATTCTTTCTTTTCTTTTTATTTTTTATTATTTTTTTATCATTCAACTTTATTTAACTTTCATTGAATTAAATCATTAAATCAAATAAAAAAAAAATAGATTTTGAAAAGATTCAGAATTAAAAAGTTCTTGTTGTTCTCTTTCATTGTCATTTTTGTATTTGTATTTGTATTTGGATTTGCATTCAGATTAATAGTTCGACTACTTCTCAACTTATGGAAATGTTGACATGTTTGAAAACAGTAAAAGGAATTATAATTCAATGGATTTAAATATGAATGGACCAAAAAATATAATTTTTAATTGAATGAAGAAAGGTAATTCTTTCGATCTTATATCCTTTTCATTTCATTTCATTCTTTCTAAAATTCAAACAATAGGTATTTGAAAAGTGATCAAGTAACAAAAGGAAAAAGAATGGAAGAATATTCAAAAGTGTACAAGAGAATTGTTCATGTTAAAGGTAATTTAGATTTTTTTTTGTCTTTTTTACTTTACTTTTATTTTCATTGTATTAATACTTCTTATTTTTATTCTTTTGATGAAAAATTAATTTAGATGAAATGAATAAATGGAGAAAAGAAACAAAGTATGGAAGATAAATAAATTATTTTGAAGACAATTAAAATTTTAATTTCTGTGCAAGTAATACCACTTTAAAAAAATGTAATTGTTGTTTTTTATTTTTTTATGTCTTATTATTTATTCCTAATTTACTTTCAAAAAAAAATAAAAAAAGAGGAAGAATCAATAACTAACTTTTGTTTTCCAAAAAAAAAAAAAAAAGGAATCAAAGAGGACAATGAATGGAAAATAAGAATTAACAATTGACAAGACAAATTTTTTGAAGAACAAAAAAGAATCATTTTTTGGGAATCAATGAAAATGAACAACCTATATTTTCACAGAAAGATGTAAAGTAAGATCTCAAAGTTTTACTTTTATTTTTATCGTCAAAAAAAAAAAATTGAATTCAAAAAAAACAAATAGATTTGCAACAATAACAGCAATAATAAATGAATCAAGGAGACAACCAAAAAATCAAAAATGGGATATTCCAGTTGAAAAAAGCAAACCCATTTACTTTAAACTCTTATATTTGATTGATTGATTTGAAAGTAAAGTTTATTTCTCTTTTAAGCAACATAATTTCATTTATATTTCAAAAATTACTCAAAAACAATTTATAAAAAAAAAAATAATAAATAATAGAAATTCAAATTTCAAGTTCTTCTTCTTGTTATTTGGAGGAATTATTTTAACAAGGATATCACTTTATGAAATTTATTTCCAAAGTAATTTTTTTTTCAATGATTACACTCAATTTCAATGTTTCTAATTTTTTTTTCTCTTTTTCTAAAAAAATAGGAACAAAGATGAAAATAAAATTGAAACAAACAAACAAATTCTGAATAATCTTGGAAGAACATTTGATGATGACTTGCATTTTAACTTATTAATGTATATATCTTTGTATCTTTTTATTCAATTTCAATTTTAATTATGTTCACTCTTTTTTTATTTCACTTTTTATTTCAATTAAATAATTAAATAAAATAAAATAAAATAAAATAAAATAAAATAGATTTTGATGTTATTCACTTTCATTGTGCAAAATTAATATGTCAAATCTAATCTTTCTTTGTGGATTAAAATTATCTTCAAACTGTTCAAATAATTGTTTTATTTCAATTTTATTTATTTTCTTTTTTTTTTTTTTGTTTTTTTTTTTTTTTTTTTTTTTTTTT
>Ga0209960_1001650_pt1 | contig 27178 bp, 23 predicted proteins | sample ThiBiot_500_plan_2_FD_183947 | JGI IMG/M metagenome (GOLD analysis project Ga0209960, IMG submission 183947) | Wastewater bioreactor microbial communities from Cape Town, South Africa - Thiocy_expt_500_plan (SPAdes) | ecosystem: Engineered > Bioreactor > Thiocyanate-remediating >...
GAACGAAGGTTGAAGGGCCGGACGAATTCCGTACGGCTCCATTCGCAACGATAGCAGCGCGCGGCCCGTTGACAGGGTCTTCGACGAAATTTTTTGTCATTAGAATGGTTTGAAACCACACTGCCACGCCTGTGGCGGTGCCTCTTTTCCTCGCTTTGCCCCTCATCGACCGAATCAGACTCGGCGCATACCGGAGACTCCCCACCCATGACCACCTACCAGCACATCGTGGTGCCTGCCGCAGGCCAGAAAATCACCGTCAACGCCGACATGTCCCTGAATGTGCCGGATGAGCCCATCATCCCCTTCATCGAAGGCGATGGCACCGGCCTCGACATCACGCCTGTCATGATCAAGGTGGTCGACGCTGCCGTGGCCAAGGCCTACGGCGGCAAGAAAAAGATCCACTGGATGGAGGTGTACGCAGGCGAAAAGTCCACCAAGGTCTATGGCCCTGACGTGTGGCTGCCCGATGAGACCCTGCAGGTGCTGCGCCAGTACGTGGTGTCCATCAAGGGCCCGCTGACCACGCCGGTGGGCGGCGGCATCCGCTCGCTGAACGTGGCGCTGCGCCAGGAACTGGACCTGTACGTGTGCCTGCGCCCCGTGCAGTATTTCAAGGGCGTGCCCTCGCCGCTGAAGGAACCTGAAAAGACCAACATGGTCATCTTCCGGGAGAACTCGGAAGACATCTACGCTGGCATCGAATTTGAAGCCGAGTCCGACAAGGCCAAGAAGCTCATCAAGTTCCTGCAGGACGAGATGGGTGTCAAGAAGATCCGCTTCCCCAACACGTCCGGTCTGGGCGTGAAGCCAGTGTCCATCGAAGGCACCGAGCGCCTGGTGCGCAAGGCCATCCAGTACGCCATCGACAACGACAAGCCCAGCGTGACCATCGTGCACAAGGGCAACATCATGAAGTACACCGAAGGCGGCTTCCGCGACTGGGCCTATGCGCTGGCGCAGAAAGAATTCGGTGCTGAACTCATCGACGGCGGACCCTGGTGCCGCCTCAAGAACCCCAAGAACGGCAAGGAGATCACCATCAAGGACAGCATCGCCGATGCCTTCCTGCAGCAAATCCTGCTGCGCCCGGCCGAGTATTCAGTCGTGGCTACGCTGAACCTGAATGGTGACTACATTTCTGACGCGCTGGCCGCGCAGGTGGGCGGCATCGGCATTGCCCCTGGCGCCAACATGTCCGACTCGGTGGCCTGTTTTGAAGCCACCCACGGCACCGCGCCCAAGTACGCGGGCAAGGACTACGTGAACCCCGGCTCCGAGATTCTCTCGGCCGAGATGATGCTGCGCCACATGGGCTGGACCACTGCTGCAGACCTGATCATCAGCTCGCTAGAAAAGTCGATCGCCTCCAAGAAGGTGACCTACGACTTTGCCCGCCTGATGGAAGGAGCCACCCAGGTGAGCTGTTCCGGGTTCGGACAGGTCATGATCGACAACATGTAAGACCGCACAGCGCCGCCACCCACACGGGGCGGCCGGTGACATGTTGATGCCCCCGATCACTGATGGGTTCGGGGGCTTTCTGTTTTGGGTCGTGGCCGTTGCGCTTTGCAGCGGATCGAGGTGACCTGCATCGTTGGCACTTCAGTATTGGAGTTTTGCCGCGTTCCCCCCTAATATGGTTCGGCGCTCTCGTCGCATTGCGTTGCCCCTGCCGTCTTGGAGCTGGGGCCACGCAATGTGGCGAGGGGTGGCAACAGTACACAGCATGGTGAAAGTGCTGTGTGCCCTCACCACCCACACCAAAAACACCGACACCGGGGCCAACGCAGGGCGCACCCAGGCACAGCCAGCACTGCGATGCAACCCCACCCGGAGCGAGAGTGCTGCATGGCGACTGAATTTTCTGCCGCGTACTGGGAGCAAAACCCCGATGCATTGCTGGTGCTGTCGCCCCAGGGCGTGGTGCTGGAGTGGAATCCGGCGGCCGAGCTGATCTTTGGGTATTCGCAGGCCGAAGTGCAGGGGCGCTCCATGTTCGACCTGATCGTGCCGCAGGGCCGTGCGCACGAAGAGGACCTTTTCCGTACCGAGGCCTTGCGCCTGGGCACCTCGGTGCAAGAGGCGGTGCGCCGTCGCAAGGACGGCTCGCTGGTGCACGTCAATGTATCGACCAAGGCCGTGCGCGATGCCGATGGCCAGGTGTTGTACTTCCTGTCGAGCAAGAAGGATGTCACGCAGCTCAAGGTGCAGCGCGACGCCAAGCTGCTGGAGGCGCGGTTTCGCGATCTGCTCGAATCCACCCCCGATGCGATCGTGATGGTCAACGTGACCGGGCGCATCGTGCTCGTCAACTCCCAGGCCGAGCGGGTGTTTGGCTACCCCCGTGCCGAACTGCTGGGGCAGGCGGTAGAGGTGCTGCTGCCCCACCGCTACCGCGGCGCCCACCTAGGCCACCGCAGCGGCTTTTTTGGCCAACCGCGCACCCGCACCATGGGGGCGGGGCTGGAGCTGCACGGCCTGCGCAAGGACGGCGGTGAGTTTCCGGTCGAGATCAGCCTGAGCCCCATCGACACCGAAGAGGGCACCATGGTGATGAGCGCCATCCGCGACATCACCGACCGCAAGCGCGCGGACCAGAAGTTCAAGGACCTGTTGGAGGCCGCGCCGGACGCCATGGTCATCGTCAACCGCGAGGGGCACATCGTCCTCGTCAACTCGCAGGCGGTGAAACTCTTCGGCTGGAGCCGCGACGAGCTGCTGGGACAGCCCATCGAGTTGCTGGTGCCCCAGCGCTTCAGCGCCCGGCACCCCGACCACCGGCGCAATTTTTTTGCCGAACCACGCACCCGCTCCATGGGGGCAGGGCTGGAGCTGCACGGCCTGCGCAAGGACGGCAGCGAGTTCCCGGTCGAGATCAGCCTGAGCCCGCTGGAGACGGAAGAGGGCCTGTTTGTCTCCAGTGCCATCCGTGATGTGACCGAGCGCAAGCGCATCGAGCAGGTGCTGCGTGACAAGAACCTGGAGCTGGAGAACGCGGCCCTGGTGAAAGACCGTTTTCTGGCCAGCATGTCCCACGAGCTGCGCACGCCCCTCAACGCCATCATCGGCTTCACCGGCACGTTGCTCATGAAGCTGCCCGGGCCGCTGAATGCCGAGCAGGACAAGCAGCTGCGCATCGTGCAGACGGGCGCCAAGCACCTGCTGTCGCTCATCAACGATCTGCTGGATGTGGCCAAGCTCAGCGCCAACAAGGTCACGCTGAACCTGGAGCCCGTGGACTGCAAGACCCTGATCGAAGAAGTGTCTGCGACACTGGAAATGGAGGCACGGCGCAAGGGCCTGGCTTTTGCGGTGCACACGCCGCCGGTCGATGTCTTGCTGCTCACCGACCGGCGCGCGCTCAGTCAGATTCTCATCAACCTCGTGGGTAACGCCATCAAGTTCACGCAACAGGGGCGGGTGGATGTGGTGCTGCAGGATTTGCAGCTGCCCACCGGCCGCGCGGTGCAACTGCGTGTGCAGGACACCGGCCCGGGCATACCGCTGCAGGAGCAGCCCCGGCTGTTCGAGGCGTTTTCGCGGGTAGAAAGTGCAGACCGCCGCCACCACGAGGGCACGGGCCTGGGCCTGCACCTGAGCCGCAAGCTGGCCGAGGCCCTGGGTGGCACGCTGGGTTTTGACAGCACCGAGGGCCGGGGCAGCACCTTCACCCTGCAATTGCCGGAGCATGTGGCATGACGAGCACCACCACACATCCCGCCACCGTTCTGGTCATCGAAGACGATGACGCCAGCCGCATGCTGGTTACCTATCTGCTCGAAGCTGCAGGCCACCGGGTGCTGGCCGCTGAGAACGGCGCCGTGGGGCTGGACCTGGCGCTGGCCGAGGGGCCGGACATTGTGCTGTGTGATCTGCAGATGCCCGTGATGAACGGCTACGAAGTGGCCCGGGGCCTGCGGTCCAGCCCGCGCTGGCGGGTGGTGCCTCTGGTCGCGGTGACGGCCTTCTCGATGCCGGGCGACCGTGAGAAGGCCCTCGAAGTCGGTTTTAATGAACACCTGTCCAAGCCCATCACGCCCGAGACCTTTGTGCAGCAGATCGAGGCGTTTTTGGCCAGTGCCCGGCAAACACCCCCTCAATCAGGTTGAACCCCCAGCACGTACAGCATGGCCAAGATCCTCGTCGTTGATGACCTCCCCGCCAACCGCGCGCTGGTGGTCACGCTCATCGGGCACAGCGGCCACCAGGCGCTGGAGGCGGCCGATGGCGCCGAGGCGCTGGCCCTGGTCCGTGCCGAGCGGCCGGACCTGGTGATCTCCGACATCCTGATGCCGACCATGGACGGCTTTGAGTTCGTGCGGCAACTGCGCTCCGACCATGGCCTGGCGGCCACGCAGGTGATCTTTTGCAGCGCGCACTACCAGGAGGAAGAAGCACTGCGTCTGGCCGAGGCCTGCGGCGTGACCCAGGTGCTGTTCAAGCCCTGCGAGCCGCAAGACATTCTGGCGGCCATCGAACAGGCGCTCACGCAGATCCGCCACCAGCCCTCGGTGGCGCTGGAGCACAGCTTTCAGACCCGCCACCTGCAGCTGATGACGGACAAGCTCACCGGCAACGTGGCCGAGCTGGCAGCCATGAACCGACGCCTGTCCGCACTGACCGACCTGAACCTGCAGCTGGCCTCAGAGCGCGACCCGCAGGTGCTGCTGGCCAATGTGTGCCGTGGCGCCCGCGAGCTGGTGGGCGCGCAGTACGCTGTGCTGTGCGTGGTGCGCAAGCACAGCGACGGCGCCATCACCTGCACCAGCGGCATGGACCCGGCCCTGCAGAACGGGCCTGTTGATCTGCCCGTGGTGTCGCACGGGCTGCTGGGCCAGCTGCGGGCGGAACGCCGGCCGCACCGCCTTGTTAATGCAGGGGGTGACCCCGTGGCGCTGGGCTTGCCCGCAGGATATCCCCCGGTGCACACGGCAGTGATTGCGCCCATCGTGTCGCTGTCGTTCTCCTACGGCTGGCTGTGCTTGGCCAACAAACAGGGGGCGGACGCCTTCAGCGCCGACGATGAAAAAGTCCTGGCCATCCTGGGCGCGCAAGTGGGCCGCATCTACGAAAACGGCAGCCTGTACCAGGAGATCCAGCAGCACGCCGAGCAACTGCAGGTGCAGGTGCAAGAGCGCCAGCGGGCTGTGGATGCCCTGCGCGCCAATAAGGCCAGCCTGCGCAGGGCCCAGGCGCTGGCCAAGATATCCCACGTCATCAGCGGGCCTGACGGCGCCTTTGAGAGCTGGCTGGACACCTTGCCTGACATGCTGGGGCTGGACGAGAGCGCCATGCCCCGCTCGGCCCGCGACTGGCTGGCGCTGGTGCACCCCGATGACCGCGACATGTTCCGCCGCCACGCGCTGCAGGCGGCGCACCAGGGCGCGCGCATGGACTTTACCTACCGCGTGGTGCGTGGCGACGGCCAGCCGCTGTACCTGCGCCAGGTGATGGAGCCCCTGGAGGACGAAGCGGGCCGGGGCGAGCTGGGCCGCTGGTTCAACACCATCCAGGACATCACCAAGGAAAAGCGCGCCGAAGAAGAACTGCACGAAAGCGACCGCCGCTTCAACGACATGCTCGACAAAGTCGAGATGATCTCGCTGATGCTGGACTGTGAAGGCCGCATCACCTACTGCAACGACTACCTGCTGCGGCTGACGGGCTGGCAGCGCGACGAAGTGTTTGGCCGCAACTGGTTCGACCTGTTCGTGCCGCCCGAGATGGGCGATGTGCGCAGCGTCTTTGCTGACGTGCTGGCCGACCGGCCCTCGGCCTGGCATTACGACAACGAGATCCTGACCCGGTCTGGCGAGCGGCGCCTGGTGCACTGGAACAACACGGTGCTGCGCTCCGTGGGCGGGCAGGTGACGGGGGTGGCGGCCCTGGGTGAGGACATCACGGCACGCCGCGACGCCGAGCGGCGCATCAAGCGGCTGAACCGCGTGTATGCCGTGCTCAGCGGCATCAACACCCTGATCGTGCGGGTGCGCCAGCGCGACGAACTGTTCCGCGAGGCCTGCCGCATTGCGGTGGAGCACGGCCAGTTCAAGATCGCCTGGATCGGCCGCGTGGACCACGCCCTGCAAGAGGTGGTGCCGGTGGCGCTTGCCGGGGCAGGGGCGGAGTTCCTCATGCATGTGCGTCGCCGGTTGTGGCTGAGCGAAACCCCGAGAGAGGGCGAAAGCCTGAGCGCCAGCGTGGTGCGCACCCGGCAGTCCGTGGTGTGTGAGGACATTCAGAACGACCCGCGCATCCTCGTCCCCCAGGAGCTGGCCGCGCGCGGCGTGGCGTCGATGGCCGTGTTGCCCCTGCTGGTGGCGCACGAGGTGGTCGGCGTGATTGCCCTGTTTGCCGACGAAGCCGGGTTCTTTGACGATGACGAGATGCACCTGCTGACCGAGCTGGCGGGCGACATCGGCTTTGCCATGGACCACCTCGACAAGGAAGAGCGACTGAACTACCTGGCGTACTACGACGACATCACCGGACTGCCCAACCGCACCCTGTTCCTGGAGCGCAGCGGCCAGCACCTGCGGCCACGCGAAGGCGCCAAGACGCTGCTCGGCATGGGGCTCATGGACATCAGCCGGTTTCGGTTCGTCAACGACACGCTGGGGCGCCAGGAGGGCGACGAACTGCTCAAGCAGGTGGCGCAGCGGCTGCAGCAGGCGGCGGGCGACGCGTACGACGTGGCGCGCATTGGCGTCAACAGCTTTGGCATCGCCGTGACTGACGCGCGGGATGCAGGCGCGGTGGCGCTGGCGCTGGATGGCCTGATGCGCGCCTGTTTGGATGCGCCCTTTGTGCTGGGCGGCACCGAGCTACGCATGGCCGCCAAGGCCGGTGTCGCGCTGTACCCCATGGATGGTGCCGATGCAGAAACCCTGCTGCGCAACGCCGAGGCAGCCCTCAACAAGGCCAAAGCCTCGGCCGACAGCCTGTTGTTCTACACCTCGGAGATGAACACCCGCGTGGCCGAAGCCCTGAGCCTGGAGGGGCGCCTGCGCGACGCGCTGGAACAGGGCCAGTTCGTGCTGCACTATCAGCCCAAGCAGCACCTGGCCTCGGGCGCCATCGCCGGGGCCGAGGCCCTGATCCGCTGGAACGACCCGCGCCGGGGGCTGGTGCCGCCCGCGCAGTTCATCCCCATTCTGGAAGAAACCGGCTTGATCTACGACGTGGGCCGCTGGGCGCTGCGTCAGGCCCTGGCCGACAACCTGCGCTGGCGCCAGGCAGGGCTGGCGCCCCTGCGGGTGGCCGTCAATGTGTCGTTCCTGCAGCTGCGGCACCGGGGCTTCATAGCCGAGGTGCGCGACGCCGTGGCCCACGACGCCAATGCGGCCGCCGGGCTGGAGCTGGAGATCACCGAAAGCATGGTCATGGACGACGTGCAGCACAGCACCGCCAGCCTGCATGCACTGCGCGAGATGGGCATCACCATCGCCATCGACGACTTCGGCACAGGGTTCTCATCCCTGAGTTACCTCGCCAAACTGCCGGTGGACACGCTCAAGATCGACCGGTCCTTCATCCTCAACATGGCCTCGGGCCCGCAGGGCGTGGCGCTGGTCTCCACCATCATCAACCTGGGGCATTCGCTGGGCCTGAAGGTGGTGGCCGAAGGGGTGGAAACCGAGGACCAGTCCCGCCATCTGGCACTGCTGGGCTGCGACGAGATCCAGGGGTACCTGTTGAGCAAGCCGGTGCCTGCCGAGGTGTTTGAGGCGCAGTTTCTCCAGACCCTGGTGGCGAAATAGCGGGCAAAAAAATGCCGACCTGCAGGTCGGCATGGTGGGTGCGGCGTGAGGCCCCCGGTGGACGAAGGGGGCGCAAAGATCAGCAGCGCCCCCAGTCCTTGGTCCTCAGCGTATTCGCTTTCAGCCCTTTTGCACCATCTTGATGATGCTGGAAAAATCCAGCCCCCCATGCCCCGCCAGGCTGTGCGCCGCATACAAATTGCGCGCCATGCCTCCCAGCGGCGTGGCAGCCTTCACCGCCATCGCATTCTCCTGCGCCAGGCCAAGGTCCTTGAGCATCAAGTCCGTGCCAAAACCGCCCGCGTAGCCCTTGCTGGCGGGCGCGGTTTCCATCACGCCGGGGAAGGGGTTGTACTTTTCCAGCGCCCAGTTGCCGCCCGAGCTGCGGCGCATGATTTCGCTCAGCACCTTGGGGTCCAGGCCGTTGGCTACGCCCAGGGCAATGGCTTCGCTGGTGCCGGCCATCAAGATGCCCAGCAGCATGTTGTTGCAGATCTTGGCCGTCTGGCCTGCACCCACGCTGCCTGCGTGGAAGATGTTGGCGCCCATTTTTTCGAGCACGGGGCGGGCGCGTTCCAGGTCGGCGGCGTCGCCGCCCACCATGAAGGTGAGGGTGCCTGCAATGGCGCCGCCGGTGCCGCCCGACACGGGCGCGTCGATAAAGGCCACGCCCTTGGCCTTGGCAGCCTCGGCCACCTTGCGGGAGGTGGCGGCGGCGATGGTGGAGCAGTCGATGATCAGCGTGCCCGCAGGCAGCTGGGCCAGCAGCTCGCCCGCGCCGAGGAACAGGCCTTCCACATGCTGGCTGGCGGGCAGCATGCTGATGACGACTTCGGCGCCTGCGACTGCCGCCTTGGCGTCAGCCGCGATGGGCACGCCGTCTGCGGCCAGCTTGTCGCGGGCGGGTTGCGAGAGGTCGAACGCGCGCACTTCGTGGCCTGCCTTGTGCAGGTTGTGTGCCATGGGGCCGCCCATGTTGCCGAGGCCGATGAATGCGATTTTCATGGTGTGTTGCTCCTGGATGTCGTTGTGATGGTGAAAGAAAAGGGTTCGGGTTCGGTATGAATTTGATAGCTACCAGCGCATATTCATCTAGCGCTTGAGCCCAAAAATATCTGAAATCAATCGGTGATGTCTGCTCCGCGGCCCGCCAGCTCAGCGCGAAGCACCGACCGGTGGCAGCGCGCTTCGTCCTCGCAGTAGCAGCCCAGCGACATTGCGCTGTGGTGCGACAGCGCGGCCAGCAAATCCAGCGTGCGGCTGACCTCGGGCTGGGCCAGTTCTTTGCGGAACTGTTTGGCGAAAGCCTCCCAAGCCTTGTCGCCTTCTTGGCCAGTAGGCACCTGCTGGCCCTGGGCCATGAGGTCGGCGCTGGGGGAGAGCAGGGGGTACCACACGTCGTAGTAGTCGCGGCTGGCGAACTCGGCCTTGGGCACGCCGCGCGGTGGGCGGCGCACGGTGCCAATGCGGGTGCCTTCCCCAGCGGCGCGCGGGGTGCCAAGGCGGACGATGCGAAGGGGCATGGTGGGGCTCCGGGTGGGGGTGTAGGGGCGAGTCAGTCGTCGGCTTCGAAGATGCTGTGCTTCTTGGCCGCGGGCTTTTTGGCTGGGGGCTTGGCGGCCTTGGTGGTAGCGCTGGTCGCGCTTTTCGCGCGCATACCTGTTGCTGCGACTGTCTTGGCAGTAGCTGGCCGGGCTTTGGCGGCATCCCTTTTTTTCTTGGGCGGTGCCGCCTTGGCGTGCGGGTTGTAGGCCAGTGCTTCGTCGATCCAGAAGCTCCACTGCGCCCGGGTGGAAAAGCCGTTGGGCTCAACCCAGAAGTAGCCCTTCATCCCGCCGCCGGGTGACAGCTCGCGCGTGTTCTGCATCTCCTGCAGCTCGCCGTGCCGTTCCGGCGGCAACCGCACCAGCAGCTCCTCGCCCTTGACGGCGATGCACATCTTGCCGTCCACGAAGAAGGCGTGCGTTCCAAACAGGGCACGCTCTTCCACGTCGCTGCGGTGCGCGAGCGCCGTGCGCACGGCGTCGATCAGGTGCAGGGTTTCGTCAGACAGCGGGCGGGTGGGCATGGTGAGAGCAAAAAATGCCGGTAGCGCTGGTACGATATGCCTGGGTAGCTATGAATGTTGTAGCTACCGGATGGCCTCGGTGGCATCCCCATCCAGCATGCGCCGCGCAATGATGACCCGCATGATTTCGTTGGTGCCTTCCAAAATCTGGTGCACGCGCGCGTCGCGCAGCAGGCGCTCCAGCGGGTATTCGCGGATGTAGCCGTAGCCGCCGTGCAGTTGCAGGGCCTCGTTGACCACGGTAAAGCCTGCGTCGGTGGCAAAGCGCTTGGCCATGGCGCAGTAGGTGGATGCGTCGCGCGCACCGGCGTCCAGCTTGCTGGCGGCCAGGCGCACCATCTGGCGCGCTGCGACCAGTTCTGTGACCATGTCGGCCAGCTTGAACTGCAAGGCCTGGAAGCTGGCGATGGGTTTGCCGAACTGTTTGCGGTCTTGCATGTACTGCTGCGCGGCGTTGAGTGCGCCTTGGGCCGCGCCCACCGAGCAGGTGGCGATGTTGATGCGGCCGCCGTCCAGGCCCTTCATCGCGATCTTGAAGCCTTCGCCTTCGCGGCCCAGCAGGTTTTCGGCAGGGATGCGCACGTTGTCAAAGCTGATGGTGCGCGTGGGCTGGCTGTTCCAGCCCATCTTCTGTTCCTTCTTGCCGTAGCTGATGCCGGGTGTGTCGGCGGGCACGGCAAAGGCGCTGATACCGCTGGCGCCCGATGCCGCATCCCCAGTGCGGGCCATGAGCACCAGCACGTCGGTGCTGCCTGCGCCGCTGATGAAGGCCTTGGCGCCGTTGATGACGTATTCGTTGCCCACCAGCTCGGCACGCGTCTTGAGTGAGGCGGCGTCGGAGCCCGCGCCGGGTTCGGTCAGGCAGTAGGACGCGAGCTTTTCGCCGGTGGTGAGCAGCGGGCCCCAGTGGTCGCGCACGGCGGGCGTGGCCCAGGTGCCCAACATCCAGGTGGCCATGTTGTGGATGGTGATGAAGGCGGTGGTGCTGGGGTCCACGGCCGCCATTTCTTCAAAGACCAGGGTGGCGTCCAGCCGGGGCAGGGCGAGGCCACCGGCGGCTTCGGGGGCGTACAGGCCACAAAAGCCCAGCTCGCCCGCCTTGGCGATGGCTTCTTTGGGGAAGATGCCTTCTTCGTCCCAGTGCGCGGCGTGGGGTGCCAGCTCTGCCTGGGCAAAGTCGCGGGCGGTCTGGGCAAAGGCGTGCTGCTCTTCGGTGAGTTCAAAGTCCATGGTGTTCTGTCTCTTGGCTTTTTGTTCTTCTGGCGGCCTGATTCATGGCTTGGCGGACGGGTGGTCCAGCGTCAGCCAGCGCATCAGGCCCTTGCGGCGCTGCTGGATTTCGGCCGTCAGGCACTCGTGGTACAGGCGCGGCCACTGGGGTTGCGACTCATTGCTGCGCTGGGCCTGCTTGCAGCGCGTGGTGCGCTCGCGCTGCCATGCGGTGTGCTCCTGCCGCAGCTGTGGCCGCTCGTGGGCCGACAGGGCGCGCATCACGTCGCCGTAGAGGATGGCGATCTCGGTGTCTGCCGCCTGGAAGGCTTGCACGGCGCAGGCGTTGGTTTCTTCCACCGTGCCGCCGGGCTTGCAGGCGGCACCTGCCTGTGCGTGGGCGTCGGCACCCACCAGCATCACGCATGCAGCACCGAAGACCATGGCCCATCTCCGCATCGTTGTCTGAAAAGTTTGCATGCACCGCTTTTACCATCGACCACAGTGGACACGACTGGCGCGGCCTAAGGCCAGTGCCACCGTGCAAGGGCCGCCCCGCCGCACGGGTGGCGTCCCCCTTCCGCATCGCGCAGCGATGCAAGAGAAGGGGGAAGGCGCGCAGCGCCTCAGGGGGATGTCACTTCAAGCTAATCGTGGTGTTCACGCCATGCGAGATGGTGCTGTCATCAAACCAGCGTGCCGTCACAGTCTTGGTCTGCGTGTAGAACAGCACGACCTGCTTGCCGTAGGGGCCCAGGTCGCCCAGCTTGGAAGCGCGCGAGCCCGAGAACGAGAACAGCGGCACTGGCACAGGGATTGGCACGTTGATGCCAACCTGGCCCACGTCGATCTCTTCCTGGAACTTGCGGGCGGCCGCACCCGACTGGGTGAAGATGGCGGTGCCGTTGCCGTTGGGGTTGCTGTTGATGAATTCGATGGCTTCGTCAATGTCGGCAGCGGCCGACAGGCATAGCACGGGGCCAAAGATTTCCTGGTCGTAGATGGCCATGCCGGGCTTGACGCCGCTGAACACCGTGGGGCCCACAAAGTTGCCCTTTTCGTAGCCGGCCACCTGGGGCTTGCGGCCGTCCAGTTCCAGCTTGGCGCCGTCGGCAATGCCACGCTCGATCAGGCCTTCCACACGCGACAGTGCGGCGCACGACACGACCGGACCCACATCCGTACCCTTTTCCACACCAGCGCTCACCTTGAGCGTCTTGGCCTTCTCGACCAGCTCGGGAATCCACTTTTGCGCCTCGCCCACCAGCACCACCACCGACAGCGCCATGCAGCGCTGGCCTGCGGCGCCAAAGGCGGCACCGGCCAGGGCGTTCAGGGTTTGTTCCTTGTTGGCATCAGGCATCACGATGGCGTGGTTCTTGGCGCCCATCATGCATTGCACGCGCTTGCCGTTGAGGCTGGCGCGGTTGTACACGTGCGTGCCCACCTTGGTGGAGCCCACAAAGCTGATCGCCTTGATGTCCTTGTGGTCGCAGATTGCGTTCACGGCCATTTCGCCGCCGTGCACCACGTTCAGCACGCCAGGGGGGATGCCGGCTTGCAGCGCCAGCTCGCACAGGCGCATGGTCACCATGGGGTCTTGCTCGGAGGGCTTGAGCACGAAGGTGTTGCCCGTGGCAATCGCCATGGGGAACATCCACAGCGGGATCATGGCGGGGAAGTTGAAGGGGGTGATGCCTGCGCACACGCCCAGGGGCTGCAGCAGGGTGTAGGTGTCCACGCCACCGGCCACGTTGTTGGCCAGCTCGCCCAGTTGCAGGTTGCCGATGCTGGCGGCGTGTTCAACCACCTCCAGGCCACGGAACACGTCGCCTTCGGCGTCCGGCAGGGTCTTGCCCTGTTCGGCCGTGAGGATGGCAGCCAGCTCGGCCATGTTTTCGCGGATGAGCTGCTGGTACTTGAGGAAGATACGGGCGCGGGTGCCGATGGGGGTCTTCTTCCAGGTCTTGAACGCTTCCTTGGCCGAGGCCACTGCGGCATTGATTTCGTCCTGCGTGGCAAACGGTACGCGGGCCAGCACCTCTTGCGTGGCCGGGTTCACCACGTCGCGCCATTCGGTGGTCTTGGATTCGACGAACTGGCCGCCGATCAACAGCTTGACGGTGGGGGCCAGCACGGCCTGGGAAGTGGGTGCGTTCATGGGGTGTGTCTCCTGGAAAAAATGCGTGCAGGGGTGCGGCAAGGTGCCTCGAACTGCGCCATGTTAGCTGTGCGAAATTGCTGGTGCAATAGAGAAAATTGCACTTTGTTTTTGCATATTTGCACATCGCCAACCTGCTGGCGCTGGCCTCACGGCACAGCGCCCGCGCGGGGCCATGCCCGCATATACGGTGCAAGGCCCCGGGCGGGCGCGAGAGTCATTCGGCAGTTTGTGCAGGCGCAGGGCCCCTCGCCGTCACTCCAGGCTGATATTGGCTTTCTGGATCAGCAGCTTGTACTGCTCGGACTTCACCCCGGCCTGGCGCTGGATTTCTTCGACCGACCACGCCAGGGGCTCGAACGCAAAGGTGTTGAATTTCTCGCGCACTTCGGGCTCTTGCAGCACCTTCAACACATCGGCGTGGATCTGGGCGCGCACCGGTGCGGGCACGCCTTTGACGGCCAGCAGTGACACGAACGAGTTCACATCCACCTGCGCGGGGCCACCGGCCTCGGCCAGGGTGGGCACATCGGGCAGCTGCGCAATGCGGCGTGGGCCCGCCACGGCCAGGTAGCGGATCTTGCCGGCCTTGTAGATGCCTTGGCTGGACGGGATGCTGGCCAGGCTCCAGGCCGGGTCGCCATTGGCGACGGAGGTGAACAGTTGGCTGACCTCGCGGAACGGCACGTGGGTCATCTGTGTGCCGTCCACCAGGTCCAGCCACTCACCGCCCAGGTGGCCCGGGCTGCCCACGCCCCACGAGCCGTAGCTCACCGCACCCTGGCCCTTCTTGGCAGCTGCAATCAGGTCGCCCATGTTCTTCCAGGGGGACTGCGTGGGCACCGCAACCAGGAACGGCGTGCGAAACAGCGGCGCCACCGGGTCAAAAACCTGCAAGGTCTGGAAGTTGCGTTGCTTGTACAGGTGGGGCAGGGCGGACAGGTGTTCGCTGTCCAACTGCAGCAGGGTGTGGCCGTCCGGTGCGCCACGGCGCGCGGCTTCGATGGCGATGAAGCCGCCGCCGCCGGGGCGGTTGTCCACCGTCACGCTTTGCTTCCAAGCCACCGACAGCTTGTTGGCCACCAGGCGCAGCACCGCATCGGGGCCGCTGCCGACGGCGAAGGCGGTGACCACGGTGACCGGCTTGCTGGGAAAGGCGGGCGCGCTGCCCTGGGCCCAGGCCAGGCCGGTGGCGCTGGCGCCGCCCAGCAGCAGGGCTGCAGTGGTGAGCGCACGGCGGCGCAGGCCGCGCTGCGGGGCCAGGGTGGTGTGGTGGTGGGGCGCCGAAGTGGCGGATGGGAAGGTGGGCATGGTTTGTCTCCTGGTTGTAGTGATGAATGCGGGTGTGCCGGTGGTGTCTGCGGTGCCGTGGCAGCGTCAGGCGTCTGGCTGAGCCGCAGGGGCGGCGCTGGCAAAGGCGGGCAGCTCGGCGCAGGCGGCGTCCACCGCGCGGATGAGCGGCCAGGCGGCCATGTCCACGCCAAAGCGGCGGGCGCTTTCGACCTGCGGAATCAGGTACACATCGGCCAGGCTGGGCGCGCCGCCAAAGCAGTAGTTACCGCGCTTGGTGTCCTTGGCCAGCAGGGCTTCGATGGCGTCAAAACCGGCAGTGATCCAGGTGGCGCACCAGGCGTTGATGGCGGCCTCGTCCGCGCCGAACTGCTTGCGCAAGGTCTGCAGGATGCGGCGGTTGTTGATGGGGTGCACATCGCAGCCCACGATGGCGGCCAGTGCGCGCACCTGGGCGCGGGCCAGCGGGTCGGCAGGCAGCAGCGCGGGCGTGGGATAGCGCTCTTCCAGCCACTCGATGATGGCGGGTGACTGGATCAGCACCTGGCCGTTGTCGATCTCCAGCGCAGGCACCAGGCCTTGCGGGTTGATGGCCTTGAACGGTGCTTCGGCCTGCTCGTCCACGCGCAGGTCCACCGGCACATAGTCGGGCGTGAGGCCCTTGAGGTGGAGTGCGATGCGCAGGCGGTGCGAGGTGCCGCTGCGGAAAAAGCTGTAGAGCTTCATGGGGCGGTCCTCGGTTTATGCGGGTTGGCCCACGGTCAGCGCGATTTCGCCCACTCCCTCCACGCGGCCGGTGATGTGGTCGCCGGGCACCACGGCGCCCACGCCTTCGGGCGTGCCGGTGTAGATCAGGTCGCCGGGCTGCAGGTGGTAGAACAGCGAGAGGTCAGCAATGATCTCGCGGATGTTCCAGATCAGCTTGTCCACGTTGGACTGCTGCTTGACCGCGCCGTTGACCGACAGCTCGATCACTCCGGACTCGATCACCTGGCCCGGCATGGGCACCACCTCGCTCGCCACGGAGGATTGCTCCACGTCCTTGCCCAGGTCCCAGGGGCGACCCTTGTCGCGCGCCACCAGTTGCAGGTCGCGGCGGGTCATGTCGAGGCCGCAGGCGTAGCCGTAGATGTGCTCATGCGCCTGCTCGGCCGGGATGCGGAACCCGGCCTGGCCAATCGCCACGACCAGTTCCATCTCGAAGTGGTAGTTCTGCGTCTCGGGCGGGTAGGCCACGGTGGCGCCTGATGCGGTCAGTGTCTGGGGCGCCTTGGTGAAGTAGAACGGGCGCTCCACGCTTTTGTCCACGGGGCGGCCCATCTCGACAGCGTGCGCGTGGTAGTTGCGGCCCACAAAGAACAGGCGGTGGATGGGCAGGCGCTGCGCGCTGCCGCGCACTGGCAATGATTGAACGGGCGGCGGGGTCCAGAGGTAAGAGGTAGCAGTCATCGGGGCTTCCGGTCAGAGAGGGGCAGGGCCGACCCGCGTGGGCGGGCAGACGCTGCAAGGAATGAATGGGGCGGGGTTGTGGTTACGCGGGCTCTACCTGCTCGCGCCAGGCATGCACGGCTTCAAAAATCGGCGTGTCGCTGAAGCGGAACAGATCCAGCGAGGGCTGGCTGGCATCGCACTGGGCCGTGAAGGGTTGCCAGGACGGCACCACAAACATGTCCCCACGGCGCACCTGCCACTGGTGGTCTCCCACCTTCACGGTGCCCTGGCCGTCAAACACCTGGAACACGGACGAACCCACCTCGCGGCGCGTGCGGGTGGTGGCGCCGCTGCGCACGCGGTGCATCTCGCAGCGGATGGTGGGCAGCACGTCGCGGCCATTGGTGGGGTTGGTGTAACGCACTGCGGCGTGGCCGGGGCTCAGCGTGGCGGGGTGGCCCTCGGCTTCCAGCGCCAGTTGTTCGTTGAGGGCCTTGTCGGTGTCCACCCAGCGGTAGGCCAGCATGGGTGTGACGGGCTGGTCCTGCAGTTGCGACACCGGGCGGAGGCCTGGATGCGCCCACAGGCGCTCGGAGCGCGAGAGCGCCGGCGTGATGCGCTCTGCCGGGCTGATGGCGTCGCGCCCCACCTCGAAGAACTGGGACTCGGTGTAATAGGCGAACGGAATGTCCAGCCCGTCGATCCAGGCCATGGGCTTGTCGGCCGCGTTGTGGTGGGCGTGCCAGTTCCACCCGCCCTGGGGCAGGAAGTCGCCGCGCGACATGCGCACCGAGTCGCCATTGACCACGGTCCACACACCTTCGCCCTCCACGATGAAGCGGAACGCGTGCTGTGTGTGGCGGTGTTCGGGCGCGTCCTCGCCCGGCATCAGGTACTGGATGGCCGCCCACAGCGTGGGGGTGGCAAACGGTCTTCCGCCCAGGGACGGGTTGGCCAGGGCGATGGCCCGGCGCTCGCCCCCGCGCCCCACGGGCACGATGCGGCCGGCTTCATCGGCCAGCGGCACCAGCCGGTCCCAGCGCCACAGGTGGGCGCTGGCCTTGCTCTGCGGATGGGGGGGCATCAGGTCGCCGATCTGCGTCCACAGCGGCACCAGCATTTCTTGCTCAAAGCCACGGTACAGCTGCTCCAGCGCGGGGGTGGGCTCGGGCTGGCCAGGGGCCGCCACGGCGGTCAGGCGAACGGGGGACGGTACGGGATCCATCGCGCTCATGGGAATTCCTTGGGTTGAATGTGGGGGAGGGGAGAAGATCGATGGGGCAGGGCGCACGGCTGGCTCAGTCGGCCAGGCAGTTGTCGACCTTCCAGCCATACAGCCACTCCATCGCGTCGTAAAAACGCTCGGGGCTGCGGCCTTTCCAGAGGTCGTTGCGCACCAGGCGCTCCACGCCCTGGGCGTGGAAGATGCGGCCCATTTCGCGGGCCGACAGCACCACGCGTGCCGTGCGGGCAATGCGCGAGCGCTCGTACAGCGACAGTGCCTGTGGGAAGTTTTGGCGGCAGCGTTTGAGGGCCTCGCCCAGCGTTACCGCGTCTTCCAGCGCCATGCAGGCGCCCTGGGCCAGGTACTGCAGGGTGGGGTGGGCGGCATCGCCCAGCAAGGTGGCACGGCCAAACGTCCACTGGCCGATGGGCTCGCGGTCGGCGGTGGCCCAGCGTTTCCAGCTCTTGGGCATGTCGATCAGCTGCTGGGCGCGCGGGCAGCAGTCGCGGTAGTAGCTCTGCACCTCTTCGCGGCTGCCCTCGCGCACGCCCCATTCTTCCTGCTCGCGGCTGTGGAAGGTCACGACCACGTTGTACTGCTCGCCGCCACGCAGGGGGTAGTGCACCAGGTGGTAGTTGGGGCCGACCCAGATGCTGGCGGCGTTCCAGCGCAGGTCTTCGGGGAAGTCGTTCTTTTCCACCACGGCGCGGTACACCACATGGCCCGATACGCGGGCGGCATCGCCCACATATTGCTGCCGCACGACGGACTTCACGCCATCCGCACCAATCAGGGCCTGGCCCCGGTGCGCCACGCCATGCTGGTCGTACACGGTGACGGTGTCACCGGTTTGCTCCACGCGCTCGATGCGCGTGCCGGTCAGTGTCTCGATGTTGCCGTGCGCTTTGGCCCCTTCCAGCAGCGAGGTGTGGATGTCCGCGCGGTGGATCACGGCGTACGGGTTGCCAAAGCGCTGGCGAAAAGCCTCGCCCGTGGGGATGCGGCCGACCAGGCGTTCGTCCAGCGCGTCGTGCATCACCATTTCGTCGGTGTAGACCGCGCGGGTCCGTGCCAGCTCGCCAATGCCCAGGGCGTCAAACGCGGCAAAAGCGTTGGGGCCCAGCTGGATCCCCGCGCCGATCTCGCCGAGCTGCGGGGCCTGCTCCAGCACCTTGACCGCATAGCCCTGGCGTGCCAGGGCCAGGGCTGCTGCCACGCCACCGATGCCGCCGCCAGCGACCAGGACGGGTGCTGTGCGAGTGTTCAAAACTGTCATTGCCGCTGTCTCCATCTGTGGTGCCACTGACGTGGATCAATAAGCCGTGTACATATCAAAAGTACACTGATGATTAGTGTAGGGCCTAAAATGATCCGCATCAAGATTGGTAGAAACCCTAGATTCATGTCCGTAGAGATCGACAACCTCCCTGGTTTCCATATCCGCCGCCTGCAGCAGATTGCCGTGGCCGTGTTTCTGGAGGAGACGCAGGCCACGGGCATTACCCCTGTGCAATACGCCGCGCTGTATGCAGTGGGGCGCGAGCCGGGCATTGACCAGCGCACGCTGGCGCGCACCATTGGTTTTGACACCTCCACCATTGGCAGCGTGATCGACCGGCTGGAGTCGCGGGGCCTGATGCAGCGCAATGCCCACCCCGAAGACCGCCGCGTGCGGCTGCTGACCCTCACGCCCGAAGGCCAGCGTGTGCTGGAAGAGGTGGAGCCCGGCATGCTGCGCGCGCAGGAGCGCATGCTCGAACCCCTGGCGCCCGAGCAGCGCGAGGTGTTCATGGACATGCTGCGCACGCTCGTGCGGGGCAACAACGCGCTCAGCCGTGCGCCCAGCGAGCCGCTGGACGGACGCGCTGCACGGCGCGCCCGGTGACGCCATGGACTGGGACAACCTGCGCTACTTTCTGGAACTGGCCCGCGCTGGCACGCTGGTGGGGGCCGCGCGCCGTCTAGCGGTGGACCACACCACGGTGGCACGCCGCCTGCAGGCGCTTGAAAAGCAGGTGGGCTCCGCCCTGTTTGCGCGCGAGGCGGGCGGCCACCGGTTGACCGAGGCCGGGCGCGCACTGCTGCCCCAGGTCGAGGCCATGGAGGCCGCCTTTCTGGCGGTGGAAAACGCCACACCCGGCGTGCGCCAGGGCCTGCATGGCCTGGTGCGCATCGGCACCACCGAGGGCTTCGGCAACCTGATCCTGGCGCCCCAGCTGGCCCGGTTTGCGCTGGACCACCCCGGCCTGGTGGTGGACCTGCTGGCGCTCCCCCGGCTGGTGCACCTGTCGCGCCGCGAGGCGGACATCGTCATCTCGCTGGAGCGGCCGGCGCGCGGTGCGGTGGTGGTCGTGAAGCTCACCGACTACGTGCTGCAACTGTATGGAGCGCGCAGCTACCTGCAGCGCCATGCCCCCATCCACACGCCGGATGACCTGCGGGGCCACACCTTCATCAGCTACGTGGACGACCTGCTGTTCAGCAAGGAGCTGCAGATCCTGGACGAGCTGCACCGCCCCGCGCACTTCGCGCTGCGCAGCACCAGCATCCTGGCCCAGTACGAAGCCGCCCGCGTGGGGGCGGGGCTGGCGGTGCTGCCCGCCTTCGTGGCGGCGCAAGACCCGTCGTTGGTGCCCGTGCTGCCGGGGGTGGCACGGTTTCAGCGCACCTTCTGGATGTCCATGCCGGGCGACAACAAACACGTGGCCCGCATGCAGGCTACGTGGGCGTTTTTGCGCGAAGCGGTGGCCGCGCAGCAAGGGTTGCTATTGCCGCCTGCGGATGGACAGTGAATTGCTTTTGCTACTGTATTAATAGCTGTTTGCGCTTTTGAGATAAGCGCTACAGGCCATTTTGGCTTGATACCGGAGGGCAAAAGATGTCAGTGAAAAATCAATCAGGATCTGAGTCTTGAACCCCATGCCACATCCCAGACAGTTTCGAGTGCGCCAACGCGCAGCGGCGCTCATCCAGAGCGAAGGCCGCGTGCTGCTGCACCGGGTGGTGGGCGACGCTTTCTGGGCGTTGCCCGGCGGTGGCATCGAGGCGGGGGAGACTGCGGCACAAGCCCTGGTCCGAGAACTTCAGGAAGAGCTGGGCCAGCCCATGGAGCCCGGCGCGCTGGCCTGTGTGGTGGAAAACTTCTTCACGTACGCTGGCACCGCGTACCACGAGATCGGGCTGTATCTGCACGCTACTCCGCCGCCCGAAAGCCTGTTGTTGTCGCGCCCGGGGCCTTATGCGGGCGTCGAAGGCTCGCGCGCGCTGGAGTTCGCGTGGTTCGGGCCGGACGAGCTGGAGGTCATTGATGTTCGGCCTGCATTTCTGGCGGCGCACATGCGGCACTGGCTGGTCCACGGAAGGGATGAGGTCGCGCACATTGTTCATCGTGACCCGGGCTTTTGAAACTGGCCCGTTGCGGTGGTGGTAGCCGAGGGCTGCGCTGCACCACTTTGGACGCTGTGCGGCGTTTTGATACGGTCAGCGCTTGGCATTTTTTTCTCTGGGAAATCCTGTGACTCCTTCAGAACTGCAAACCTACCTGCACCAACACATCCCCCTGTCCGAGGCCATGCAGGTCACCGTGGTGGAGGCATCGCTGCAGCAAGTGGTGCTGACGGCGCCCCTGGCGCCCAATATCAACCACCGCGAGACTGTGTTTGGGGGCAGTGCTTCGGCTGTGGCCATTCTGGCGGCCTGGTCGATGCTGCACCTGGGGCTCACGGCTGAGGGGCTGGGCAGCCGGCTGGTGATTCAGCGCAACACCATGGACTACCTGGCGCCCATTGACGGCAACTTCACGGCCGTGGCTCTGGCGCCCGCGCGGCCGGCCTGGGAGTCGTTCACCCGAATGATCCGCCGCAAGGGGCTGGGCCGGATCACACAGACCGCAGCGCTGCACTACCAGGGGCAGGTGGCGGGATCGCTCGCTGGCGAGTTTGTGGCCTTTGGCCCAGGCTATGCGTGAAGCGTGAGCGGTGGGGCGCTCTTGCTCTTGCATGAGGGGCCAAACTCGCCCCTTTAGCCCCTGCTGATCCCGCCATTGCCTGCGCGGCAGGCGCGTAACCTTGTGGCCCTGGGCGATGCGGCGGACTCCGGATGGATGGGGTCGCCAAGGCGGTCGCCACACAGGAGTTCATGGCGATGTCCCCTCTCATTTCCGGCCTCGCATCGGTGGCGTCGATGATTTTCAATGCAGCCTCCAGCGGCGCGAGCAAGGCGTCTGCGCGGCGTGGGGGGGAGGCGGCGGCGCCCGAGCCCTCGGCTGTGGTCACGCTCAGCCCCGAGGCGCAGACGCTGGCGGGCATGGCGGGGCAGGGCGTGCTGGCCGCTCAAGGGGCGGCTGCGGGCACGGTGAACGCCGTGGGGCGTTCATCGGGCCAGACCACAGCGGCACTGCCCGGTGGCCGTGCAGCGGGTGCGGTGTCCAAGGACGATTTCCAGGCGCTGCTGACGCGGTTTGGCGCTACCGACGACCAGAAGCAGCAGATCACCGCAGGCTTTGATGCCGACAAGGACGGCGTCATCACCCACGATGAATTCCTCAAGGGTCTTGCGCGCACCAAGGGCCAACAGGCAGCTACCGACCCTTTTGCACAAGCCGTGCTGCAGGTGATGGACCGTGCAGGCAACGCCGATGGCACCGTGGGCAAGGACGAGTTTGCTGCCCTGTCGTCAGCGTTTGGCCTGGCCGAGCGGCGCACGCACACGGTTTGACCACCCCGTACTTGACACCCCTGTAGGGGCGCTGTGGACTGAAGGTTTCGGGTCACTCAGGTCACTTTGGGCAGCGGCAGCAACACCCAGAAGCTGCTGCCCTTGCCCGGCTCGCTCTCCACACCCAGGCTGCCGCCCATGCCCTCGACCAGGCGTTTGCACAGCGCCAACCCCAACCCGGCGCCCTCGAAGCTGCGGGTGGTCGATCCGTCCACCTGCTCGAACAGGGTGAAGATGCGATGCTGGTCGCCCGCCGCAATCCCGATGCCCTCGTCGGTGACGCGCAGACGCCATACGGTTGACTCCGGCGTGTCCTGCTCGGTGTCCAAGGCCAGGCGGATAGCGCCTGAGGGGCTGAACTTCACGGCGTTATCCAGCAGGTTCACCAGCACTTGCTGAATGCGGTCGGCATCGCCCACGTGGCGGGCCGTGCTGCCCTCGCCGTCGATGGTCATGAACATTTGCAGCCCTTTTTGGCGCGCCTGCGGTTCCAGCAGCTGCAACGCATCGGCCGCCAGCTCTGGCAGCGACAGGGGCGCGAACTGAAACGCCACCTGGCGTGTTTCCAGCGCGGCCAGGTCGATCAGGTCGTTGAGCATGCGCGTGAGTCCTGTGGCCGCGTCCATCACGTTGTTCAGGATGGGCTTCAGGCGTTCGTCCTGCGTGCGATTGCGCATCAGCTCGGTCATGCCCAGGATCAGCGTCATGGGCGTGCGCAACTCGTGCCCGATGTTCGCCAGAAAGATCCGCTTGGTGTTGAGCGCGGCCTCGGCCGCCTCTTTGGCGACGGACAGCGCCGCCGTTCGCTCCTTGACCCGGGCCTCCAGGTGCTCGCGCTCGGCCTGCAATGCCTGCTCCAGCTCCCGCCGGGCGGTCACGTCGCGCCCGATGCTGTGGTAACCGGCGGGCTGGCCCGAGGCGTCGCGGTACAGGCGGCTGGACATCTCGAACCAGCGCACACTGCCATTGGCACAGCGCATGGGCAGCGTCAGCAGTTGCTGCCGCTCGCGCACAGCCTGTCTCAGTGCTTCGGCACCCTCGGGCGTCAGGGCTTTGAAGATGGACCTTCCAATGACGTCGCGGGCGGGCACGCCGCGCGCCCGTTCGTCGGCGGGGCTTACATATGCCACCGTCATGTCGGGGTTGATCCGCCAGATGACTTCTGCGGCGCCCTCGGTCAGCAAGGTGTACTGCTGGTCCCGCTCGGACAGGTGCTGGTACAGGCGCAGCGCCTCACCGACGAACAGGTAAAAACACAGGCTGCTCAGCGACAGTGCCAGCGTGAAGATGATGAGCGCGTGCAGCGAATACGGCGCGCTTTGCATGCCGTTGCTGCCCAGCACGATGGCCAAGGTTGCGGCGGTGTAGCCCACACCCGCCGCGCGCCCCAGCAGCAGGTAGGCCGCACCCACGCCGATCAGGAACCACACGGCGCGCAGCTCGTGCCCCAGGGGCTGCCACAGGGCATAGGTAAAAAGTGCCATCCCGATCAGGGTCTGGATGAGTGCCACTGGAACATAGACCTGGGGCCAGCGGCGTAGGGCCCACCACAGCGCTGCCATGAATGCGGTACCAGCGCCCAGGGTGAAGCTCCACGACCCGGGGGTGGCGACCAGCCCGGCCGCACCCGCTGCCAGCAACAGCAGCTCAAAAGCCACATTGGCCAGCAGGATGCCCCGCAGCAGGCGGATTTGAAACTGCCGCATGTTGCCAATGGCGGAGGGGGAAAAGGGCATGGTGGGGGGGCGGCGATTCTTTGAATTTATCGTTTATATCAAATAAATGATTGAAATGCCAATATTATCAATTTGATTGTATTTTTGCTGCAAATTGATCATTTAGGCGTTTCTGGCCGAGGCCGGGTAGCCGCCCTACCGCGCGACCTCCCTGTGGAGCGGCCAAAACAAAGGGCCCTCGAAAGGGCCCTGTGTGTACATTTGAAAACTTCCCCTGGGCAGACGCTGTGTGGCCTGCACCGGGAGTTCAACTACCGGTCATATCCGTCCCATCAGCAGCAGGATCACCAGAATCAGCACCACCAGGCCAATCCCGCCGCTGGGCCCGTAGCCCCACGAGCGGCTGTGGCCCCAAGTGGGCAGCGCGCCGACCAAGATGAGGATCAGAACGATCAGAAGAATCAGCGAGAGTGACATGGCAGTTCCTTGTTGGAGTGGTTTGCGGTGAGTGCATTGTTGGGTGCACCCCGCGAACTGCCCGCAGGTGCCGCGCCCGCCGCGCGGTCAGGGATTTCCGACACCGGCTGTGGGATGCGCAGACTGCAGCGGTGCAGGGTCCCGCTGGCTCACTGCGCCGCCATGTCAAAAATGATAGCTGCCAGCGCATGATCCACTAGCGCTTGCGGCCGTTTTGGCCTGGAGTTTCCGCCACGAGGCCCCTGGCACGCGGCGGACGGGCTCAGTGCGCGCCCGCAGCGTCTGCCGCACCCGCGCCGCCGGTGCGTGCCGGGCGTTTGGTCAGCCAGATCAGCCCGATGAGAAGCAAGAACAAGCCTGCCGAGCCCAGGAAGATGTCGTTGGCCGCGCGGGTGAAGGCCTGCTGGTCGATCAGCCGGTTGATCTGGGCCAGTGCCTGCATTTGCGTGAGGCCAGAGGCCATCAAGCCATCCAGCGTCTGCGCAAACACGCCCTGGCCTTGCACCAGCCCTTCGGTCAGGTGCGCGTGGTGCATGGCGGCGCGGCTCTCCCACAGCGTGGTGGCAATCGACGTGCCCATGGCACCGGCGGTGATGCGCACGAAGTTCGACAAGCCTGCCGCCGCCGGGATGCGGTCCGGCGACACGCCAGCCAGCGTCAGCGTGGTCAGCGGGATGAAGAAGAATGCCATGGCCGCACCCTGCAGCAGCGTGGGGATCAGGATGTGGATGAAGTCCGTCTGCACCGTGAACTGCGAACGCATCCACAGCACCGTGCTGAACACGATGAACGCGCCGGTGGCCATGCGGCGCGGGTCCCACTGGCCGACCTTGCGGCCCACCAGCGGTGTGAGCAGGATGGCGAACACGCCCACCGGCGCCAGTGCCATGCCGGCCGAGGTCGCGGTGTAGCCCATCCACTGCTGCAGCCACAGCGGCAGCAGCACCACGTTGCCGAAGAACAGCGCGTAGGCCACCGACAGCGCCAGCGCGCCAAACGTGAAGTTGCGGCCCTTGAAGAGTTTCAGGTCCACCACCGGGTGCTTCTCGGTCAGCTCCCACACCAGGAACACGGCAAACGCCACCACGGCCACCACACACAGGGTGATGATCTCGCCCGAGGCAAACCAGTCCAGCTCCTTGCCCTTGTCGAGCATGAGCTGCAGCGCACCCACCCACAGCACCAGCAGGCTCAGGCCCACGGTGTCAATCGGCAGCTTGCGGATGGGCGTCTCGCGCTTGCGGTAGATGCCCCAGGTCAGCACCCCGGCCAGCAGGCCCACGGGCACGTTGATGTAGAAGATCCACGGCCACGAGATGTTGTCGGTGATCCATCCGCCCAAGAGTGGCCCCACCACCGGCGCGACCAGCGTGGTCACGCCCCACAGCGCCAGTGCCGTGCCTGCCAAGGCACGCGGGTAGCTGGCCAGCAGCAGCGTTTGCGACAGCGGAATCATCGGCCCGGCCACCAGGCCTTGCAGCACGCGGAAGAAGACCAGCATCTCCAGCGACGACGCAAAGCCGCACAGCCACGACGTGAGCACGAAAAGCAGCACGCTCATGGTGAACAGGCGCACCGCGCCAAAGCGCTGTGTGAGCCAGCCTGTGAGCGGCACCGAGATCGCATTGGCCACGCCAAAGCTGGTGATGACCCAGGTGCCCTGGCCGGGGCTCACGCCCAGGTCACCGGCAATGGCGGGGATGGAGACGTTGGCGATGGACGAGTCCAGCACGTTCATGAACGTGGCCAGCGACAGCGACAGCGTGCCCAGCAGCAGGGCGGTGCCCTGCAGTGGCGGATAGGCAGCGGGCGGGCCGGGTGGCGCCGCAGAGGGCGACACCGCAGCAGGCGCCGCCGGAGCGGGGGCCTGGCCTGCGGCGTCAGCAGTGGGTTTGGCGGCAGTCATGCTCGGTCAACCCCGCTCACTGCACCACGGGGGCTTGCACTGCGGGTTGCACGGGGGCTGATGCGTGCTTCTGGGCTTGCACGGCCTGCACAGCCTGCTGGCTACCCACCTTGGGCGATGCCACCGCCACGGCGGACTTGCCACTGCGGCCCAGGTTGGCGGCAATGATGTGCGCCACTTCGTCGTCGGCGGCCTTGAACTGCTCGTCAAACACGGCGGTGGCGGCCACGGGCGTGGTGCGTTGGGTGTCGGCCAAGGTCTTGCCGCTCTGGTCGGCGGTGTCCACCTTGACTTCCATCGACAGGCCCACGCGCAGCGGGTGCTCTGCCACTTCCTTGGGGTCGAGCGCAATGCGCACGGGCACGCGCTGCACCACCTTGATCCAGTTGCCGGTGGCGTTCTGTGCGGGCAGCAGTGCAAAGGCCGCGCCGGTGCCGGCGCCCAGGCCGGTCACGGTGCCGTGGTAGACCACCTTGGTGCCGTACACGTCGGCTTCCAGTTCGGCGGGCTGGCCGATGCGCAGGGTCTTGAGCTGGCTCTCCTTGAAGTTCGCGTCCACCCACAGGTCGTTCAGGGGCACCAGCGTCATCAGCGGGGCGCCCGCCTGCACGCGCTGGCCCACCTGCACGCCGCGCTTGGCCACATGGCCGTCCAGCGGGGCCACCAGTTGCGCGCGCTGCACGGCCAGGTAGGCCTCGCGCACGCGGGCCGAAGCGCGCTGCACGTTGGGGTGTTGTTCGATGGAGGTGCCTTCGGTCTGCGTCTGGCTGGCGGCCAGTTGTTCTTGCGCGGCCAGCACGGCCGACTGGGCGGCGGCCACGGAGCTCTTGGCGGCGGCTAACTGCGCGGTGGCGTGCTGGAACTCTTCCTTGCCCACGGCACCGCTGGCCATCAGCGGGGTGCGGCGGTTCACGTCGTCTTGCGCGCGGGCAGCATCGGCCTGGGCGCGGGCCAGGTCAGCGCTGCGCAGGCTGACCTGCGCCTTCAGCGTGGAGTTGTTGGCATACAGGGTGCGCACTTCGCGCACGGTCTGCGCCAGCTGGGCCTCGGCCTGCTCCAGCGCCACGCGGGCGTCAGCGGGGTCCAGCTTGACGAGCAACTGGCCGGCCTTCACAAAGTCGGTGTCGTCCGCGCCGATGGACACCACGGTGCCACCGATTTGCGGCGTGATCTGCACCACGTTGCCCGCCACGTAGGCGTTGTCGGTGGTCTCCACGTGGCGGCCGTTGGCCCAGTGCCAGCCGCCCCAGCCA
>Ga0209960_1001653_pt1 | contig 27137 bp, 30 predicted proteins | sample ThiBiot_500_plan_2_FD_183947 | JGI IMG/M metagenome (GOLD analysis project Ga0209960, IMG submission 183947) | Wastewater bioreactor microbial communities from Cape Town, South Africa - Thiocy_expt_500_plan (SPAdes) | ecosystem: Engineered > Bioreactor > Thiocyanate-remediating >...
TCGCTTACGGCCATACCACGTTGAATACACCAGTTCTCGTCCGATCACTGAAGTTAAGCAACGTCGGGCTCGGTTAGTACTTGGATGGGTGACCGCCTGGGAATACCGAGTGTCGTAAGCTTTTTACTATTTTTTTATCTCACTAATCGAGCCCGACGTTGCTTAGCTTCAGTGATCGGACGAGAACTGGTGCATTCATCGATCGAGCGCGCATCAGCACCATCTATAAAGAAAAAACTACAACCACTAACAAATAAATAAATCATGTCGTCAATGCGATTGCTAGTTAGTTAGTTATTTCTTTTCACTATTCGGCATGTCATCGGGAACAACACTTTCGCCTATTTTACCAAGCCTTTCGGAATTATTAGCACAGGAACGTTTGACGAATTTAATTCGTCCATGTCTTCAACATATTTTCAATTTTCTTCAACGACAAAATCAACATCAATATTCTCATATATTCAAAAATCTTTATCAATATAAAGATGAATTCTTATTACTTATCGAAGGTATTCTACAATGGTTTTATTTACATTTTCATTCGGCTCTTATCGGTGAACATTTCTATGGATTAAAACGTACGGCTAATCATCGAGTTCGTTCATTGATATTCGCCGTATTTTTACCCTATATCAAACGAAAACTCGATTTACTTCGTGAGAAAATGATGGATAATAACAATAATTCAAATGATCGGCATCAAATTTTCTTTCTCATTCTTCGGCTTTTACCTAAACTCCAAGTATATAAACAACTAAAATTTCATTGAATTGAATTTATTTTTTTCCTCAGATACTCATCGAAGGTTTATGTTGGCTCTATCGTTTGAGTTATGCATTTGGTTTAACAAAATATTACAGTCCAACTCTTCAATTAGCTAACGTCAAATTAACCTACGCAAAAGATCCATCGCCACTCATTCAATCTTCATCGATCATTCAAAAATTGCTAACTCTCATAAGTCAAATCATTTCCAATGGCATCTACGTTATTCAAATAATCGACTGGTGGAATAACAATTTTCATTCAAAAACAACAACAAAAACCGACGACGATTTTTTATTACCCAATCGAATTCGTTCACAACCGATGATGTCATCATCTAGTCAACGACAATGTCTTCTCTGTCGACAAATATGTTCCATACCAACGGTGATCCTTGGTTCCGGTTATGTTTATTGTTATCAATGTATCAGTGATTATGTTGAACGGTACCATCGTTGTCCAACAACTAATCAGCCGATCACTATTGAACATTTGAGAAAACTCTCGTCTTACAATGTTTGATTAGTTGCTTTTTTTCTTCTAAATATAAACATGAAATATTCTATTCAAAACAAACAATAGTGCTCGATATGCACTAAAAGGTTTCAGAGAGAGAGAGAGAGAGCGCGTTGACAACAATACAAGAAAGAAAGTAGACTTGTTTTTTTTTCGTATTGATTAAGTACGATTAAAATAAAATTCTTCTTCTTTCACATTCTCAACACTCGACGAACAAAAAGTATGTTCTGTTAAAAATAACTTATTTTTTTTTTGGACACTTAACAAACGATTATAAATTGAAGTAAATACAAATCAGCTATGACAACATTACTTGAAAATCGTGGCCATTCAGCACATCCACAAAGTATTCGTCGATCGTCGATAATCAGTCAAACTCAACCAGAAACTGCCAATCAACGTCCAATGACAAGCAAAGCTCCACAACGATCTCATACGGAAGTTTTCGCAGTGCCAGCATGGCGAACAACGAGTACGACGGCAACATCCGAACCATTTCTCGGTTTTCAACGACCGAAAATGGACAATATCGATTCATTTTCTACTCCACGATCATCAATTGCATATAATCCAGCAAATGAATTAAATACACTCTTACGATCACTTGATCGTGATGATAAATTCATTGTTCGAGTCGATTGTCTAGCAGACTATCGACGACTTGTTCATACGATTAATCTTCGACAAACGCCAGTCGATTCGAAATCTCTATGCGCTCTTCAACAACGTGAAAATCGAATCGTGCAAAAAAATGCTACAAATGACACTCGATTTCGATCGTTGTTAAATGCTCTTGAACCAAAACATGCTGTAACTATTAAAGAAACAAATACTGAATCGAATGAAAATGTTCAAACGACAACAACAACTATGTATCCATTGATTGAAGACGATGATAACATTTAGAGACTAATTTTTGTTTTGAATAAATACGAATGTTCTTATCCGGCAATGAGCGCCATCTCAGCTATCGTTCTTTGAGAAGTCTATTTGCAAAACCAAAGAAAACTCTATTGACAATCTCTTCTCTTTCTATGAATCATTTAATAATCAATTATGAGAGAAAAGGAGAAAGAACAAAAATATTTCTTTTTCGCATAAGAATTTAATCAGTTCGATATGTATATACATAAACTCGACGATGATTTTAAATGAAATCAAATGTCAGTGCGAGATAACCTTCTGTTCATAGAGTCCAAATTTCAATCGAAAATAAAAGTTCGAGTCTGATTTTGTTTTTCGAAAGCGAACGATTGATTGGCTTATTTAGTACAGTCAAGCATTGAGTCATCAGCGCATGAGTCTAACTAGTTGTTGGATTTAGTACAGTTGACCCTCAAGAGACGTGTTTTTTTCTCTCTTCTAGATTTTCTCAACAAATTGAAAATGACTGAAGAAGAACTTGATACGTATTATAAAACCGTTCTCGATCTCGTTTCGTTAGCAGGCAAAGTACGTACACCTACACGAATGAAAAAACAAATTATAATGTATTTTTTTTCGCCTATGCTCGAGTGATTTTGTCATGCACGATGAGAGAGAAAGGGGAAGAGTAAACATATCACGCTTATTGCTATCTGTATTTAGGTGGTTATTGAAGGTTTTTCAATCACAAAACGCATTGAAACGAAAGCTGGTGCAGCTGATTTAGTTACCGAATATGATCAACGTGTCGAAGAAATTCTAATAAAAAGTTTACAAGAAAAATTTCCAACACACAAGTAGAATCGAGCTTTTTGGTTTTTGCTTATTCGAATCGAATTTTTATTTAGATTCATTGGAGAAGAATCAGCTGCTGCAGGAGCTAAGACAGTCTTCGGAAATGAACCTACTTGGATTATCGATCCAATTGATGGTACTACAAATTTTGTACATGGGTACGAAGCAATAAAATAGATTCAGTTTCTTATCGTGAACTTGATCGATGTTGTTCTAGTTTTCCATTTGTCGCAATATCAATTGCACTCGCAATAAATAAACAAGTCGAAATAGGTGTTATTTACAATCCGATTCTAGATCGTTTGTATTCGGCTCGACGTGGCAAAGGAGCTTTTCGTAATGGTCGACCAATAAAATGCTCGGGTCAAACAGGTAATTTGCAAAGAAAAAACAAAACTATCGAATTTCGATTGATTGAATTCGATCATTTAGAATTATCCTTGTCCCAGGTTGCGGGCGAATATGGTTCAAGTCGTGAACCTCAAATAATCGACGCCAAATGTCAAAATATGCGTACGATCATCGAAAAAGTTCATAGGTAAACTAGCAGATCGAACTGAAACTCGTCGAATTTCTTTTGTTTAGCATTCGAGCTATTGGCAGCGCAGCTATGAATCTCTGCATGGTTGCTGAAGGCAGTTGCGATGCTTATTTCGAATACGGAATACATATTTGGGATTATGGTAGAATAAATTTACTTTGACTGGAATTATTTTTGAAGTTCGTTTTGTTTAGCCGCTGGTGATCTAATCGCTCGCGAAGCTGGCGCCTACTCATGCGATCCATCAGGTGGCCCATTGAATCTTCTTCATCGTTGTATTCTTTGTACAGCAACAAAACAACTTGCCGAACAAATCTCGCCATTATTAACTCACGTTGATTTTCCAGATGACTGAAGTCTTCGAACTTTTTTCTAATGCACAAACAAGCCAAATGGCAACTTTTTCGCTCTCTCTCTCTCTATTTGTCTCTTCGTTCTTTTGCTTCTATACAAAAATTTCTAGAGTATTGACATTGTAGATAAATATGAATTCAATTTATTCATTATTCGTTCTCGTCGCTTTCGTTCTTCTCTTCAGCCAAAGCTCGGCCGAAGTCGACGATGCAGCTTGTGGTGCAAAAAACAACACTGATTGCAATACATGTTTATCCGTCAAAGGCTGTGCCTATTGCAAAACAACGAAACACTGTTTTTATTTATATACACTCAATACTGCACAAACCAGGCCATGCAAATTAGAGGATACGCAAGCAGAAACATGTATAGGTAGGTGTAATGTATTCTAGTCTATTGAGATCGATCATGTTCGCATTTGACAAGCGACATGTTCGATAGTGTGTGCGGATATCAATGGGAGATGATGGAGTATTATCGTAGCAAATTCGACGATTTCGTTTTGTTTCGTTTTTATAAATAATATTTTTTGTTTTTTGTTTTCAGGAAACTTCAAAGTTTGGATTATTATAATTGCTGTTGTCGGTGGAGTTGTTCTATTGGCAGTGATCATCACTATTTGTTGTTTATGTCGAAAATGCAAACAATGTAAAGTTCGAAGGTAATTTTTAAAAAATTGAAAGTTTTTGATAAGAATAAAATACGTATTCGGATTTGTAGAATTGAAAGACGAGAAGAACGAGATGAACAACGAATGGAAGAACGTCGTGCAGCAGCTGAAGTTCGGTAGGAATTCTTGTTGATTCTGTCTTCTCTCTTTTTACACTTTTCTCGATTTAGAACTAACGAACGTAATCGTGTTGCTGATCAAATTCGTATGAAATACGGTAGATTTCGTTTTTTTCCTCTCAATCTTTTTCAATTTCAATTCATTTCTCATTTAGGCATACTAAAAGATACAAATACTGACTATGCACGTATGAACTGATCTGAACGTGTGATTCTCAATTTGACATTCTCATTAAAACTCTACCGCTTTGATGCATATATATATACTTGTTTGTGAAAAAGCAATAATCAAACCGTAACTCATAATTTTTTTCCGTACTAATCACATTCCATAATCGCTGTTTTAAAGAAAAATCAAAATTTTGATATACAGTTCTCTTATTTTATTTTCGAAATAAATATCTATTTTTTTTTCTGTTCTCAAGATGATTGTCTCTTCATTCAATCTTTTAATTAAAACGTATCGGAACTGTTTATTTCGATCGAATTTTAAACGACAAATCGTTTCTTATCAAAAGAAACAAACGAATTATTATCAAACAAATCAAATAGCATTTATTCGTAAAGGTAGAGCAACTATTCGACAAATCGTGAATAAAAATCAAATCTATTCTTCTTACAGTAAGACAAGCAGCAAAAGAAACCGTTTATTCACTTGTTCTTATCGCTGGAGTTGTCACTGTTAGTGGCATATGTTATTTGATTCTGCATGAAATCTATTCAAGAGAAACACCGAATGGAATTTACAAAGAAGCAGCAAAGATATGTTTGAACAATGTTGAAGTTCGTTTGACAAGAAAAAAACGAATAGGTCAAATGTGAAGAATCTTTCGATTTTCTAGGTTCAACAAGCTCTTGGCACGCCGATAAGTGTTCATCGAAGTCCTGAAATCGATTCAATGTCTATGAATCTTGTTCGGTATTAAATTCAATATCGAAAAATCATGATAATCATTTGTTTGTTTTTTTTTGTTGTATTTCAGTGCAAAAACTTTCAATGAAAAAGGTCATCAAAGTATGACAGTTTCATTTTATTTAACTGGTCAACAACGATCTGGCGTCGTTGCTATTAAAGTTCAAAAGGTAAACGAACAGAAAAAAAAGTGAAACTTTTCGCATAGAATTCTATTTTTTCCTTTTAGAATATTTCAAATAAGTTTATCTATGACTATATTCTTGTACAGCTTGATCATCCATGGAAAAATCAAAATATTCTTCGATTACGACCGTAGTTTATTTATTTTCGAATGCTTGAGGAGAATTATCATTCTCAATTTGTATACCAATACGATTTTTACCCAATGAATGTGTATAAGTCTTTTTTGTTCGACGTAGCGGCAAACAATCTCGATGATATGTAAATAAAATTATTGAAAATAATATAATTAATAATGTTAAGGCAATAAATGAACATAAAAGATAGAATATCAATGTGAGAATATTCTCGCGAATATTGATCGGTGGTTGTTCATCGGGTAGATTCGTTATATTAAAAGATGTTGTTGTTATTGTTTGTTTACCATTTGGACAATTTTCAATGAGAATATCATCGAAAAGAAACCAAACTTGTGTTTGATTGTTGACATCAGGTAAATGACGAATTTGAATATCGATCTAAAACGAAAGTTATTATTATGAAATTCAATCGTTTGCTGTTCGATTTACTCGAAATTCATTTGCTGTTTTAAATGTAAGATTTCGATGTTGCCAAATGGGTTCATCGAGCGAATGAGATGTATTCTCTTCCATCTGCCATTGTTCTAACAAGCGTGTGTTCGATTCCATTTTTTCGATTAAATAAATCTCGATTGAATCATTCCAATTTTCGATACTAAATTTCATTGAAAAACGAATATCAAATGAACATAAAGGCGATGCATTTAACCAAGAAGACATAATTGCATCGGTAAAACCAATACGTTTGTCTTCTTTGCTTTCAGCATCAGCAATTAAACATTTTTCATCATTTCTTAAAGTAATTATATGCCAACGACGGCCGAGATTCCAATCACAAGCATCCGATATAAATGTGCATGGTTCATTGAATTGCATTGAAACAACGAATTCAATGAAATAAATTAAAATCAAATCTAACAAAAAACAATTTTAAAAAAAATTTGATGGGAGTCGTCTTACATGTCTTCATTTGATGGCAAATATTTGTACGTATGCATAGACAAATGAACAGACGAACTCAACCGTTCATCGGATATAGATTTCGCTCTCTCTCTCTCTTATTGACACAAAGGATTATCTCATCATTAGTTAATCGACATGACAACGCAATTGATAAGACAAAAAAAAAGACGGATTGAGTTTTGAACTAAGCAACTGTATCGTTTTATTTAGAAGCGAAAAATATAAAAAGAATTGAAGATAAAATAAATCGAATGTTTATTGTCGATAATAATTGTGCTGAATTTGAACTCGAGATTAATTTAATTCTTCCACAAGCCACTAGATTTCCAGCATTTCTATTTTTGTTTCATTTAAAACAAAACAATATAATAAATAAACTCAAAAAACAAAAACTACCCTGACGAAGAGTTGGAAGTGCCATTATCATATGTCTCATGTATAACCAATGTTCGATTAACAATCGATCGAGTTGCATTATACAGATCAATAATTGAATCTGTAATATTGACAATTGCCGTGTTATTCGAATTCATCATTATATTGCCAAGATCACCGACATGTCGAGTTGTGACACTTCCTGGTGGTAAACCATGACTTGCATCTAACGAGAAAAAAATCTTTCATTTGAAAAATATTTCGAGCTACTGTATGGATTGAAATGTTCACCGGCAGTTGAACAATTGGGATTATATTCGGATACAGACAAAGTATGAATATGAAAACCCTTAAAAAAAAAGAAAATGCTATGAAATGAAACAAAACTTTGATTTTGAATAGACATGTCGAGTATTATTATTCAATTGTTTAATCGATCCATTAATGACAACCGATGAATTACTATCACTTTGATATATATTCAATGTTCCAACAGCGTCATTCGTACCAGTTCGATAGAGAACAACAGTAGCTGTTTGAGAAAAATCTCGTTGTTCAATGAATAAAATCAATAAAAGACTTGTCAATCCAACAAACATTTTCCCGTTTAATACATAAAACAGCAAACTCGTCACTTGATTTTATATTCGCTAATATATACATATATTTACAATTGCTTCGAGTATTTACATTCATTGATGCTATTTGTAAATGTATCGTAAAAAAAACTGAAAACAATCATCGACTCTGCGCAATGGGTCCATACGCCCATCTATCGATTTATTCAATCAAATAGATTTGTTTCTTTTTTTTACTTTTTCTTTCAGTGATTCATCTAGTAAAATAGCAGAGTAAGACGTTGTTGTTTTATTATTTTAAATTATTTATCGGAAGAATATTTCAGCACGTCCGACCTTGAATAGAAGAAGAAAGAATCAAATGTGGCGAACGAAGAAAGAACGAGTATCGAAAGAATTGACTCCGAAAGGTTTACCGTTGATAGAAATAAAAGTAAATTATCTAGCGTTTTCTTTTAATTAGAAATTTCGGCATTATTACAAGCATCACAAATTAGTGCTGAAGGTAAATGATTGTTTTATTTTATTTTTTTCTTCTTTCAATTGAAAGTTTTTTTTTTTGTACTTCGAATAGAAATCGAACATTGGCATTCTGTAAGCGAAAATTGATCATTGAATCGTAAATTAACCGTTTTTTTTGTCTATTTCAAAGGATTTTCTTCATCATAGTCCATCGGGACAATTGGATAAGAAATCATTTATTGAATATTATAAAAAATTAAATCCTAAAGAAGGAGCAAGTGATTCATTTGAGTAGGAGCTCTGTGCTGCGTTTTTTTTTGCTCAATAAGAAATTTCATATTTAGAGAAATATTTGATGCAATCGATGTTAATCATGATGGAACAGTTGATTTTCATGAATTTTTAGTTGTCGTTGTTCTTATGAATCGAATGAATGATCTCGGACAACGATTATCATTTGTATTCGATATGTAGATAATTTTCTTAATTGAAAAAACAAACAAACTTAATAGTATTTCTCTAGATGGGATGAATCCGGTGACGGACAGATTGATCAAAATGAATTAGCAAATATTCTCACAGCAATTGTAAATTGATTTATTTTTTGAATGTCATTTGATATAGTTTGTTTTTTTTTTGTTATTTAGTACGATCGTGCTGGTGTAAAAGATCGAAAAGGTGATCGAGAACCGAAGAGAAGAGCAAAGGAAATAATCGAAAGATTAGATATTAGTGGAGATAAGAAATTAAATAAAGAAGAATTTATTACTGGGTAAATTATTTATTTTTAGAAGAATTTTTATAGTTTCTTTTTTTTGGTAATAGATGTAAAAACGATCCTGTCATGCGAGATATTCTCTCATTTCATCCATAAACAGTTTTTCTTTTGAATAATAAATATACAGTGGCATTCAAGGGCGAAAGTCAATGTTTAAAAGTTGATTGAGAACTGCTTAGCATGCCATTTTTTTTTGCTATGTTGATTGAAATGAAAGCAAACAGAATTCTAAATATCCGAAGGCAAATTATGAATTGTAATAAGTCTTCACTGTATACAATCATTGATGAGATTATTTTCAAACAAAGAAGAAAAAAAATTGGTTGACAAGGATCTTTTTCTTGTTCTTGTTTAAAAACAAATATTTAATATATTCCATTTAACAGTCTGTTTATTCACTGTTACACATTTTATTTTTCTTCGTTTTTTTTTTGTTTGTACTGACAATGTCCCGTCCATTTCCAAATGTTGTTCCCGTTGCAAACAAATATCTCGGACATAAAGCTTTTCTCAAAAGTCAAGCAGATCATGAAAATAATGTAAACAATTTCTACAATATAAACAAAAAATTCTTGTTTATTTTTTGTCAAATTAAATATTAGATAAAAAATGCTCGAACTGTTCTCGATCGAACTGAACCAACACCACGACCACATTGTACGCAACGTCTCCGACAGAAAAAGGTTCATATTCATCAAACTCAATTGATCTTGTTTGAAATGAATTCTTCTTTAGATACGTGAACATGAATTAGAAATGATCGAACAAGAAAACGAACGTCTACGGATGCGAATGATGAGAAACGGTTCATTTATTAACACGCACAACAATTATACAGTACACAGGTAAAGTTCGATTGATGATTAATGTTCATCGATGTTTTATTTTCGTGAATTTCTCTCTAGTTTAAATACGGAAAAACGTCAACGTGATCAAGCTCAACACGAAAGTGAATTTCAACGTCTTCAAAAACAAATCGGTCAAGTTCGACCAAGTTACCCTGCACGAGAATATCAACATGACTATGCCAAATCACAAGACGTTAAAAAACGTATGAGTCGTTTTGCATCAACAGAAAAATAGAATTGTTTTTTTTTCTTTTTGAATATATATTTTAATAAACTATTCTCGAAGAACATGTTCTTTCCGTACTTGTCCGTACTTACATACACACTATATAAATAAACACACATTGGCGCATTCTTTTAACAAATCAAACGAGATATTTTACATATTACATATTATTTTATTAAACATGGCGAAAGAACACTCCCATCATCACCATCACCATCATCATGATTTTGATAAAAATAATGCCGAATACTTTTCGGAGAAAGCTGCAAGTTATCGTACAGAATTATCTCTTGAATTAGCTAAACGTACGGCAAAAACTATTTCGAACGCGTATTCATTCGATGTTAATCAAACTGAAGTCTTAGATTTTGCATGTGGACCTGGTTTAATTGCTTTCGAACTTTTACCATTTGCAAAAAAGATTGTTGGTGCTGATATATCAGCCGGTATGGTCGATGTTTTTAATAAGACTGTAAGTAAAATTAAAACTAAAATCAGTGATAAAAAAAGGAGAATGGTCTAGGTTCAAGAACAAGGCATTCCATCGGAGAAATTACAATGTATCAAAATCGATCCTCTGAAAAACGAATCAACAGATATCAATGGATTGTATTTCGATGTGATTTTGTACGTGTTTAATTTCAATTTGAAATTATGACGATTTTCAATTTAGTTGTGTATTGGCTTATCATCATTTCGAGAATCCACTTCATATAACTCAAGCATTAGCTAATCGTCTCAAGCCAAATGGTCGTTTGTTTATTGTAGATTTTCTCGACGATGAGAATTTAGAAAAATTATTCTCCGAACGTCACGACGGTGTTGTTGCTCATAAACATGGTTTGTGAAATTTATTTATTTGACAATCGAACTCATTTTTTTTCTCTAGGTTTTTCATCCGAACAAATAATCGAAATGTTCAAAACAGCTGGTTTAAAAAATCCTCATTTTGAAGTACAAAACAAATTCTAATAAATTCTCTCGTATCTCTATTCGAATATTTTCTAGATTGCACTTCAAATGCCCAAAGCCGAATTAAAAACTTATCAAGGTCACGAAGTATTCGGCAATGCGATTAACAGTGACTTTGATTTTACTCTAACTGAATTCATAGCTTATGCCGACAAATAGAAAAAGACTTGATGATTATTATTTTTTTTCTCTGCTTATTTATTCGAAAGTTAACCCTAATAAAAGACATTCACTCCTCTTGAATCGATTGCTAGAAACAGTTGAAGACATGACGATTGAAACCGATGAGGAACAATATTCAGCTTTGCATTATGCGATTCGATATGGTCAGGTGAATTCAGCGAGAATACTGATCGAAAAATTCCGTTGTGGTAATCGAGAGAATGAACAGCAAAACATATTTTGAATTGAAATTAGATGTGAATCGAATTGGAAAAGACGGTGAAACACCATTGCATACAGCTGCAAGATATGATTTCGATCTTGATCAAGTGCTTTTCCATTCGATATTTTAAAATAGCAGAATTAGTTTCATTTGATTTTTAGTTGCCTGCCATTTGTTCGCGAGAAAATCTATCGGCCAAAGATTTCTACGGTGCTGATTAATTTTCTCGAAAGTTTTTTTTTTCAAATAATTTCTTCTTTCAGGTCGAACAGCACTTCATCATGCAGCGATGAGAAATCATTTTCAAGTGGCTAAACAATTGATCGATCTCGGCGCTTCAGTTCATGTAAGATCTCATTCTTCTTTGCACTCTGTCTCGCATTTACAAAAGAATTTAAGATTGTGGATTTAAACAAATCTACGCCTCTTCATCTCGCTTGTCGATATCATTCACTCGAATGCGTTCGTTTGTTTCTTCAACATAACGCACTTGTTTATCAACAAGATATCAACGGAAATACGCATTTACACGAACTCGCTCGTTCTCAACAATCGACATTCAATGAGAGCATCGTATATGAACTGTTAGATCACGCGAAATCATCTCTCGAAATCGAAAATAACGAACACAAAACTGTACTCAGTCTTGCATGTGAATACAATCATGAAATTCTTGTTCGACTACTTTGTAACTATCGAACGAATGTTCATGATTGCATGCCATTTCATATGGCTATTAAATCCGGAAACATCAATATCGTTGAATTATTATTAAACAATCATTTGCAATTGATATCGATGAATATCAATGGCGAAACGATGGTTCATCTTGCTTGTCGATATAATCGAATTGATATTTTAAAAATGTTCCTCTCCTATCGAATAGATATCGAAATCCGAGATCAACAAGGTTTTACACCTTTATTAACGGCTTGTTCGATGAATCATTATGAATGCGTTGAAATTCTTTTGAGAAATCAAGCGAATTTATATGCAACTGATAATTACGAGAGAAATATTTGTAAGTTAAGATTTTTGTTTTCTCTTGGAAAATAAACTTAATCTTTGATTATGAATGAAGTACATCTATGTATTGAACGAAATTGTCCGAGAAGTTTAGCCGTTTGTCTTCGATGGATTGATGGTGATATGTCTTTCATCGAACAAGTTGATCGATATGGAAATACGATTTTACATACTGGTAAAATATTTGTTTATTCGAAATGTACGTTGATTAAATATTTTCAGCGGCTAAGACGAACTCAATTGAAATCTGTGAGATTTTACTTAACTCAATCCGGTGTTCAGATTTAATATTGAAAATAAATCGAAACAATCGAACAGCTGTTCATGAAGCAGCTAAACAAGGAAATTTCCTGTTAATCAAATTCTTTTTTCAATTTTCGATCTCTCAAGTTCAACTTTGCGAACATCGAGATGATCAATTTCAAACTTGCTTACATCTCGCTTGTTCTCAAGGTCACTATCGAATCGTTGAATATCTTCTTCACCAAGGTGCCAATGTTTCTTCGTTGGATATGAACGATTCAACTCCTCTTCATGAAGCCTGTGCACACAATCATTATTCATGTGTCGAACTTCTCCTTTCATTTCATGCGCTAATCGATCCATTTGATCGCAAACATTCGACACCTCTTCACTATGCAGCTCAATTCGGCCATTGGCAAATCGTTCGTTTGCTATTAAACTCTCATGCCAATGTTCAATCGATCACATCCGTTGGATACAATAGTTTCGAATTAGCTATCTTGAATAATCATCAACGAACTGTCGAAGAGTTTCTATTGCATCGAACATGGAAAGATTCATTGAGAAATGCTCAAATTGAGAACAATTCGATTTCAACACCGATAAGAAAGTTAATCAAATCAATGCCAACACAAGCAGAACTTGTTTTTAATCGATGTACGATCGAATACGGACGAAGAGATGAGAGTTTGTATCGAATCTTTTTCGATTACGAATTTCTCGAAGATCAACTATCGATTTTCAAATGGCGAAATGAACGTCCATCGAAAACAATTTCATTACTTCGACAAACTCATCCATTATATTTAATTATCTGCTCATATCATTACGATCTTCTCAAACATCCATTAATCCACCAATTAATTCAACGAAAATGGTCACAATTTAGTCGAACTTGTTTCTGGATTCTATTTCTTTTCTATGGTAGAACTTCATATTTGGACACTTTAATTTGAATTCAATTTGTGTTTGTCTTTAGTTTTCTTCTTAGCTTCATTTACATCGACTATTCTTCGTGTTCATCATCCACAATATTATTATTCTCTTTTCAATGCATCGATTTCCACAGTTAGCTGTCAAACCATTTCACTCAATCTCATTCGACATGAATCATTTATTTTAACTAAAAAGAATTCCTATGATACACTGATTAAATGGCTTCTATTTAGTACGATACTTATTCACATAATAAAAAATTTCGTTCTCATTTCGATACGTTTTCAAATCTTTTTCGCTCTTTCGAATATCTTAGAATTAATTGCACTAATTTTAAGTATTATTTTTTCACATGATTTCTATTCGTGGCAAATGTCGATTCGTTTTCGTTGTTCATTTCAATGGCAATGTGGAGCTGTTGGTATTCTTATCGGTTGGATAACATTATTGATCTACATACAATTTCTTTCGACATCAGGCATCTATGTTGTTATGTTAGAAGTGATTCTTCGAAAATTCTTTCGTTTTATTCCAATATTAATTGTCTTTGTCTTCGGTTTTGGTTTATCATTTCATATGTTATTACAAAATCAAAATGTTTATCATCATACATTCGATTCACTTATACGAACTATTCTTATGTTAACAGGAGAATCGAATTATGAAGAACATTTATATGAAAATGGAATGAATAAAGAAAAAATCTACTATCAACTTATTTATTTACTCTATGTTTTATTTTGTATTTTAATAACAATTTTAATTATTAATTTATTAATTGCAAATGCTGTCGGAGAAATATCTCGATTGATTGAACATGCAAATATTAAATATTCGATCATGTATATTAAATTAACAATGGATTATGAAATATTTCTCTCGACATTTGAATGTTTAATTCCATATTTAAAGATTCGAGTGAAGAATTTAATTGAAAATAATCAAAATGAAACAATCTATCCGAATCAAATCGATAGATTTCAACGATTGAAAAGTTTTTTCTTTTCATAAATAAAATAAAATCAATTCAATCGTAATAAACTCTCTAAGCAAACAGGTTGACATAAAGTTAGATAGAAAAAAAAAGAAATTTATTTTCTAGCTAAATTCAATGAAACAAGTCGTTTTTTAACCCATGCTAATCGATCATGACCCCAGAATAATTCATCACGAATGACATACGCTGGTACACCGAAGATTTTGTCGCTTTCAGCTTGTTTGTCTGCATCCGAATACTCAATTGCTCCTTGATTATTGAGATAATTTTGAAAATCTTTCAATAAATCTTCGAATGATTGTTTTCTATCCGATGTTTCATAAAGAAGTTTGACTATTTCATTTTCATCTTCGAGATTTAATTTTCGATTAAAAAATAATTGAAAAACTCGATCGGCAAACGGTCGAAAATATCCGTGTCTATCAGCATAAAGTCCTGCAATCAATGCTAAACGAGAATTGAACAATCGTTCAGGCCCACGAATAATCAATCCACGTTCATTGGCAAATCGTCGACAATCCAAATATAAATATCGAACTTTATTCCAATTCAAACGATTTCGTTCTTGAAGATTTCCACCGAACGTTTCTTCAGCTCGAAATGGCCACGGAAGAAATTTCAATTCAATTGCATACTGCTTTTCTAATTCCAACGTTGGCTGCAAAGCGAGATAACTATATGGTGATTTGAAATCATAGTAAAATTTGACGAGTTCTCTGGGAGATTTCGTTGTTAATGTTCGAACAAGATTTTTCATTTCTTTAAGAGAGAAAAAAAAAAGAGACACATGTTAACAAGTTATTTGCTTTGATTTATCAAACAAAAGCATCATATGTTTTGCTGTGCTTTTCTTTTCGTTATTTAACAATAAAATACAAAATGGATTGAGGAAATACCGCGCATATACGTATGTATATATATTACAGAATATAAATATTTGAAAGAGAGAAAACAAAAAAAATAAATAAACAAAGAAACAAATGAACTGTTGTTATGCAGCGGTTTTAGGGCGTTTTTTCATTTGTGAAAGACGTTTCTTTTCAGCTTGTTCACGCAGAATATCATCGATATCTTCTTTGAGACCGACTCGAGCACTGTAATCTTCTTCTTTTTCGATTTGTGCATAAGACGACTCCATATTCCGTAGATCATCATCGTCTTCGTCGATAATTCTTCGACGATATCTTCAAAGAAAAAAAAGCAATAAAATTCATGATTTAGAAGAAAAAAAAACAGGTACCGATCTATATCGAAGCGAAAGTTTGTTCGTAATGTATCTTGAAGTTCTTTCCGATAATCGAAACCATTATTATCATTGTCGTCGTCGTCATCATCGACGATGAAATCCTCCAAATCTAATCGATAAAATGAAATCAACAAAATAAAAAAACACACGATTTCTGCATTTACCTGCACCATCGTCTTCGTCATCGGTATCGAGAATAGGACGTTTACGAGCTAAATGAAAGCAAAAGACAGTGAATTCGACATGTTTGGATTGATCTTACATGGTGGCAATGACGATCGCTGACCGTTTGACGATACTGGTCGAGGTCGATTCATTGGCGGTAGATTTCTGTTCGACTGAGAAGTTGACGATCGACTTAGTAATTGAGATGATCTTTGACCATTGGATTGAGCTGATGGGGGTCGTTGTCCGTTAGCAACGGTTCGATTCAATGGTTGAGATGGTTTTTGAGTGGCTGAATTTCGATTTGACCTTTGTTCGATAGTTGTTGCGCGATGCTTTTGAGTTGAAGGCACTTTTGATGAGGATGATGAGGGAACAGAAGAAGAAGAAGGACGAACCGGTTGTTTAGCATTATTTGATGAAGAAATTGACTTAGAAGGATTTTTAGTTGGTGGTGGTGGTAGTTGTTTTTTTGTTGAGTTAGATTTATTTGCACGAAGTGACTCAGCGACATGTTGTAAATCTTTAGGAATTGGTTGTTGATTGGCTTTTAACGATGCATAGCGCATCAAATCTTCATAAGGAATGTTGGGTGCAGATTTTTTCGGGACAACTGATGGTTTAGGTGGTGGGGGAGGAGGAGGAGCAGCAGAACGTGCTGGTTGTTGTTTTGAAGCTGAAAGAGACTTTGGTGGTTGTTTTTTCGTTGAATTCGATAGAGGTAATTGCGTTTGTTTTTGTTTTTTTAATTCGTTTAATTGTTTTAGTCGTTGTCTTTCTGAAAAAAAACCAAGAAAATCGAATTGAATATTATTTGTTCGAACGTAGTTACCAGCAATTTTTTGTTGTTCTTCTTCTCGACGTCGTCGTTCGAGAATCTGTTTAATTGCTTTATCATCAACCGGCCGAGGTTTCTCTTGCAGACGTTGCAATCGTTCACGTTTTCGTCGTTCATCTTCAAGCTAAATTGCACAATCAAAATGAAACCTATGCCTTAATCACACTCATTCTCATTACTTGTTCAGCTGTTTTTCGTGCATTTTTATCTGCAAGACTAAGTAAATCAGCATAACTTGTTGACATCGTTGAATAACAGAAAAAAAAACACCAGTCAAATATATTCGTTAGATAAAAAAAGAATGAATGTATGCAATAACCATTGTCCCTGAATAAATGATCACCATACAGCTGATGATCAATATTACAACATTTCTATTCGTTCGTTATCGACCAATGACAAAGCAGAGAGTGTTAATATGTTATGTTCTCTTATCTAGTCACTTTTTTCTTTATTTATTGAATTCGTTCATAAGAATTTTACAATACAAATACAAAAAAACAACAAAAATAGAACAATAAAAAACACACGTTTTTAATTTCATTTGATAAATAAACAGTACGATATAAGTATATGTAAAACAGTTTAAAAAAAACACAAAATTTGCTTATTCATTTTGATCAAATTGATTCGTTAAAAGATAGGAAATCAATGACGCTTTTTGCGCGTCTAACGCTTCGAGTTGTTGAAGATAATGCAGCTGATCGACAGGTGTTATCGTTGCCGACGCTAGAGAAAACCGAATACTGAACATTTTTTTCTTTTCGAAAACTTTTCAGTTTTACCCAAAATCGCAATGACGTTTCTTGTTATACAACGAAACGCATTTTGTAAATGAAAAATAATCGAATTTCGTTGAGCTATGAGATTACATCGTTCGAATGAATCTTCAATAGCCAATTGAATGATATCGTAGTGAGTTTTTCGTTGACGAGCAACAATGCACAACGAATGAACTAATTGTGCGTATTCTTTGTGATAGTTTTTCATCTAGACAAAAAAAAACGCTCAATCAAAGGCATTTTTATGCTTTTCAATTTACTGCAAATGCAATGAGAACGTTAGTTAATAATTCTCGTCCACAATGAAACAATAATTCGGCTACATATTCAGTTTTCCAGGGCAACGGTTGAGCTAAAAACTCGAATGTCGTTTATCGAAACTCAAAGTAACTCGAATTTACCGATCAATTCGTTTAATAACGCCAGTTTACTGTTGCTATTCCAAATTTTTTGAGCGTGAATCGATCGATTGAGAACGCTGAATGCTCGACTTAGATCGAAATAGGCTTGTTCTTCGTCGGCATTCGGAGCGTGGAAAAGATTTTGCCGATCTCGGGAGTATCGTTCCCAGTCGATTTTACCTTTGAACAGACAATTTCAATTCGTTTTTTCGCAAAAAAAAATCGATGTCTACCGGCTGTCACGGGTCCGAAGAGGAGATAGACCAGTCGAGCTTGAAACCAGATCGGTTGTTTGTAGAGAACGACGTTGAGCAGACAGCCACGATGTGCATGAAGACGAATCGAATCGAAATAAACCAACCGAAAACACGAACGGATCGATTGTTCGAGTTGAGATTCGACGCCGACTAAAGACAAATCACCGTTTTATTTGAAAAGAAATTGGGCTTTTCTCTACCGTGTTCACACGAGTAGAACCGATCGATTTTCTTCCGTAGTTGGAGATGTGTATCGAATTGAGAGAATGCCCAAGCGATGTCTCGTTCGGACCAATGTCGGGTTGCTTCGCCGAGAAATCGACCGAGATAAGAAAGATCGTCATTTGTTTGACCGTGATTTAGTAAATTTAACTAGAAGAAGTTCGAGCGAGAGAGAGATTTCAAGATTTTTGTTTTACTTTGACGAAAAGAACGTCTTTAAGAATCTGAATTCGACGTGAAAGTGGTGCGAGACTTGTCATTAGGCCGAATAATCGACCGAGTCGCTCCCAAGCGCCTGATCGGCGTCGATCGGGCGACGTTTCCAAGACGATTTTCATGTAATGAGTACCCATAGATGATCGTAGAAAGGTTAAAACGACGGCAAAATATTCGTTACTCGTACTGGCTAATTCATGAAGTTCGTATGCTGAACAGAATTTTATGATTTTTATTGAAGATTTTCAGTCGAACAACTTACGAGAGAGTTTCATGAGGATCAAATCACGAACTTCAGTGGGCAATCGACTGAGATAACAGATGTCCGAGGAGAGAAACGACGGCCTGGAAGAGAGAAAGTAGACTTTCGGATTCGATAGAATGAGGACTTACATAAATTTAAGAAAACGTTTCTTAGCTGGCGATGAAAGATCATCATTACTCGAGAGAGATTTACGTTTACCAGTCGTACCCATCATGTTGTTTATGAACGGTTTTTTCGTTTTTTGGGAATGACGGGAAAATTCGTTGAATAGTCATGTTTGTTCGTGTGAATATTTTTCAAAAGAAATTCAAGGAAAATAATAGAAAATTGATGTTAATCGAAAAATTCCAAGTGATTTTTAAATTGCATGAAAAGCAGATTGTCCCGTTCGATAGAGGTCACTGATTAGCTCGTTGAGTAATTGGATAGAATAGTAAAAAAATGTTTATTCGTAAATAAATCGAAAAAAAAAGTTCTGTTTCGCGTGCTACTTCGATGATTTTGTAAATAAAACTTCATGTTCAACGTAAAATGCTTATAATTGATTTATCTTTGACAACATATGGGTTTAATAAACATGAACGAATCTTTAAATTCAAATAAATCCGAAGAAATTTTACGTGTTATTTATGATTTTACCAGTCGAGCTGATGATGAACTAACCATAAAGTAAATTTTTGGTTTTTAAAACAAAAAAGAAACCAATAATTAAACTTGATCGTATTTCAGACGAGGAAGTTTAATAGAAGTTCTATCGAAAGATGAGAAAGTTTCGGGTTCAGCTGGATGGTGGACCGGTCGAGTTGTTGATACGGATTCGATCGGCGTGTTTCCAGCAAATTTTGTTGCTGAATCCGAACCAGATCTACGCATTATTGATTACAAAGATTTATTGATCGGAGATCTCATTGGTGTCGGTGGTTTCGGGTAAATTTCGAATTCATTTCAAAATATTCGAATTTGTTGGTTTTCTTTTTCAGTCAAGTTCATCGTGGTAAATTCGATAATATCGATGTTGCTATTAAATCAGCTAAATCATTGACATCATTCGGTACAATTGAACATGCAGGTCAATCTCAAGATGAGGAAATCTACAAAACTCTCATCGAAGGTCTTCTGCGTGAAGCCCGTTTATTTTCGATTCTAACACATCGAAATATAATTCAATTGTTCGGCGTAAGTCCATCGCCACAATCGAGAAATCTTTATCTTGTTATGGAATACGCACGTGGCGGAGCGTTGAGTGATGTGTTACAACAACGAAAGTCCGGTCTCTATCCACGTGTTTTCATTCATTATGCGATGCAAATCGCAGACGGAATGAAATATTTGCATGACGAAGCGTCGGAACATATTATTCATCGAGATTTGAAGTGTTCGAATAGTAAACTTTCGAATTAAAATGATGATGAATAGATTCGAATCGGTTGTTGTTTTAGTTTTGATTTTAGAAGGCATTGAAAATGTGCTCGATGAACGTGAGTTAATCATGAAAACATTGAAAATCACGGATTTTGGTCTGGCGAAAAAACAAGTTCAGTCATCGAGCATGACGACAGCCGGTACATTTGCCTGGATGAGTCCGGAATGTATTCGAAATAATCAATTTTCGATTAAATCCGATGTTTGGAGGTAAAAAATCAATTGAAAAAAAAACGTTCATTTTCTATTCGATTTCGATTAGTTTCGGTGTACTTCTTTGGGAATGTTTGACCGGCGAAATTCCCTACAAAGGTTTCGATCAAATGCAAGTCGCATTCGGCGTTGCCACGAACAAATACTCGCTTCCAATACCAAGTACATGTCCTGAAGAATTCGCCAAACTAATGAAAGGTTCACTCATTGAATTCGATTTTGTTGAAAATTGTGAAAGACTGATTTGTTTAGATTGTTGGCAATTCGATCCACAAGCTCGTCCGACATTTCGTGAATTATACAACGAAATCAATCGAATTGCCGAGAGTTATTCAGCAGATAGCGAACTCACTTGTAACGGAACTGATGAAGAAACATTTTCCTCAATGCAACAAGATTGGCGAAATGAAATCGCCGCAATTTTCAATGAACTCAAAGCTAAAGAACAAGTTCGTCATCATTGTTTTTTTTTGAAATTATTTTACAAAGTTCATCTCTAGGAAATTCGTGATCGTGAACAAGCAATGATGGAAATAACCAACGAACAAAATCATCAACGTATGCATTTAGAACAGTGGGCACAGGATTTACGTGAACGTGAAATGCACGTCGTCGAGCGTGAATTAAAACTTTTAATGGCGAACAAATCTCCTCGAGAACGAACGCCGAAAATACAGAAACGTTCGGGCAACTTTATGAGGCAACTTTTCTCTGCAACTTTAAACGGTTCATCGAGTCTTTCATCGACAACAGCTACACAAGTCATTAGTCATCCGACAAGTTCGTTCTTTTTTTTTAATAAAAAACAAAATAATCATTCGTATTCGATTAGATTTTCAACATTTGATATCAGTCAGTCGAGAAAACAATACGCTTCAGCAACATCATCATCCGTCGTTAGATAATGGCTCATCCTCGACTTTGCCAACAACTATGCGAAGTCCACCACTACCGAAATCAACAGCAACATCGAGCACATTGCCAGCGAATTCGAAACTTCGGTCACCATCACCGGTCAGTCCGAGTACGACGCAAAGTACGCCGTCAACACCGAATCTAAATCGTTTGAGAACGTTAACATGTACGTATCATTCGAAAGTTTTGTTTTTTTTTCTCGTCAAATATCGTCAAACAACTGACAGACATCTAAATAAGAATATGACGAATATTTTTCTAGCTAGCGGAGATCGTATAAATAAAAGTGATGATGATGAAGAACCGTTGATATTCCATGATGGTAAGGAAAGCAATCGAATAGATTATCAAATGCTTTTTTCTAAATGATTAATTCTCTTCTGCATGCTATTGACGAATCGATTTCGTGAATTGAAACTAATCAAGTCTTACACTTAGATCATTTTGGCGATGAAGGACAAGATCCGCCATCGGAGAAATCGTCTCGTTCGTCGACGACAAGTCAACCGAGATCATCATGGAGAAAGCCCAAATCGGACAAAGGAAAACAAAAAAGTCGACCGGGCAAACCAACATGGTATTTAGAACCGATTGCATCGGTTACTAATACTGATTCATCATCTGCAACAACCGATCAATCAGCAACAACAACAAAAACAGGTAGTGAATCGAAGTTGTTTGACCTTTTTGTTTTTGATTATTCTCTTCGAATTTCAGAGAGTTCAGATGAATTAAGTAAGATTCACTTAGAACACCATTCAATTGTAAACTAACACAATCGATCTCTTTCCTTTTTTTTTATATTTTCATCTATGAAAATAGAATATACCAATCAAACTTAATATCTATTGTATGCAAAAGCAATCTCTTCGTTTGTCTTCTACTTCTTCTTCTTCTTTTTAAATGTAATCATCATCATATAACTACTACCTCTTAACTATTTATTAAATCGTAGTCTGTCTTTTACTCGTTTCGTTGAAAAATTAATTTGCTTCATCATTCTGCACTTGAATTCAATTTCTTATCTCCAATAAGAAATAATAGAAGAAAAAAAGAGACGAAGCTCTGTTTTTTTAATATTTAGACTCCTCGTCATCTTCTAGTTGTTCAACGCCTAATGATTGTTCAATAGTACGTGCTCTTTCCGATATTAATTCATTATTACTTGCTGTTGGACTCGGTAAAAAGCCGGCTGCTCAAACTTGCTTATCTACGTCTTCTTCAACATCATCCTCGACTGTCGCAACTCCCAAAGCTTCTGTTCAATCGCCAATTCTTCGTTCAACAAGTGAAATCAATCAACTATCAGCATCTGCTCGTACGACTCCTTCTCCTCAACTGAAACGACAACATAAACGAACTTGCTCGTCACCAATAGCACATACAATCAAACAAATCAATGATTCACCAAAGACAAACTATCGATCACGACCAAGCTATCCACCGATTCGACCGGATTCACTGGCGTTTTCCTTCATACCGCCTCCACCACCACCATCATCATCATCGTCGAATCACAGTCTATCGACAGCTATAACTAGTACGCCAGAAGAAGATGAAGATTTTGATGACGATGATGACGGTGATTATGAGAAATTTTATTCGGCACATTCATCAAAAATATCGACGCCGATGGTACAACCATTGACAGTAGCAAATCGTTCAAATATAATTGATATTGAAACTGATGAACAAAAAAAGCCATCAAACGAAAGTCCTATCACCAAGAGTTGATACAAACAAAGCATATATTTCACAAGAAACTGTTGAACGAGATTTCCTTTCTTGAAGCCTCCTTTTACCTACTTCATTCTCTTTTTTTCCGATGGTTCTATTTTACATTTAGTTTTCTTTTCTGTATTATATACATACTATATATAGTCTCACTGGTTCGTTGTATTATTATGTGTATGTTTACGAGTACGAGTGTGTGTGTGTATGCGTACGGCTCTTTTGACTATACTGTTTTTTTCCGTTTTCTTTTCCAAGTGTACACTTTTATTAACAGAAGCGTCCGTTATTTTAATTACGATGTCTCAAAGAAAAAAAAATAATAATAAAAATAACAGAAACAAGTGACATCTGCTGTGATTTTCAAACGAAAGAAAATTGGGGAAAATAGATCATTTGTTTAATAAGAGATAATTTATAAGTTACAGGTTCAAACATTAAAATTGCAACAATGCATAGCTACATATCGAAGTAAATACAGCATAGATTTACGAATAACATGAAGCACTATTAGATTTGTTATCGAACTAAGCAGTCCACTGGGTTGACACAACACCCGTCCAGAAAAAGATGAATGTTAAAATTTTTAAACATCTATGTAAAGCCTTCTATTTTGCAAATAAAATATACTAAGATTTTAAAATAATGTTTGTTTTTATTTCGTTCTTAAACGAGAAAACACATAAAAAAGAGATCAAAACAATGTTTAGTTCATTGAAGTTAGTTATTTTGTCGGTTTGATTGCCATCCTGATAAGAGACGAGTTGTATATCCTAAAATCATCGATATAAACAACATATATAAACGAATCAAATCAATTACCTTTAGGAACATTGATGTTAGATTCTGTAGTTGTTTCAAATGAAGATGATGGTGTCCATGTTCGTTTGTTAAGTTCTACAAAGATATTTCGAATAAATAAAAACAATAGAAAATACATGAATTAATGTTACCTTGCCATGATTGAACGTTTTCCGAAGTTTGTATTTGATCTAAAAAAGAATAAGAACTTTGAAAACAAAATCGATTTCAATTTTCGAAACGCACTATTTTGATTGTTCGATGAAAAACCTAAAAAATATATTGTTATGAAATAGAGAATGTATAGATTTCATTTTAGTTAACAAACCAGATAATTGAAAAACTCGTGGTGGAATTGTTGTTGTTTCAAATGAAGATGATGGTGTCCATGTTCGTTTGTTAAGTTCTACAAAGATATTTCGAATAAATAAAAACAATAGAAAATACATGAATTAATGTTACCTTGCCATGATTGAACGTTTTCCGAAGTTTGTATTTGATCTAAAAAAGAATAAGAACTTTGAAAACAAAATCGATTTCAATTTTCGAAACGCACTATTTTGATTGTTCGATGAAAAACCTAAAAAATATATTGTTATGAAATAGAGAATGTATAGATTTCATTTTAGTTAACAAACCAGATAATTGAAAAACTCGAGGTGGAACTGTTGTTGTTTCGGCAAGATTACTTGATGAGAAACCTAAATAACAAAAAAGAAATCATGATCATATTTCGAACAGAATACATTCGACTTAACCAACCAGTCAAACGGAAAACTTTTGATGTTCCATCATTTGTCTGTTGACTTCTCCATTTAAGATCAGTAAATGGTGCTCGTAATAGAAGTGGTAATTCTCGATCACAACGTTTAAATTCTTGATTCCAATAGAGATTAGAATTGCATGGTTGGAAGAAGATTAATTCGCTGTCACAATTGATATAAGCACGACGACTATATGCGAATGGATGAAATTGTTGAGCTTGAAGTAAACACGGATTTGGTACAGCTAAATCGAAACAATTAGTTTTCTTTTAAAATGACATTTTTCTCTCGTATTTACTTTGTTCACAATTTCGACCGTAGGATTTATAGTTATTGCAAAGACATACATAATCTTGTGAATAGTCACCAGCATTAAGCATTCGACATTCGGCATCAGGACCACATGGATTATATGCACATGAACTCAACGGTGTTTCGCATCGTTCACCTGTCCAATCACGTTTACAAACACATTGTAATGTCAAATCTTGTAAAATAATACACTGTCCTTGATTCAAACATGGATCATTTTGTTGGCATAAATCGAGGCAAGCTTTTTGAGTATTATTAAATACTCCTCCATTCGGACAAGTGAATACATTGTAACGACGTTCATCACGACAGACAACATATTTCGTATTGTCTTGAGGATGTGGATATTTAATATTTCGACGAACTCCAGAGCACGAAAATTTCGGTTGATTAGCAAGTAAATGATGAAGTTGACCGAAGAGACCTGCGGTATCGACTTTACCTGATGGGAATTGATTCGATTGACCATTAGCACCAAGGCTAATGAGTACGAACAATGCAAAACAAAATCCAAACTACGACAAGCAAAAACAAAAACGCTAACGAACAGTTTTTTATTTATTCGGAAACGTGATTACCATGTTTAGAATCAAATCGAATATAAAAAGTGAAAATCACGACAAACCTATCGTGCTTTATATATAGATATTCAGTAGATAGAACGCAAAGATAATCCCCCTCGATATGATATCATATAGTCTACTCCTTTTTCGAGGTCATAAATCGATATAGTTAGACAGAAATCTTTCTTTATTACTGTATGAAAAAGCAAAAAGAAAAAAACTAATGAAATCTATTCGAAAAAGTTTTCGCAAAGATCAGTTAACTTTTAATGCCATATTCCCCGTTAATAACACGACCGATTAAAAGTCGTCGAACTTCACTTGTTCCAGCTCCGATTTCATATAATTTAGCATCTCGTAATAAACGACTTGTTGGATAATCATTGATGTAACCGTTACCGCCAAGAATTTGAATACCATCAAGACACAATTGTGTTGCTTTTTCAGCACAATATAAAATCACACCAGCACAATCCTAATCGAATAGATTTCAAATGACTATCACAAATCTATGATTCACCAATTTCAATTTACTTTGCTGCTAGCAATGTTTTTATCAACAGCTCGAGCAGTTGTGTATAAGTACGAACGACATGCATTCAATGTCGTATACATATCGGCCATTTTAGCTTGAATTAACTAGAACGAGATTAGTTTTGAGAGATGAAGGAAAAAACAACAACAGAAAATCTTTACTTGATATGTGCCGATGGGCTTATTGAATTGTTTACGAATGTGAGCATATTCGAATGCAACATCGCAACAAGCTTGCATTAAACCAACGGGACCAGCAGCGAGCACGAGACGTTCGAAGTCTAAACCGCTCATGAGAACATAAACACCACGATTTTCCTTGCCGAGAATATTTTTTGCTAAATGAACAAACAATCGAATGTTTTCTTTAAAATCAAAAGAAATTCTTTACCAGGAATTTTGCAATCTTCAAATAGAAGTTCGCATGTATTCGATCCACGCATGCCCATTTTATCGAGTTTTTGAGCCGTTGAAAAACCTGGCATTCCCTAAAGGTTCATTTTATTCTCGATTTTTATTCGAAATTAAAATGAAAATTTACTTTTTCGACGAGAAATGCTGTTATACCGTGTTGTGGCTTTTCACTTGTTGGATTTGTTTTAGCATAAACAACGAGAACATCCGCATCAGGACCATTTGTGATCCAAAATTTATTTCCGTTGAGTACATAGTAATCGCCTAGAATTAAATGATAATTAAAATATCTACTCAGTGATCCAAAGAAGAACATCAATTTATTTATGCGAGAATATCAATAGGGATTAACTAAAACTAATTCTCTAACGAGAGTTTTAAATCTTAAAAATTCAATTATTCGCTATCTTCGTCCGATTTT
>Ga0209960_1001658_pt1 | contig 27086 bp, 27 predicted proteins | sample ThiBiot_500_plan_2_FD_183947 | JGI IMG/M metagenome (GOLD analysis project Ga0209960, IMG submission 183947) | Wastewater bioreactor microbial communities from Cape Town, South Africa - Thiocy_expt_500_plan (SPAdes) | ecosystem: Engineered > Bioreactor > Thiocyanate-remediating >...
TCGTCGTCGTCGTCAATAGCACATAGAATTTCTTCTTTTTCTTCTTTTTTTCTTATTTGTTTGTTTTCTAAAATATTAAATTAATGCGCTTTTCTTTGTGCATGTGAATGTTTAAAAAGAAGAAAGCAAAATGAAGACAATTTTATGAATAATAAAATAGATGTGTGATGGGCACTTGATATAGTTATTTTGTTTATTGAAAAAGATTCTACTTGAGGAATATCACCAAGTGAAATACGAATGAACCGAATACATGCCTTTAACAATTGAGTTCTGAGACGTGAAGAACATTTGTTGAAATATTTCAATAGTTTTCCGAAATTCAAACTCGTTCAGGAGATATAAAATATACAAAATTACTAATTAACGTATTATAGTTTTGTCTTATGCATACACGGTTTAATTAAATTTGTTAAAATAAAAATTTATCTACTGCAGAGTCTTTGACTGATATTCTAACTCGATTTGCTCTATTCGGCCTTGTGTCGAGTGGAAATCTAGTTTGATATTCATCTTGTTTCATCGTTTTGCAATTATTTTTCATACTGAAGAACACACTTGTACTATGTCAGATTTTATCGGCGTGACTTATTGAAATATTTTGATGTACAAATTTTGAATAAAATGCATGAAGCATAACTATATACACAGCGACAGAGCGTGTCGAAACGAAATTATCTATCTATACTCTTATATTTACCTTGAAGTTTAGTTATATTTTTGTTTTTTTTTCTCAATAAAGTGTTCGATGGGTGAACTAGCGCTTGTTTGGTTGGATGAAGATCTTACAAATGTCAATATAGAACATTATCAGGATACTATCACTGATCTAACAAAAATTATAGATCGTGTAGAAACCTTTAATGATGCTGATGAATGCATAGATTTCATTACTGACCATCCGGATTATACGATTATTACGATTGTTTCTCAACAATTTTCTGAAAATGTTTTTTACATACTACAAACTATTACTCAAGTGAGTCGTGTGTATATCATTAACAACACTCAAGACGACAGTAATCAATGGTCACAACAGTACTCGAAAGTGAAAGGTGTTTTTCCCGATATAATTTCCATAAGTCCACTATTAACGACATACGTAGAACGATTTAAGCCAGATGCTGTCAAGATCAGCATCGCTCCATTAAATAGTATCACTACCGAAAAACCTCTGAATCAACAAGATCAGACTTTCATGTATACACAAATATTAAAGGAGATACTCTTAGAAATAGACTTTCATCAAGAAAACATTGATCAATTTTCTAATTACTGCGAGAGTTACTTTAAAAATGATCCCCACATAAAAACAGAAGTTCAAGACTTTAAAGAAGATTATGCTAACCATTCACCCATTTGGTGGTATACAAAAGCAGGCTTTCTTTACACAATGCTGAATAAAGCACTTCGGGATATGGAGATCGATACAATCGTGAATATCGGCTTCTTTCTGCAGGATCTCCACGAAAGTATTACTACAGCGCATAACCAACAAATTTCAGAAGAATGGTATCTTGATCCCTTTACTGTATACCGCGGTCAGGCCTTGTCAACAACCCATTTAGATCAAATAAAAGCTGCACAAGGTGGTTTACTATCATTTAATTGCTTCCTTTCAACAAGTACCACGAAAGATGTATCCGATATGTTTTCCCAATCACGTGTACCCGGTATGGATACCGTAGGTGTTATCTTTGAAATACATCTCGATCCAGCCATTAAGGGAACTCCATTTGCTTACATCAATACAATGAGCGCGATTCCAGACGAAAACGAAATACTTTTCACCATGCATTCAGTCTTCCGCATTGATAATATAAAATTAAAACCTCAATCCGTGGATATTTGGGAAATAACTCTTAAAATGACTCAAGACACTGACCCAAAGTTGGCAGCTTTAACAGATCAAATACGAACAGAAACAGAATCCTATGATGGGTGGTACCGACTAGGGCTCATACTTTTAAACCTCGCCCAACACAACAGCGCTCAAAACCTTTGGAACATTTTACTACACCAAGCTGAGTCTGACGAAAAAAAATCTTACTGCTATACCCATCTTGGTAACCTCTATCAAGACATCGGTTTCTATTCCGAAGCACAATCAAATTATGAAAAAGCACTGGAGATTGAACAAAAATCTCTTCCACCTGACCATCCTACTTTAGCAACAACTTATAATAACATTGGTTCGGTTTATTCTGATATCGGTAGATACGAAGAATCACTATCAAATCATGAAAAAGCATTGGAGATTCAACAAAAATCTCTGCCACCAGATCATCCGCGTTTAGGCGCATCCTATTGCGCATTTGGTTTACTTTATTCTAATATGGGTAGATACGAAGAATCACTATCAAATTATGAAAAAGCATTGGAGATTCAACAAAAATCTCTTCCACCTAACCATCCTGATTTAGCAACAATTTATAATAACATTGGCGGGGCTTATTCTAACATCGGTAGATACGAAGAATCACTATCAAATCATGAAAAAGCATTGGAGATTCAACAAAAATCTCTTCCACCTGACCATCCTGATTTAGCAGCAGCTTATAGTAACATTGGTGCGCTTTATTCTGATATGGGTAGATACGAAGAATCAGTATCAAATCATGAAAAAGCATTGGAGATTCGACAAAAATCTCTTCAACCTGACCATCCTGATTTAGCAACAACTTATAATAACATTGGCGTCGTTTATTCTGATATGGGTAGATACGAAGAATCACTATCAAATCATGAAAAAGCATTGGAGATTCAACAAAAATCTCTTCCACCTAACCATCTTGATTTAGCAACAACTTATAATAACGTTGGCTGGGTTTATTCGCATATTGGTAAATACTTAGAATCACTAACAAATCATGAAAAAGCATTGGAGATTCAACAAAAATCCCTTCCACCTGACCATCCTGATTTAGCAACAACGAACAGTAGCATTGCTATGGCCCATGCAGGAATGCAGAGATACACAGAAAAGATTGCTCTGGAAGCTGTGACGGAAAAATCAGCGGAAATAGAAAAGATTGAAGATAAATCTCGGAAAAGTGGAATTTGGTTTTGTAATTGTTGTATACAATGAACTATTAACATATTTTATATCGTTGTAAATTATACAATAGTGTTTAGAAGGAGTGTGAAAATGTGCATGCCAAATTGTTGATATTGATGGATTATGATCCTAGTTAATATGTATGTTATTTTATCATGTGGTCAGTTAAATTGTATATTTCTAATTTTTGTTTTCGTTTTCCTCTTGGATTGAAATGGTTAGTAATATATAACCAACTGGAGATTAAATTTTATGAAGAAAAAGGAGGCCGTTGAGAGATAACAAAGTCTACAACATTTCTAAACTGTCTTATATTCTACTTTCTTGTTATCAGCTGATTAGGAAAAGATGACCATTTTCGATAATATCATCTGCGAATAAATAGTTGGATGATGATGATATTCGTTTTTAAATCATCTTTCAGTTGCAAATATTAAATAGTAATTAGCTGAATTTAATTAGTTTCGAAAGTTAAGAAGTTTATTAAATGAAAAAAAAGAAGTCTCATCTTTTCGCTTGTCTCTCTGTTTTGGATCAAACAAGTGTACCATAACAAGTATCACCATGGCAATCACTTGTCGGATATGTATCAGGAATAATTTGTGTTTCAGTTGTCAATTCAAGAGCTGTATCATCAATACCAGGAAAATTCACTTGAATATAAAAACCTTCCCAACCAGATGTTGGACTAGCAAGAGTTACTGAATAAACAATAGTTGTTGTGGTTTGTTCCTCAAATAGATAAATTCAGTTTTTTTTTATGAATATTGTTAATGAAAAGATTTTTACCTCAATGTCAACATTTCCTTGAATCCAAATCACGGGATTAATCATTGATTTACCAGGTTCATTTGGATTTGCAATTAAAAGTCGAAAATCACGTCTAGAAAATAACTTATTATCTATCTATGTTCATTTTTTCGATAGTTACCTTTTATTGTTCAATGTACGAGCATGATAACTAAATGCACTGATTGGTTTAGGTCCGACACTAAAATCGACCGTAGCTCGAATATAACCATGAGTACTATTCGATGTTTTTGTCCATTTAAATGATGGCAACGGTTTTTTCTTTAAAAAAAAGAAGAGTAGAAAGAATCCGGTTAAAAAGAATCACTTACATCATAAATACTCAAATAAAAACTTCGCATACTAAAAAATAAACTAATTTCATGACCCGCACATGAATGTTCAGCATTGGCTAATCGTCTAGATTTAAAATTCTTATTGATCTTTTTAGTTTTTTTTTGTTTGTTTTCAAATACCTCAAATATGAACCACCAGTGGCAACTTGTAACGTATTCCAAAAAGCATCCTAAGTACAAACAACAAATAAAGTACCCGTGAGTTTGTAAAGTTTATTGTACTTCATTATCGGGCAAGAAAAATTCGTCTCCACTCGATTGAATTTGTAATAGTTTGACATTTTTATATCGATCAAAATAACCTTTGAAAATAAAATTTAATACGACGAAAAAACTATCACTAATACTTATTTACTATATGGATCAACAATTTGTGCCATTTTAAGTAAATTTGGATGATCAACATATCGAGTAATATTTAATTGATAATAATCTTTGAATGCAAAGGTCCAACCAGCTAATGACTTAATTTAAAAAAAAGAAGGTTAAATAAGAAATGTTTGATTTTTAAAAATCGACATACACGATAGTGATGATGAAAGTTCTATTTTTAGAATAGAGATATTTTAAGAAAAAAAAACAATGTTTTATTTTCAATTTTGTTTACTTGATGAAGATTAAGAATATCCATAACGATAGGAACTGCACCCATAACACGTTCATTATCAACAGCAGCTGTTGTCCAAGCTGAATTGAAAACGAAAAGTTTTCCTGTAGAGTATCATCGATCTCAACTTACTCGTCCATCCACGCTAAAATTTTCACAATAGTAAACAATCAATGAAACAACAAAAAGAAAATCATGACAATTACTTTCGATGCTCCACCAATAAGAAATTTTTGAGGAACAGCTACACCTAAATGTTGAGCAAATTGTTGTACGGCATCCATGGCACGAACAGATGCCTAAGATTTCAAATGAATATTCGAACATGAATAACAAATCAATCTGTGCTTTCAATACTTTCGTCATCGGCATACGAAGAAGTACATAAGGATTATTGGGATTTTCGATAAATGTTTTCCATGTCCATGCAATAATTGCATCTTCACCTCGACTTCGATTTGTTGGATCAGCCACAAATCGAATAGGTTCATTTGGAATATCTTGAAGATCAACACCAATACTTCCACTACTAACAGCAAACATTGATGTTAACTGAACGAAATTATCTTCAGGTTTTGGTAATCTATCAAAAAATAAACAAGAATTTGGTTTCACAATGATAAAATATGTGTATACCCTTGATTGTTACTTCCACCATCAATTAACATAAAAGCAGCATCAGGCCGTTTGAGAACATGTGGAACAGTAATACATAAATAATGCCACCAAATAGGTCGACTACTAAATGTTTCTATTCAAAAATGAAAACGAACAAAAGTTAAATCATCATCGATTTGAAACTGAATCATTTACCATCGAACCATTTTTGTGATGTAAAATTTAGAATGTATAAAAAGTAATCTGGTTCACTATATGTTTGAATAATAGTCCAATTGAAATGCGGATCTGGTGCTTTAACATAATCATCCAACGGTGTGCATTGGCTATTTTGAATGAATATAAAACCAAGTAAGACAACAGCAAACAATCTGATACACAACATAGTTATGTGAAAGAAAAGCTTCAACTAAATTATCTATCTTGAGATATTCGTTCGTGAGTTCGTTCCTTTTTTTGTTATCTATTTAGAACAAACTTTTTTCGGTTTGTTTCTTTTCTCTTACAGTTAGCCTATATCTATGTAGGTAATTACATCTCAACATACTTTTAGAATTACGAAGAACAACATTTTTTGCGCATTCAACTGCGAAACATTTGCGTGACATTTATATTACCTTATCGAATTAAATGAAAACAAATAATAATAAGTTAAAATAGATGTAAAATTAATGAGATGAAGATTAAAATATTCAGTCTAAGCAACTCTCATTTCAGTAACCTTTGCAATAACTATCAAAAATGTCGTTCTTTTGCCTAATGTTTTTTATATGAGTATTTATTACGAACTGAAATGTCGTCGGATTTTTTCATTATTTATTCATCCAGGGTCAATGATAGAACGATTATTGATTCCATATATATATATATATATATTTCGAGACTTATATTATGAATTTAGCAGTAACAAGTAGGATGACGAGATTGTTTTTTTCAATTTCTATGATCGATTTCTTATTTCCCCATTTATCTACATAATGGAAATGAATTCTGTCTCTCTCTTTCTCTTGCTTTCCTCGTTGTCTCCGTTAATTTCACTTAATATGACATACAAATCTCCTTTTTTGATATATATATATTCGGGAAATGAATATTTTACATTTTAGATGAGAAGCAAAAATGCTTTTCTTGTAATTAAATTCAAAAAGAATAGTAGTAATATTTGGTTTTAAATAAATTAAACTGAAAATAGAATTCTCGAAGAAAAAGAAAAAGAAAAAGAGTCAGGACAAATAAGATGAAGACACGATCCTTGAAATATAGTTGAAGCATAATAGTTCGAACAACAAATATTCATCTTGCTTGCCGACAAAACATCATTGCCGCGGCGACTAATTTGATCTCGATAGCAAAAATGCGTGCAACGACGATAGCAATGAACCGATCAGAGACAGTTTACATCCGGCCAATGTTAAATTAAGGCGTATAGCAAAAGTCCGTTCATTTCTTGCGAGTCTTATTTGGTTTGAGTCAAGAATAGAAAAAGAAATGCAGTGTGTGTGTGTGTGTGATTTACGACCATGTGACAGCAAATAAAATACTGACGTTTTGTTACTTCTCAGTGTCAATACATTTACAAGTATCCTTTTTTTCATCCTCACTGTGTGTAGTTTTGTTGTTAAGTTTGTTTTAGAGCATAACATAGACGTTTCGCTAAAATAATTTTCTGTCAATCGAATATTACGGAACAATAGACGGAAACTGTAGGCGGAGAAAAGCGAGAGAGAGAGACAGAGACAGACAGACAGACTGAGAGGAGACAACGAACTTGTAGTGCTTGTTGGAGATCGTTGATCGCGTGATGTTAACTCGTATCGTACGAAGAAAACTAACGTTCGATGATGACAATCATCACTTTCTATTCCACTTGTCCTGCTCGAATAGTAAAAAAGCAAGCTTGTTATTTATGAATTGATAACGACGAGAAGACGAAGACGAAGAAGAAAAGCAATAAAAATGTTGCTTCAATAAGCTAGTTTTCATACATGAATCTCTCTGTTTATGTATATTATTCGATTTAATATAAAGAATCTATAGATCGACTCTTATTGTCAACATTTTTATGAATTGTTGATTTGTCGAAGATTAGTAATATTGTTTCGCTAAAGTCATGTTCATCTGTAAATGTCTTGACTAACAAAAATAGAAAAGTAATAATCTAATACAATATAGCAATGCTTAATGTTGTCTCTTTAACTGTTTCCTTTTCTCTCGGATTTTCTTCTTCTTCGTCGTTGTCGTCGTCTTCTTCTTCTTTCATTCTATCTATATAATGAGTTTAGATGGTAGAATAAAAAAAAATGCCGACAACGATGAGACATGATGAGCCAAAATCTCAGAAGCATTTTCATACACACACACACTTTCTCTTTCTCTCTCGTTGACGCTTTTATCTGTCTCTTCGTCTTTGTTAACTTTGTCTTGCCTTTTTCAATTCATTTACTTACATTTGTATGTATTCTTTTTTCTTGCTATTGTTTTCCTATATCTCCTAATTGAATTTTCTTGCATTCCTAATAGTTAAATCGTACGAGGTTAACAATCAATTCTCTTTTTTTAGATGTTCTATGCATGAGATTTATTCAAAAATATTTATTAATATAAATATGTCATGATGGTTTCGAATTAATAATTGATCATTTTTTGTTACATCTATATCAACATATTCATTCATTCATTTATTTATTCTTTCAAGTAAGTGCTTAATAAATTCGCACAATTACATGTCCTTCATTGATTTCTGTGACGAAATATTGCGTGTAGAGTAATGATCATCGTCATTATCAAGGTTAATAATATACTAGCTTCGATCATTTGTGCTTTTTAGTCTTATTATTCTAGCTATTCAAGCAGAAAGAAAATACATGCATTCTATTTCTAATCTCTATCGTGTATATTATAAATATATCATCTACGTATGTGTATGTGTGTGTGTACTGTTCTTGCTTGTTGATGCCGGTCGTCTCATGCATTTAAAGCTGTATGCAAGCGACGAAAAAGAACGATTAAGAACTCTTCACATACTGAAAAAGATGAGAGATAAGAGCAGCAACAGTAGTTAGAATAATAGTATGTAGCTAAGTTTCTTCTGCTCTTTGGTCGTCATCTCTAGAGAAAGACGGTTCCGTAGTAACCGGATTAGATGAATACTAAAAGAACAGAACAAATCAATGCGTGTGCATGCCACGCATATCATACAGTTATAATTGTAGTACTTGTTATGTTTTCGTCCTTATTTTCTATATCATTGTTCGAGTCTGTTGAAATTATCGAACAATCGATCACATCGTGTTTTTCTTTTCTTTTCTCGTTTCTAGTCAATCGAATCAAATAGGAGTTCAATTGTCTGAAAGAACTTCGAGTCACATTCATATAAAAAATAAAACTAAACTCTAATTGATGGATATTTTTTTTTCTATCGACTTCGTTCAAAATCGGGTTAGAAGAGCTGAAAGACAATTCTCTCGCATATAACATATTTGCTTTTCTTTCGAAAGTCAACGATAGTAAACTCGTCTTTTTTGCGTAATCGAATTGCCGCATACGCTCGCGCGCGGCGCAATGTGTATTTGCTATTTTAGTTTCATGGTCAATATCTTTTTCCTTCTTCTTCTTCTTCTTCGCTACTCTCCCTTTCTATCTATCTACAACAGCAATATACATCTATAAAATAATATAAATAAAAATAAAAACAACTAAATCATAATGATAAAAAATAACAGCAACGAACTTCGGATGAAAAACGAATGATGCGAGAGAAATTGTACAAGCAGTAGATTTTATTATTCACTAGTCGTTCGCATCATCGATTTGTTCTTTTTCTTTTATATCATTACGCTTGTTCTCTAATATAAAAGCAATTCTCTATCCGAGCAATACCAAAGCAACACATTCTTATTTTCTACAATTAGCATAGTGATTGTATGTGTATATTGATGTAAGTTTTTAGAGCGACTAACCCGCCCTAATCATTACTGTCAAAAAAAAAAAGAAAACTTTTCTTTCTCTCGCCGACGAGAAACAGGGGGAAAAAATCAACTAATAATACGCCTATGCAATGAATATCCATCGATGTATCTTAGAAAACAAGATAGACAATTCAGCTATACCATCTGTTGTATGCAGGTGTTTCATCAATAAATTGATGTTTCTCATATTTCCTTCGTTTTTTCTTTTTTGTTCGACGAAGAAATATTCATAATTGGAATGTTAACTATACATTCGCAGGAATAGTTTTGTCAAATACTAAAAATACGATTTGCATGTAGTTGAATGCCTTAGAGATATACACTTGTTCTTTGCGTTTTACTTAATGATAGAATATTCAGTATTCATTATCAATATATGTGCATTATACACATTTAATAGGAAATAAAAGCTGATTTTTATGAGATATTTGATTGAATCGAATTCAATTCGAATTGTTTACGGTTAAATGATGATAAGAGATATTAAGAATTCTTCCGTCGGCTGACTTATCGTCTTTTCCGTTTTTTTGCTTTCTTCTTCTTCTTCTTTTTCTACATTGAATACACGTGGTTGATGCTATCATCATACTGTAGAATAGCTACACAAGGCCAAGAAAATGTGTAATAATATCAGTTCTAGCGGGAGGAGAGACAGAGAGAAAAAGAGAATGAAATGGGGAGGGGGAGAACGAAGATGTCTGTAGAGAGAGAAAAAAAAATAGAAGTCAAGGCGGATGGAGCAAAAGAGAGAGAGACAGGGAAAAAAAAAGAAAAAATATGAGAAAAATTATTGTATTACGTCTTCGAGATGATATGTGCTAGAATAGTGGCATCGTCCATTGCACACAAAAAAAACGATTTGCGCGACTGTTATTATGTGTAAAATTTCCTCGTAATCAATATTTTACATTAATCGAAAATGAACTTTTAAAAAAAGAATCCTCTCAAAATTATTTTCTTCATCTTCACGCTGTCAAATTTAATATTTTCGTCTTGTATTATTATTACGCCTACTGTCTGTTGTCATTGAATTTTATATTTATCATACGTATTCATCAAATAGTACAACCCAACGAAGTCGGCATTTCTACTGTTGTCGTTGTTTCGTATTTAGCTACTCTGTAGGTTGTGCGTGTCGACGACTCGTCATATTATTTATTGATGTCATAGTTAAAACGCACGAGGGACGAACAAAAAACGACAACTAGACAATACAAAATACGCACACACACAAATAAAAAGAAACTTTACCCTAATCTATTTACATTTGTATTGTAAAAAGATTGATGGACAACTAGTTGCAGTTGATCTATTGTTGATTACATTTCTTTTTCGTTTTCCTTTTCAATAATCATGAATTTCAATAGACAAAAAAATGATCCACATAGGCCCGCACATCAACAGCAGCGGCGCTCGATTGCTGAAGGCATGGCTCGTACAGGTACTCTTTTCTCTTCGTAGTCAGTCGAAGGCATTTCCCTGTGTTTTGTTAATTATAATATTTAGTATTCTACTGTTCTTATTGTCAAAGTAACTGGAGGAGAGAAGGAAAAAAAGAAAAAGCGCATAGAATATATTTATATAGATACTTTTTTGAATTGTCTATAGATGAAATTGAATCCTCATTTCGATGTTTTTGTTGTGTGTCTGTGTGTGTGTGTGTGTGCATCGATATGAAAAGAGGCTTTAGAAAAAAAGAAATAAGAAAAATTAATTAAGAACAATAAGAAATATCAAAGCAATTATTATTTTCTTTTATTTATTTTATCGTCTCATTTTACAAGTTCTTTTTTCTTCTTCCAGTTGCTGAAGTATTTTTTCGTGTGATCTTTGATATTCCAAAGAGAAAAGGAAGAAAAAAAAGAATGAAAGGAAGAGAGAGAGAAAAGAAGAAAAATTTTCTTCTTACTCAAACTTGTTGAAAGAGAATAAACAAAACGTTTGAGTTTATTAAATGTTTATTATTTAATCGATTTTAGTTTGGGTAAGCTAATTTAAAAGTCTACAAGTGTACATCTTTTGGTTCTATAAACAAAGCATGTTATCTTGTCTGTTTTGAGGATTTTTTTTTCTAATTTTCTACCTACAAAGAGAGATAGAATGCCTAGAATCGGAAAACATATTAGTTTGATAGAAGAAGAAAAAAGATAAGTTGACATATATACATGTTTACTTGACAAGAGCCTTGGTCGGCTATTGTAAGATTTCTGATGATGTCATATTAAACATCAATAACAGAATATCTGCATGCATGCAGTAAATATATATTATATATCTTAGTGAAAAAAAAAGAAACGAGAGAAGAAGAAAACTCGTTTGTTACTATTTCTATGTTTTTCCTTTGCTTTTCTTTTCTTTTTTTCTTCATTTGCAACCATTATTATATATGGATATATATATTATTGGTTTTTTTTTCGTTTTTTTTCCTTCTTCGGTTTGATTACTAATCGACATTTATTTTTCTCTAGCACCAACTTGTGCCGCATTTGTACAAGCAATTGGTCTCTTTCGTGAGGCTGTTTCAACTGGTGAAATAGCTAGTAAATCTTTATCAACGTCACATCAAGATATGGCGGCAACAACAAGTGGAAACCGAAGTAATGAAACGATTTCGAATGCTCAAGAATCAGCAGTGGCTAATCGACGTGGTACAGCATCGAGCTTATTTCCAACTGATTCCGTATCAACAAGCCAATCGAGTAGTCGAAGTCTGGCGGCACGACCATCAAGTCCATCGCCATTCGTCGAAAAGAAACAGGGCATTGCACGACGTGGTGCTCTGAGACAGAAGAATATCTATTTCGTTAAAAATCATCAATTTATTCCAAGATTTTTCAAAACACCGACATTTTGCTCACATTGCCGAGATTTTATTTGGTAGACACATATCAATCTCATTGATAGTAATAAAAATCTTTTGTTGTTGTTGTTGTTTTTTTCTTTAGGGGATTTGGAAAACAAGGATTTCAATGTCAAAGTAAGTTGATTTGCATCAAGAATTCATTTATACAGAATTAATTAGCTGACAAAAGAAATCCACTTTAGTTTTTCTCCATTGCCAAGATATCTTGAGAATAATTTGTTTCTTTCATAATTTCTAATTATAAATTCAATTTAAATGGCTTATAATTTATTCTAGTTTGTTCACTTGTCGTTCACAAACGTTGCCATGAATTTATCAGTTTTGCATGTCCAGGTGTGGACAAAGGCGCCGATTCGGATGTAAATAAATAAAAAAAACTATCCAAAGTTTCATTGTCTTTTTTTCTAAATGAATATCTATTTTTGTTTCCAGGCACCAAGAAATAATCATAAATTTCTCATTCATACATATACTTCACCGACATTCTGTGATCATTGTGGATCTCTCTTATATGGACTCATACATCAGGGTCTTAAATGTCAAAGCTGTGATATGAATGTTCATAAGAAATGTCAAAGTTTTGTACCTGAACTATGTGGTCTTGATCATACAGAACGTCGTGGTCGAATACATTTACGTATAACCTATGAACGTGAAAATAAACTACAAATCGAAATCATTGAAGCAAGAAATTTAATTCCAATGGATCCGAATGGTTTAAGTGATCCATATGTTAAAATCAAATTAATTCCAACAACAAACGATGGACATAAGAAGTCAAGTGGAGGAAAATATAAAACAAAAACTGTACGTGCAACATTAAATCCACAATGGTTAGAAAAATTTATAATGTAAGTTAAACGAAAGATATTCTCGTTGAAAGAAATGAAATTTGATTTCGTTTCAATATGTAGTGAATTAACTGATGATGATAAAGATAAACGATTATTGATTGCTGTTTGGGATTGGGATCGAACATCAAGAAATGATTTCATGGGTTCACTTTCATTTGGTAAAATTCTTTAAAAACAAAAACACACACACACATATTGAATTTGCATGTAGGTGTTTCTGAATTAATGAAAGGATCTGTTGGTGGTTGGTTTAAATTATTAGCACAGGAAGAAGGAGAATTTTATTCTGTACCTGTACCAACGGAAGAAGGATCAAAATTTCCAATAAAACCAGCAGCTAATACTGTACGAAATATTTGTTTTTTGATAATTAATCATTCGATTTCTCTTAGAAACCAACTTCGACTCGAGAATTATCACTTCGTTCAGATGTTTCCGATAGTAATTCTGCTGAAGCAACAATCATGCGTTCGAGCTCCCAAGTTCAAGCTATTCGTGTAACAGATTTCAATTTTATTAAAGTTCTAGGCAAAGGTTCATTCGGAAAAGTAACGATCTCATTTATTCAGTCGACAAAAACAATTCTAAGAAATTTTTATTACGATCTATTCAGGTTGTTCTTGCTGAACGAAAAGGTGTATCTGACGAATTATATGCAGTTAAAATCTTGAAAAAAGATATTATCGTACAAGATGATGATGTCGAATGTGTTATGATTGAAAAACGTGTTCTTATGTTAAATGATAAACCGAAATTTCTCGTTCAACTTCATTCATGTTTTCAGACAGTGGTTAGTAGAAAGAAAATTCATCAATCAAAAAAAAAGGAAAAAATGTAAAAAAAATGATTTCCGTCTTCTTGTCAGGATCGATTATATTTTGTCATGGAATTTGTCAATGGAGGAGACTTAATGTATCGTATTCAACATGAAGGCAAATTCAAAGAGCCCGTTGCCTGGTAAGATATCGACACAGATGTTTTTCAAGAGTTCGCTATTGATAAAACGATTATCTGGAGATAAGTTCGATTGATCGTTATTCCGCTCGTCGTATGTCAATGAAAAACAAAATAATTATTTGTTTTTATTTAGTTTCTATTCAGCTGAAATTGCTGTTGGACTTTTCTATCTGCATAATAAAGGAATTATTTATCGGTACGGAGAAAAAACAACACACGAAAAATTTCATTGACCTTTTTTCCCGATGGTTTCTTTGTAGAGATTTAAAATTGGATAATATACTCTTAGATAGTGAAGGACATATAAAAATAGCAGATTTTGGTATGTGTAAAGAGGGCATAATTGGCGATCGAAAAACATCAACCTTCTGCGGCACACCAGGTAATTTGAATTGTGCTATTTTGTATTTGAAAACATTGCGTCTGTTTTTGTTTTGTTCATTAGATTATATTGCTCCAGAAGTAAGTGTTTACTTTGAAGATATTGAACGAGTTTAATATTTGAAATCTAGATAATTCTTTATCAAAAATACGGTAAAAGTGTCGATTGGTGGGCATATGGTGTTTTGTTATTTGAAATGCTCGCTGGTCAACCGCCATTCGATGGCGAAGATGAAGAAGAATTATTCACAGCTATAACTGATCACAATGTATCCTATCCCAAATCGATGTCATTCGAAGCAGTTTCAATTTGTAAAGGAGTACGTGTAGAAAAACAACTCGATCTATATGATTAATGACAATCGATCAAACAAAAACTGGCAACGATAATAAATAATCTTGTTTTCTTTTTAGTTAATGACGAAAAATCCTCAAAAACGACTTGGCTGTCATCCGACTGATAGTGAACGTGAAATAAAAGATCATTCCTTTTTTCGACGCATTGATTGGATAAGAATCGAAGCAAGAGAATTGCAACCACCATTCAAACCGAAAATCGTACGTCTAATTGTTGCTTGTAGACCCTATTTAGCAAAATTAGTACTTTTCTTTTCAATTATTTCTCCTATTTTATATGTTTTGCATCCTTAGAAATCGTTTTTGTGACCTTGTCTCGTTTTAGAAAAGTGCTCGTTTAGCTGAAAATTTCGATAAATGTTTTACAAACAATCCATTGAAAATGACGTCATGTGATCCACTTGTACTTGCATCAATAAATGAAGATACATTTCATAATTTTTCTTGTTATAATCCACGATTTACGATCGAACATAAAAACTCATAAGGAAAATCAAACGATCTATTTCGTGTTTTTTTCATTTTCATTTTGCTTTAATCAACAAAAACTAATTGTCTAGTGAACTGATCTTATTTTTCTTTGCTAAACTTTTTGTTTTCTTTCTTCTCTCTATCCGGTTTTGATATCGCAATGAACTTTCTTTCGTTTATATACATATTTCACTAATACTCAATGACAAATCTCAACACACAACAAAAAAAAAGAACCGAACAGATTTAGTTGAACTCATTTGCATGTATATGTTTTTTCTTCTTCATCATCATATTATTCTTACGTATTTATTCATCTTCTGTGAATAGATTGTATGTTGCTTTTTGTCTGTCTTTGAAATTTGCTAATGTTAATAATCTGTGACATTGATTTTAAATAAGAGAAACAAACCAAAAAACAAATTAAATATAATATTGATAAACAAAAGAAAACAACTGAATAGATAGATCGATCGAAAGATTTTCTTCGTTTTTTTTCTCTTTCATTGTTGTTTCTAGACAAGTCCAAATGATACATCGAATTTTGATGGAGAATTTACAAATGAACCTTTTCAATTAACACCTTGCGATAAACAACTTTTGATGAATATTGATCAAAACGAATTCGACACATTTACATATACAAATCTATTATATGCTCCCGAGTATCCGTTAACAACAACTAGTTTATAAGACATTCATATATCTATTTCTTAAAACTAAGTTTTTAATCTCTCTCAAATCTAATTATGTGTCGTACATGTCTGTTCTTGTCATTGTGCTTTTGATTCTATTAATATTCTTTTCATTTTCTTTTATTCGTCAATGAAATGACCTATTTATTTACTTGTAATGCAACACACACACACACACAAACAAACAAACAAAAATAAATTTCATGTTCTTAAATCGAAACATTTTTGTTTGTTTACCAAATATATGTTTGAGGAATCAATGGGAAAACAGCTTGAACAAATGATGCAGCTGGAACATATCCACCTTGAACACCGCCAACTTGTGACCAAGCAGTAGTGAAATAGGTTTCTTGAATTGGAAAATTATAGAAACGTTGCATATTGTTTAATAATAGTTGAGCTTCAGCTTGTGAAAGATATCCTGGCCGACTAACTGGATAACTATTAACAACGTATGACCAACGTTGAACAGGATTGACATTACGTTGTAACATGAGATAAGCAGCAAGAAATTCATCGAATGTTAACACACCGTTACCATCACGATCGAACATGAGAAATATACGTTCAGCATCAGCATCGAACGTCCAACTGAGACCAGCAATACTTGCATAGATTGATTTGAATTGGCCGATTGTCATACGGCCACCAGTAGCTGCAGCGTGTTGATTAAAAGCAGCTTGTAATTGTTGAATTTGAGCTGGCGAAAGGCCAGTCATTTGAGAATAAGCATTTAAATCCCACGTATTGTAAGCTGAAACTGCTTGATGATTGCCCATGGTAGTAGAAAGATTTTTTCTTTGAACTGTGAGATAATTTAGTGCACAACCGCATTCGTTTATGTTATATATATACATGATATATCGTCTCGGTTGACTAATTTCATGTACTCATTACTCTCAAGGTATATTTTTCAAAATGAGTCATGTGCTGTTGCACTCGAAAATACTGATTTCGACTCAATCGAATCTTGTAGAATATGGTAGAAAAGAAATTTTCAAAGGTTTTTTAGTTCATTGCTAGTTTATTTTAATTCAATCGGAACTACACAGATATCATTTTCTGCTTTTTTTTACCAAATATATGTTTGAGGAATCAATGGAATCAACGCTTCGACGAAAGACGTGGCTGGAACATATCCACCTTGAACACCACCAACTTGTGACCAAGCTGTTGTAAAATAACTATCTTGAAGTGGAAAATTGTAGAATCGTTGCATATTATTCAGTAATAATTGAGCTTCAGCTTGCGAAAGATATCCTGGTCGACTGAGTGGATAACTGTTGACAACGTATGACCAACGTTGAATAGGACTGATACCACGTTGTCCAGCGAGATAACCAACAAGAAATTCATCGAATGTAAGAGCACCATTACCATTGACATCAAAAGCGAGAAAATTTTGTTGATAATTTCCGCCAAGATTCCAATTCAAACCGGGCGTATTTGAGAAGAGAGTTTGAAATTCAGTAATACCTAAACGACCACCGTTCAATGCTGCTTGTTGATTAAATGCTGCTTGAAGTTGTTGAAGTTGAGGTGAAGCTAGACCAGTGTATTGAGAAAATGCATTGAGATCCCATGAGTTATATGGTGAAACGACTACTGAGCCGAACATGATTGTAAGTGAAATTTATTTGTAAATGAAATGAATGAATGAATGAAATCAACAGATATATCGATGCGTTTTTATAGTGCAAGATGTTTCAGTTCATTTGGTATTGAAGAACAGATAAGATCAATATTTCGTCACTGGTTTCGTCAACGCCTCGATATATACGTATTCTTTTTACTCGAATATACTCTGTTTTAGGCTAAATATAGTATATTTAGAAAAAAAAAGAATCTTAATATCATAATAAAAAACAAACGAACGAACATAAATTGGTGAAATAGATGTAGTATCTAGTTTATTTTTAAAATAAAACTTAAGGTTATTCAGTCTTTTCTTCGGTTGGTTGAGTAGTTTCATTCTCATTTGTGTCTTGATCAGGTTTCAATAAAACTTTGCCGACATTTTGTCGATTATGCATACGTTGCATGGCTTCACCAACTTTCGAAAATGGATAAACTGAATCAATTTGTGGTTTCAATGCTCCTTCATTGAACAATCGAAATAGTTCATTAACAGTATTCACTGTAACTTCTTTGGTATGATCACTGTCTTTAAATAAATAACCAAGATGATAACCAGCAATGCTTTTATTTTGTGATAAGATTGACAATGAATTCGTTGAGAAACCTTTGTACCAAGTTTTAAAAGCAGTTAAAAGTGAACGATTTTCTCCAGCTGCAACATTTGCTGCGCCTGAAAAACAAAATGCCGATCAAGTCGTCATCTTATGATTTCTTACCAAAATAGATTATTTTGCCGAATGGTTTAAGTAGATTATAACCACGTACACTATCTTCGCCATTTAATGGATCCATGATAATATCAACACCTTTTCGGGATTTATCAAGAATTTTCAAAAAAAACAAAGCAAACAGATTGGTTTTCATTTACCTCGTGGTGAAATTTTACGAATTTCCGTAACATAATCTTGCGTACGATAATCAATAGGATATGTGCAGCCCATTTCTTTGATTTTCTCGTGTTTCGATGCTGAAGCTGTACCGAAAACTGTTACATTTGGTACAGTTTTACAAAGTTGAATTGCTGCTGTACCAACACCACCTACGCCAAAGCAAATAACATGTTCAAATTTTCATTAACATCAAAATTCGCGCATCGAACCTGCAGCCATATGAACGAGTACACTTTTATTCGGTCGTAAATTTCCGAATTCAAATAAAATTTCATAGGCAGTTACATAATTGGCAATCAACGCGGCGCCTTCTTCGAATGTCATTTTGTCTGGCATTTTAAAACATTGACTACTCGGTAAAGTAACATATTCAGCCCACATACTATCACCAGAAGTTACAATAACACGATCACCGACGGTCACATTCGACACATCAGAACCGACAGTTTCGACAACACCTGATGCTTCAAAACCTGGAACATACGGATAGTTCGGTGCTGGACTATAGAGACCTTGTCTAATCAAGAAAAAATATTTAACTTTTTACGAAAAGAAAACTAAACGAAATAACATACCGTCGCATTAAATCTGCAAAATTAAGTCCGGCAAATTTAACAGCAACAACTACTTCATTAACATCTGGTGTTCGATATGGAAGTTTTTTAATACGAAGTTTATCATATCCACCACTTCCGACTAGTTCAATAGCCGAATATAAACGTGGTGCTTCATTACTTTTACTGGAAGCCATTGTATTAGTCACTTCAATCTAGAATAAAGATGTATCTTTGTTTATCATCGTTTTCATTTTTTTACAAATGAAAAGTTTAAAAAGAAAGAGATTGTTTCAGCTATTTTATCGAAAAAAAAGAATGAAAGTAAAAGAACAAGATAGATACGATTTATTTATTTATGATATGAGTCATCAGATCAAAATGAGTAAAAGTCCAAACGTCGATTATTTTTTGCTTGTATCAAGATAATTGAGATCAAGTTTGAAATACACATACGGATAATAATCTTGTTGGAATGACGCTAAGCCAGGAATATCGATTTGCTAAAACAAAAAGCACAATGAGAATCTAGTTTTTTTTTTGTTTCTTTTGATTTTGTTACATCGTCATGTTTTGATTTCGTTGATTGATCGAGATAGCCATATAAACGTTCGAGAGTTTCATGTAAACGTTTTGTCGATTTACGATTTGGATGAAGAATCATAGCAACAAAATTCACTGGCAAACCATAGCTAATTATTTCAACGAGATAATTAAATAAAAATCAAAGAAAATCAAACTACCGTAGAACTGATTCGACAAAAACACGTATTGCTTTGATATGTATCCATGCAGAGAAAACTTCACCAAAATGTATTTTCAACCATCGAACGAGATTAGCGTATAATTTCTGTCGTTCAGTTTCTAAATCTCGCATTTTATCTCGTTCATTAGCAAGAGCTTTTTCATCATAAGTAAAATCTCGTACTGTAAATCTTCAAATAAATAAACAATTCAATTTGTCAATTCAATTTTGTTCGGCTACTTATTCTCTCGACATTTATGTCGAAATGTATCTTCAGTTTTTTGAAATAATGTCACTGAAAATAGAGCATAATCTTGATCTTGTGTTATCAATTCAGTTGAACGTGGCACAATCATTCCACATAAACTTTCATATTTAGCATACCAATCATTAGTCAATGCTTTTGGTACGCAAACTAATAATGTTTTAAGATATTCACTATTTAAAATGAAATGTTCTTTTTTAATAACATCATTTAATGAACGCGTTAATAAACTTCCACTAGAAAAAAAAACAAATAAAATTCAATAGTATGATAGAGAAAAATCATTGATAAAACAAACGTTTGTTTTTTTTCTAATGCATCAAGACTTTGTTTAACAGTGTTGTACGATTGTGAACGAAGTTTAAGTTCATTTTCAATATGTGCTATAGCTTTCGAAATGATTTCTGCGAGATTTTTTAATGGTTGTTTCGTTGGATATTTAGCATGATCCCATTGAAATTCAGTTAAATATTGTACAGGTTCAACTGAAATAGACGAATTCGAATTGACTTTTTGTTATCTACAATTGATATTATTACCGCTATTAGCACCGACAACGAGATTTTCTGCAAGACGATTTCGATCATCTTCAAGAATATCATGAAAGAAGAATTGCGTCAATTTCTTTGTTACACTAGAATTAATCAATCCGATCGATCTTTTTCTATTTTAAACTTTCGAATTTTTACCTTTCGATATAACTATCAAGTCGAGCAAGGTCATCCGACAATCCAACTAACGAATCAAGTGTACCGACCTAAACAAAGTTAACTACTGTTTTCTTTCGTTTTACTCTCTGTTTCGTACTTTCAGCTCCGGTATATTAAACATATAATTAACGGACAATTGATCACGTGCAGTTGCTTGACAAACCTCGTCAAAAGTTTGTCTTAAATTTGCTTTACCAGGCACGGATACAATCCAATATTCGTCACACATGATTTATCAGAAGAAATGTATTTGAATAACAAAAAACAAAACTGAGCTCGCTCGCTCAGCGTATTAATCATTTGTTTTATTGGTTTTCTATGTTAACCAATAAGCGAAAATCAATCAAATTTTGCTTTTTATAAACTTATCATTAATAAAACTTTTTATTCAAAATGAAATTTGTACGAGAATCTCAACGTATTTTTCTTGTACACGCCACGAAGCCTTTTCAATAAAAACAGTGTTTTTTTTCTCTTCACTTTTTTTTCAATTGTATGTAAATCGATAGAGATTTTTAAAATGGAACATATTCGGTGCAGTTTTTTCTTCGTCCACTTGTGTACATCCGTGCACAAAACTTGTCTTGCCTATGTCAATAATCTTCACATAAAGTGTATATACGAACAGACTCTGTCAATCTAAGACATACTCGAGAAATCAAAACAACTTATTCCATACGCTTCATGTAAAAATACTTTCAAATATGTATATAACGTTATATGCAATCGAAGAACGAAGAAGAAGAAGAAGAAAAGCCTACGACGTTTTTTTTTATTCTCGAAAGATTTCGTTCATTGCGGTTTTATATGCTGATCGGTATAAACGAGATAATAAATCAAATCATATGCATATTTGACCTTCAGGAACGTACTTATCTCTTCTCAGCGCATATCGACATCGCCTTTCGTTTGTATTTGTTTGACCAAGATCAATTTTCAGATTTTTGAGATTCTTTTATTTCATTGAAATTTTTCAAATGCGGTTATTCGATAAGTTTCAATTTTTTGTTTACATAGGAAACGAAATAAGAAATTGTAACATCGTCATTAGAGAAAAAAACCATTTTTTTTTGTTTGCTAATTCTATGAAAATATTTATTTCGAGATATGCAAAAAAACAGAAGGGATTTCGCTTGTATTTGAAAACGCAGCAAGCATGCATATATACCTGGTAGCATCGAGATGGCTTCATTTCTTTTTCTCTCCTTGTCGTTTTGGACGTTTTTTTTTGCTTGTTTCTGACTTTGTCGCTCAGTTGGTTTTCGCTCTTTTTCTTTTAAAAAAATTAATCGTCATATCCGCATATAATTTTTTCGTCTTTCTCGTTCTTCGAATATGAAAAAACATTTTCAGTTGTTGTATGTGTTTTTTTTCGCTCTTCTCCTTCTCTTCCTTCCTCTTTTTCTTTTCGCTAATCATCAAGGTTAGAATGAAGAGATTTATCGTTTTGACGTTAAGTAAAAGGTTAACTTTACTCGTGCAGGTTAATTTATTTGAATTGATTGCATTGATATTGAAGTTTATTTAAACGAAGATTAACTTGTTTTTTCTTTCTATTGCTCTTCTAGTGTCTTGATTATTGCATAGCCACTATTGAATCATTGTAGGCGACACGACATTCTTTTTGCATTTTTGTTGCGTTGTTCGTTTAACGAACTATGCGCGTGTACATTGTATCGATCGTCATATGTTCATTGTTTTAGATAGATTATGCTGACTCAAGTTCGACGAGGACATCATCAAGAATTTGATGAGTACGAATAGAACGAGAGAGCGAGCGAGAGAGAAAGAAAAGAAGAAGCCAAGTTCAAAACAAATTTATTCGAATCTTTTTCATTGTAGTAGTCCGATGTCTACACGAAAAACAAATGGTCATGGTGGTGATCAATGGAAATCTTCAGGTATACGAAAATGATTCAAGTTCTTTCTTATCGTTTATTCTTCTCTGTAGTTTTTTCTTTTTTTCTTTTGGTAAGTTTTTTTTTGTTGTTGTTTGTCTTAGTGATATGATCTTTTGTCTATGTCAACCGACTTATCGATGACAAAACATGTTCTTTGGTACTGCTATTGCTTTTGTTAGATTCGAATCCGCCTACGGACGTTTTTTTTCTTCGTATGTTCACGAAAATGAATCATAATTGCTCATAAATTTACGTAAGATTTGACACGTATGACACAAAAAACTAAAGCGTGACAAATTTGTTTGAAGAAAGATAGATTTCTGTTCTGTTCTTTTCTTTGACTAAAAGAAAGAAAGTAAGAAGAAGAAGACGAAGACGAAGAAGAAAAAAATGCGAATAAATTCTTTTCTTTTTCAACAGATTCGACTATTTGTCCGGAATTCTTCTCATCGATGATTCGTTCTTTTATTTGGACAAGTTTTGTCAAAATTTTCTTCTTCTTCTTCTTCTTTTTACAAATCGCTTCGTAGACAAGACTGTGTTTATGACAGGAAAGCAGCGAGTTTTGAAATAGTACAATAATTATTTTTCATTCTCTCGTCTGTCTCTTACTCTTTCAATTCAAAAAAATCGTCGACAAAAAAAGAAAGAAGAAGAAGACGAAGAAAAAAGCCAGAGTCGATTGCCAACACACATTTTTTTCCTTCTTCTTCTCCTGATTTAATTCAAATAAAAACAAAACAGTCTTACAAAATCTTGTTACCTGATTTCATCGTCGTCAACGTGATTCGTTCGTTCGTTCGTTATTTTTTCTTGTTTGTTTGCTCGAGAAACTATCCAAAGAGAAAATATCACACAGCAGGAAATCAAAAGATCCTTTTGATCTTAAATGACTTTTAATCAAAGTCGTTCGTATACACATGGTCGTCTACCCACTAATTATTTTCCATCACGGTATTATTTTACCGATCAACCGCATGGTAATCAAAATAGAAAATATTTGCCTTATGTTGAACTTTTAAATGACATCATTTTTCACGGTTTTGTTTTTAAAATTGTTCTTGATTTAGACCGAACAAATGCATCATTGCTAGCGAATAATATTCTTCCTGATGTTTATCCTCAATCACAATCAAATCCATCGGATTTATCACGAGCATTTCGTGTTGATGCTCATTTATTAGCAATCATACGAATCGAAGATAAACGAAGTTTGTTTCGAACGTTCTTTTTCTTTGTCCTCTTCAACGAAAATGTTTCTTTTTTATTACCCTCTTAAGATAGTCACTATGCAACTGAAATCATGGCTAAACTTCGACAGAAAGAACAAACACAAAGTTTTATTAATAAATCATGTTCATTATTCGTTACGGACAAATCGTTTATTATATATGATCGTGGAGCACAAGTAGACTAAACGATACCTGTCAATTAATTCTTGCGTTTTTGTTTTCTGTTCAAAGGTTGTTGCTGAAACAATTCCACTTGAAAATGTCGATCCAACATGTGTTTATTCGGAAGCAGCGGGCACATTGAATGATATATTCATGTATCGTTTATTCGATCGAAATTTGACGCATCGTTCAACAAGTCAAGCAAGCAATTCGACTAGCCAAGAATCAACATCTGTTATTGTATTTAAATGTTCGAATAAAGATTCAATCTATCTTGTTGATCAAATACGTAATACACCAGGAAAAACATTGAAACATCCACGAAGGTTCATTTAAAAAGCAAACTCATAGTTTTCATTAATTGAAATGTGTTTCGTTTTCATAGTACTCGATCAGAAGCTCGAAGTACGCTCGACCGTCGAACGACAGACAACGGTGGATTGTCATTCTACGATCCACATCAACACCCGCCAACAACAACTAATTTCGAACATCAATCAATGAATCGTAAAACTGATTTTAATTTCATGAAATTCTCATTGAACATCGTTTGTTTTCTTTTTATCAATGTAGATCCAGCATTGTCAGCTGCTACTCAACATACACCACGTACGATGACATCTCATCAACATTCAGCTGATTATTATAAACAGCTAACCGAAGAATTAAATAAATGCTTTGATGATATCGAATTATTCGTGCGTTATCTTGAATCATTAGTTGAATATACAAAAGAATTAGAACGTGATCATCGACGAAAAGATAAAAAATCAACACGTTAGATTTTTTTTTGTTTTCTGCTCGGAAAAGTTCGATATCAATTTCATTTTTCTTTTGTTGCAGACGGTTTAAAACATATGATAGAAAAAATTCCAGACGATCGACATTTCATTGATATTTTACAAAAATTCAAATATTCATTCAATTTATTAGGCGAATTAAAACATATTATTCACAATCCGAATGCACCGGAATTAGTTCACTATCTTCTTTCGCCATTACAATTTATCGTTTCAACATTACGTGCAAAACATCCACAACAATTACAAATTGCTCAAGATCTCTGGTCGCCAGGTTTAACTAAAGAATCTCGCGAATTATTAGTGAATTGTTTAACATCGAAAGAACACGAAATCTTAAGAAATCTCGGACCTGCTTGGTTTCGAACGGCGTATAAAATATAATCTCAATTGAATTGAATTGGATCGATCGAGTTTTTTTATTCTAGTGATGAAGCACCACAAAAATATCCCGACTATCGACCAGTGTTTTTCGAAGGTCGACCTGTTTGGCTCCAGGAATCGCCGAAAACCAATCGAACACGTACGACTGATGAACGTGTACAAACAGCACGAGTAGAAAAGACACAAATTGATTTTTATGATAAAAATTTCGTTTTTGTTTTATTTTGTTTAAAGTCAAATCCAACGAATTCGACGACTCTTCCTCGACAAACATCGCCAGCTGCTCCGCTCGATAAATCGACTGTCGATCGAACAGCTAAGAATGGAAATGCCGAGAATTTCAATTCGCAAATGCAAAATGAACATGCATGGGCTATTGATAGAAAACGTGCAGGAGCAAAGTAAAACCAATTCTATTCACACTAAAATATCGATTCGATTGTTTTTCTATTGAAGAATTTGCGCCGTTAAAATCGATCGTAAAGGAAGAAATGCCAAAGAATTAACTGTTCGACGTGGTGAATTAATTGAAATTGAAAATAGTTCGAGGAATTGGTGGCGTGCAAGAAATTTTCTTGGCGATAGTGGTCATGTCCCTCATAATATCCTCGAAGAAATCGAAATCGAACACCGACCACTCGTATGTACACTCTAATTTCACAATAAAAAAAAAGCTTTTCTATAAATCTCACTAACAAATTCTTTTCTTTCTTTTGTTTTCTTTTTCTTTTTCATTTATCTAGAAAGCATCAGCATCAAATCCATCAGGTATAAATCAGCCACGTCCTCTAACAGCCACCAATAGTCGTTCACGTCATAGCTGATCGAAAATAATTCATTAATACTTCATTAATTTCTCAAGCTTATCTTATCTCACATTTGTTTCTCGCTTTTCTTTTTGTGTTTTTATTCTCTTGTTGTCATTGCATGTCAAAATACATATATATATGCGTATATATGCACCAAAATTTATTTTTCAAGACATATATACACGTCTGCTATTTCTATACATGTGTGTGTGTGTAAATTCTTAATTTAGATTAGAATATATTCAATGAGTGTGTATAACAGCAAGCATAAATGAGTAAACACAACACATATTTCTCGGAAATTTCGTTGAGGATAATAGTTTCTTTTGTTCATCATGTACGAAAAATAAAACTTTATAATAATAATAACTTTTTGTTGCAATCATTTTGTGTATAGTTTCGAGAGAAAACTGTTCCTCCTCCTCTTCTTCTTGTTTTTTTTTCTTCTTCTTTTTCTTTATAATATCTACATAAATATTTATATTATACATATTTAACTTGTGTTCAGTGTCCAAAATGAGAGATTAGAAAAACAAATAACAAAATAATTGAACATGCTGTTCATCAATAGTAACCATCTATGTAAGACAAATGGATTTTTGAATGGGCTTTTGCTTGTTTTTCTGTAAATCTATCCGTTTGTTTTTAGCGTCTGAGAAAAGAAAAGAAAAAGACATATACACCAAGGTAAACTTTTGTCATTGTGGTTCTTTCATTAATTGTTGTTAGTTGTTTTTTTTTTGAAATCTTTGTTCATTTTTTGTCTCTCGTCTGTTTTATGTTCTTGCTTCTTTGAAACAAAAAAAAACTCAAAAGTTTGTTCGTTTTTTTTTCGTCATACATGTTAAAACACGAAATAAACCGATTTGTGAAATAAGTGAGAGAGAATCCAATCAAGAAAATATTCAAATTATCCAAAACAGAAAAAAGAAAAAATCAACTTTACACACACACATACGCACATGTTTATTCTTGAAAGCTTATTCTGATCTATTGCTGCGTGTTTGATATTCGCACACATA